>LFRM01151389.1_pt2 | contig 14584 bp, 16 predicted proteins | sample 618341 | NCBI WGS metagenome assembly LFRM01 (sample SAMN03654438, study PRJNA283298) | anaerobic digester metagenome | isolation source: pool of bioreactors CSTR01a, CSTR02a, and CSTR03a thermophilic anaerobic... | place: Denmark: Kgs. Lyngby | collected 2014-05-21 | reverse complement strand
AGGTTCACGGAGATATCAGACAGCTGCTTCGTTTATTTCCCGGGAAATATCGACATCATTCTTTTTATTAAAAGGCTACGCAACAGGTTTCTTCGGCCGGCATAAGTCAAAAAATTCCAAATTGAAGTTTGTTTATAATAACCCCAGCGGGGAAAGATATATGAGCAAACTATGCCATAAAACCAGCGGAGCTGAAAAGCTAAGGCATGCGGATACTAAGAAATTAAGAACTTAACAAAGAGTGGAGCAGAGATTTATGAGCTTGCATTTACTGGCCTTCCTGCTGGCTGCGCTGGCCGGTTCCACCATGGCTGTCCAGGGAACATTAAATGCCTCCCTGAGTAAAATTGTCGGCCTGCTGGAAGCAACACTTATTGTCATGGCAGTAGGCCTGGTGACAGCGCTGCTAATAATATATCCACTGGGTTTGGGGAAAGGGAATCTGAGTAAGTTTATGGAGGCGCCCTGGTATACATTCCTTGGTGGTGTGCTTATTGTCCTGATCACCTATGGGGTGGCGGCAAGCATCCCACGAATAGGTGTAGCCAATGCTACGACGGCTATTGTCACAGCGCAGGTTGTCACGGCAACAATCATTGACCATTGGGGGATCTTTGGTATGAAGGCCATTCCCTTCTCCTGGTGGAAAATACTGGGACTGGCACTGCTGGCTGCAGGAACGCGCATCATGCTAATACGCTAGGTTATGTTAAAATTTTATGCTAATACGCTAATTTGTTAGCTGGTTTACGCTAGTTTGTTAGGCTAGTTTGTTAGCCGGTTTCACCGGCCTATTGTTTACCTGGTTCCGTTATGACTAAAATGGTTATTGGCATTCCTTCTATTTTTCACCTGCCTGTGGCTTCCCTTGTCCCTTTTCATCATCCCCCTCCCGGCCGAGCATTTTGGAGATAAAAGGGTTCTCGGCCAGATAGCGCAGTTCCAGAGGGAGGGGAAAGGCAACAATATTCCCCTGCTGACCGGCTATTTCCGGAATTGTCCGCAATAGACGTACAAACAGGCCACCGGGCTCATTCGCCAGTATGGAGGCAGCGTCGGCCAATTTTTGTGCAGCCTGCTTCTCCCCTTCGGCTTGAATAATGGCGGCCCGCCTTTCACGTTCCGCGGCAGCCTGGCGGGATATTGCTCTTTGCAGGTTTTCAGGGATACCCACATCTTTGATTTCTACGGCAGTAACCTTGATTCCCCAGGGGTCCGTAGCTTCATCCAGGATTTTTTGAATCAGTTGGTTTAGTTTATCTCGCTCAGCCAGCAGCTCGTCCAGCTCCGCCTGGCCGGCGACGCTGCGCAGTGTTGTCTGGGAAAGCTGGGCAGTAGCCTCTCTGTAATTCTCCACATTTACAATGGCATTGGCAGCATCGACAACACGGTAATACACTACGGCATTAACACTGCAGATAACGTTGTCCCTGGTAACTACATCCTGGGTGGGGACATCCAGGGTAACCACACGGAGGGAAACCCGGACAAAATGATCGATCAGGGGAATAAGGACAACGAGCCCGGGCCCCTTGGAACCGACCAACCGCCCCAGGCGAAACACCACCAGTCTCTCATATTCCCTTACTACCTTTAAGGCAGAGTAAAGAAAAATGATAATAATAAAAATTAAAGCCAGTATTGTTTCCATACACTTTACACTTCCTTCCTTTTTTCCTTGTTTTTCTAGATTATCTTACCCAAATTTTCCGCCGGTATGAAAAAATCGATTAGCCAAAGATGCCGCGCTTATACGGACAGAAATAAGAATAAGGCTCTAATCAATTTTTTTTACAATCAAGGTAAGGCTTTCTTGCCTGATAATCTCCACCCGGGAGCCCGGAGGAATTGTGGAGCTGTCATGGCTGCATGCTTTCCAAAGTTCCCCGCGCATCTTGACTGTCCCACAGGGTGAAAGCTCTTCTACTACTGTCGCCACGGCCGCGGGGCGGAAAAAGTCACCCGCTTCCTTCCACTGTCGCCTGGAGCGGAGCAGCATGGTGACAATTAAAAAACAGATTGCACTTACAGCCAGCGCCACACCAATAGCTGTGGCACGGAAGGTGGAATACCACTCCAGTGCCATGAGCGGCTCGCGGGGCAGCAGCAGCGAACCTAACAGGAGGCTGATCCCGCCCCCGATGCCCAGCACCCCGAAGCCGGCTGAAAATATCTCTGCAACTAACAAGGAGAGTCCCAGAACAATAAAAATAATTCCGGCTGTGCTGGTGTCAAATAGACCGATTCCATAGATACCAAGCAGCAGCGCAATGGCTCCCAGCACCTCGGGGACCAGAGTTCCCGGCATCCCCAGGCCGAAATAAAGACCAAGAGCCCCAGCTGCCAGGAGAAGAAAGGCTATCTGGGGGTCGCTGATCTTATCCTGGAGCTTCTCCGTAAGGTTCATCTCTTTCCTGACCAGTCGTGCCTCCCGGCTGCTGAGCGAGTAAAAGCGGCCCTCTTTTTCAACTTGTCGGCCATCAAGGGCTTCCAGCAAAGTGTTAATATTTCCCGACAGTAAATCGATCACGCCCTCTTCTTCAGCCTCGTAAGCATTCAGGGTAAGGTTTTCTGTTACAAATTTTTCTACGATTTCACCGGGCCGGCCTTTCTCACGGGCAATACTTTTTATATGACCGGCCAGAAAATTAACGGTTTTTTCATCCGCCTGTTCAGTACCACCGGGAGAGATAGCTACCGGCATGGCGGCCCCCACTGTAGTCCCGGGTGCCATGGCGGCAATATCCGCGCTTACCAGGATAAAAGCTCCGGCCGAAGCGGCAATAGCTCCTGAGGGGTGCACAAATACCACGACAGGGACAGGTGCCGTAGCAAACGCCCTGGTTAAATCCAGTGTGGCATCCAGCAACCCGCCGGGAGTATCAATGCTGATGATAACCGCCTGTGTATCGGTTGCATTTATTTCGGCCAACTCTCGCTGTATAAAGGCGGCCTTTCCCGCCGTAACAACCCCTTTAAGCTCCAGCAGATAAATGTCGCGCGAACGCGGGTTCTCCTGTAAATCGGCAGCGCCTGTCATGCTGAAGGGCAATATAATACTCCCCAGCGCCAATCCGATGGATAGAAAAAGCCATAAGTATCGATAATATGGCCTGAACAAAGACATACTGCGCACATACCTCCAGTAAGCGGCTCAGGACGCGTTTTTTCGCTCCGCTAAAAAGAATGAAAAAAAGCAGGAAGCTCATTACTACATATGTAACTTATGTACCCATTCTCATGTACCTTTAGTGTAACCACTTAACCGGTTCATTATATGATATTCAGGTGACAGCAGGTACTGCCCCGGGTTAATGCAAAAGCTTATCGTCATCTCCAAAAATATGTTCCACGCTTTCTTTCACCACTTCCTCAAAAGGCAGGCCCTGTGAGGCAACCTTCTCACTGATAAAAAGCGGAGAGCCGCTGGTTAATGCCAGCGCTACAGCATCGCTGGGCCGGGAATCCACAATAATGTCACGGCCGTCTTTCTCTAAAAATATTTGGGCATAATATGTCCCTTCACGGAAATCATTCACGATAATCCTTTTAATGGTGGCACCAAGGCTGCTGCATATGGACACAATCAGGTCATGAGTCAGCGGACGGGGAAGGACATATCCATCAAGCTTCAACGAAATAGCCTGTGCCTCGCCGAGCCCGATGCCAATAGGCAGAACCATGGTTTCATCCTGATCCATTAAAAGGAGAAGGGGGTTTTGCGATAGATCAATTCCTACACCTTTTACTTTAACAGGGATCATCTCTTTCCGGCGAAGGAGCCGTTACCTCCTTGTTATATTATCCAGAAGCAAGGGAAAGAAGTTCCCCAAGCGCTTTCTCCACTTCGTCTTTCTGTTCATTAATCTTCAGGCGCAGCCTCTCATGCCGCTCTTTTCTTTGATTCAGGGCCACCTTGAGACTGGAGAGCAGTTCCTGGAAAGTAACTTTTTCGGGAGCTAAAAAATTATTTTCGCCAACATATTCGAGAAAAGCATTTACTTTGGGATCATAGGGAAGCGCTACAAAAGGGACCCCGCAAATTGCCGCTAAAATAAGCGCATGCAGGCGCATTCCGATCAGAAGATCCAGGCCTCCCATCAGTTTTAAAATTTCCCTGGGGGAAAGGCTCTGCTCAAATAGTATGCCCTTTGCTGTCGGCAGGGCGGCCAGAGCTCTGGCCAGGGGTAAATCCTTCTCCAGGTGATAGGGCAGATAAATCAACCTGGCGCCAAACTCTCTCTGCAAGTAGTTACAGCCGTTGGCAATAACCTGTAGAAGCCGCTGGTCAATATCCTTTTCCCCGGGGTAAGGCCGCAAGGCAATACCAACGAACAGTTCCATACGTGACTTTTGGATCCCGTGGGATTCCCAAAAAGATAAGATTTCTTCCGGTTTGGCCGGCTCCAGGGAATAAACAGGGTCTGCCGTAATATTCACTTCCCGGCTTAACCCGAGTTCTGCAAGAAACTGTGCAGAGGCTGCATCCCTAACACTGATCCAGTCCGCCTTGGAAAGGACCTTTTTTACCCACAAACGGCTCCACCCGTATCGCAAGGGGCCAACGCCCTGTGCGTAAACAGCAACCTTTTTCCCCATCAGCTTTGCCAGCTCGATGATCCCCAGGTAGTACGGTATGGAGCGCGGGCCGGTAACATCCTGCAGGAGCCCACCGCCGCCGCTAACAAGCAGGTCGGCCCTGCGCAGAACACGTATGATCGATGGCAGGTGCGTCCGCGATACCGCTTTAACCCCGTATGTTTCCCGGGTATGAAGAGGATCGGCAGAAAAAACAATTAGCTCTATATCCGGCCGGTAACGGCGCAAAGTGGTAACGATGGCCTCCAGGATTGCTTCATCCCCGATATTGTGAAAACCATAATAGCCTGAAAGGGCAATACAGGTCAACTGTGCCTCCCCTTTCCCCGGTGTGGATTAGTATCCGGTGTATTCTACCCATCATTCTATTTTATATCCGCCCCGGACCAGCAAGATAGTATCTGTTTCCGCTACTATTCCACGCCCATCCTCACGAGGAGAGAGGATTAGGTGATCCCTGCCGATAATCTCGTTGGCAGGAAGAGTCCGTCCCGCTGTAAGATCGGAAAGGCCGCCGCCGGGGCCTTCTAAGGCTCTGGCCCGGCCGCTGCGCAATACACACTCCGTCCCGGAACCGGTAAGCAATTTTTGGCCTTTAGCTACCGCTATGACTTCATAAGTCGGAGCCGGGGCGATAACAACAGGCTGTCCGGGAGAAGAGGGCCCGCCATCGTCCTCCTGTTTTGTATGCTTCTCCGGAATTTGCAGGTCCTTTTGTTCTTTTAAAGACCGAGAAAATTCATTCAATTTTGCTTCTACCCAACTGGCTGTAACCAGGGGGTCGTTTTCCGAACCGGGAATTGCACCGGCATCAGCCCCGGCGACCTGTCCCAGTAAAAAGCCAATCAGCATAAAAACCAAAGCCAGGGCAGAGGCGCGCCCCCATTTGCCTTTGCTTGAGCTCAGCCTGTCCAACAAGGTCTTTTTCTTTACCTCTCCCGAATCGCGCATTGAATGTCTCCTTTCCGCAATCTTTACTAGACGTTTACAGGTACCTCCCACGGAAGTCATCCAGAAACTCATCTTCGTCCCAGCCTTCCTGCTGCAAGCGCTTTCTTAAGGACTCGACCTGAGAATAGCGCCTTGCATCGTGCATATCATCCAGGTAACGGTAAATGCCCACCCTTCTTCCCACACGAAAATTGGCCCTCTCTTCAGGGGGCATATCCAAATACCTGTCGATAACACCGATCATGGCCGCTTTGTCATGTGAGAGGTCTCCTTCCACTTCCTCCAGCAGGTTGAGAATATGATCACTTATATAATAGCCGGTCCCGTCCAGATTGTCCAGCAGCAGTCTCTCTTCCCTGACAATTTCGTCATCTTTAAGCGGTTGAAACTCCCCTGTCTGGACCTTTTCCAGGAGGGGGATCCCCTGTCTGATAGTAAGAGTACGAATACGTATAAAATGTGGGTCGATAATGCTTAAAACCCTTGCTGTCTCCAGGGCATGTTCTCTCCACAGAGCACGCCCCCCCAAACCCAGCATAACGTACTCGCTGAGGCTTAAGCCGGCCTCTTTGGCCTTCAACCCGGCCTCGATATGTTCCGCGGCTGAAACTCCTTTGCACATATATGCCAGCAGAGGATCGTATCCGCTCTCCAGGCCGATATGCACCCTGCTTAATCCTGCTTCTCGCAGCATTTTTAGCTCCTCAACACTACGCCTGCTCACGGTTTTGGAGCGGGTATAGGTGGTAATGCGCTCCACCGTTGGGAACTTCTCCTTAATAAAGGAAAGCACCTCAGCGAGTTTCTCCGCCGGCATGGTCAGGTTGTCGGCATCCTGTAAAAATACATTTTTCCCGCCCTTGTAAAGCCACAGGGCAATCTGGAGCAATTCGGGTTCGCGGCGATAAACATATTCCAGAGTATCCCTGGTAATATTAACACCGTCTCCGGCTTTTAAAGCATATGCTTTTACCTTTAGAGATGCTTCGTGCATCGCTATTATATCTTCTTTGATCTCCTCGACTGTCCTTCTGGAATACTTTTGTTTTTTATAAACATGGCAAAAAAGGCATTTGTTCCAGGGACAGTTCCGGGTAACTCGAATAAAAAGGCTTTCTGCTTCACTGGGAGGACGAATGGGTCCCTGTTCAAAGGTCATTTTTCACCACTCCTTTCACCATAATAGGGGTGGCGAAGGTTGGTGCTCGCTCCAGGGTTCGCTTGAGGCAGGTTTTACAGCTCACCTCGGGCTTTCGATTGGCCTCCCCGGCAGAGCTCACCTCCATGTTCGCGCTGCCGGCGGCGGACATCCGTGTCCGCCGGGCCATCTTTAAGCCCTCGCTTCGCTGAACCTGCAGACTCAAGCTACACATTCCGCTCGCCACAACCTTACGCCATCCCTGCGGGAGCCGCACGGGATCTAAACGCCGACCTACCCGGCCAATTCCCATCCATGGTCAGAGGCCGGCTGCCGACGTCCATGTCGTCAGGGTCGCCTCCGGCCCTCACTTCGCCGTGAACTTTTTGACTTCGCTACACAAGTCGCTCTCGCCCACAGCAAAGCGCTGCTTCCACGGGTCAACACCTGGATCATTGCATTCGCCGTTGCTTTCATGTATACTCAAATTACCGGAGATAAAACTTAATTCCATAACTGAAAGGAAATACGTTTTATGGAAGAACAGAAATATCGGGAGCGGCGTGAGCGTATGGTAAAAACACAGCTAATCCCCAGGGGAATTAATGACCCGCGGGTCCTGGATGTTTTCGCCAAAGTGCCGCGCCACCTGTTCGTGGATCCTGTTCAGCGGCATATGGCTTACGGTGATCATCCGCTGCCTATCGGGCTGGAGCAGACGATTTCCCAGCCCTACATTGTGGCTCTTATGACCCAATCCCTGGCACTGAAGGGAGACGAAAATGTTCTGGAAATAGGCACCGGTTCAGGTTACCAGACAGCTGTCCTGGCCGAACTGGCACGGCACGTCTATACCGTAGAACGACTTCCACAGTTATCAGAAAAAGCCCAAAACATACTGCGGGAACTGCAATACAACAATATCAGCTTCAGGGTAGGTGACGGAACCGGTGGATGGCCCGAAAAAGCCCCTTTTGAAGCAATCCTTGTAGCCGCTGCTTCAGAAAGCGTTCCTCCTGCTCTTGTAGAGCAGCTTTCGCTAGGAGGGCGCATGGTTATTCCTGTCGGGGATTCACCGGTGCAGGACCTGCTCCTTCTAATTAAAAACCAGCAGGGTATTGAAGAACAAAATTTGTGCGGCTGCCGTTTTGTTCCTCTAATCCATGAGTAAATCGCCTTTCCCCTTTGCCGTTTTCTCTTCCTGTCGCCTGCACTTACCGGCCTAAATACCCTGGAGCTCGATCTCGCCCCAGGCAGCGAGTTTATCTCCCAATATAACCAGAGCACCTTCTACTCCCTTTATCTCACCGGCAAATTTGGCAGCACGCTGCAGGTCTTCTTGAGATTGAACCATATTGGCCGCAGCCGTAGCCACAGCGTCGGCCAGAATGGCGCTTTTTGCCAGGATAACCGCGGCATCCGCCCGCCCCCGGCTGTAAGAAGGGCCGACACTCCCCGAAGAGGTGCAGATTCCCCGGGGTTCTTCCCGGGGGGCAATCCTGATGGCCAATTTTTCATTGAAAGGTGACTCCCCGGCAAAAATTCCCACTTTCACGGGACGGTTACAGCACAGGAAAATATCACCGCCGTTTTCCACAATGACCTGTGATGTCAGCTGCAGCAACCACTCACCTACATACTGGGCAAAAGCTCCCGCTACGGCAGCCATGGGGCCTACCCCGGCCATATTGCCGGCCCGTACCATATCCAGAGCGATAGCCGGCGCTCCCGGAGCCGCCACATAGGGCTCCAGCGCCTGTAAAAAGGCGGGCTCCTCTGAAATATAACGCTCTAACAGGCGCCTTTTTCCCCAGACAAACTGCTCCACTTTTCCGGGCAAATCCGGGGTCATTGCGCTGCTGTCAACCGCCAGCCACAGGTCTGTCTCCTTGACAGTTACAGTAAAAGCTTTCATCCCTGCCGGGCAAAGCCCCTGCCTGTAGCTTCTTCTGGTATAGTCCATCTCAGTAACGGGCCTCCATGGCCCTTGAGGGACAGGCTTTGATACAGTGCTCGCATACTATACATTTATCGTTATAAAACCTCACCGTCATCTCGGGGCGTTCCAGGACAAGGGCTCCGGCCGGGCAAATAACGCTGCAGACACCGCAGTGGGTACAGCGCTCTTCCAGCCAGACAATCTCCTGCTCCAGGGGAAATACCTTTACACCACGGGACTGCAGGAAATCCAAAGCAGCCTGGAAATCTTTCTTCTCCCCGCTGACCTCGACTACGGCACGGCCTTCCTTGCGGGGATTGATATTGGCTTTTAAAATATTAACCATCAGATTATAATCTTTTATTAGATAATAGGTAAAAGGCTGCTCCGTAACACTGGGATTAAAATATAAAACCACCTTTTGTTTCAATGGAGATTTCACCTCCCGAATTGTTTCGCTCCGGGCCGCCAGGCAATAACTTATTTTGCAGCGGAACTGCCTTGGGGGGAATAGCACGTACTATGCGAGATTCAGTTAGAGTATTTGAATATGGTAGTTCCCTGAGATTGCGAGTTTTCGGGCAATATCTATTGACTTGACGCTAGGCGAGCTCCTTAAAGTTTAACGCCTCTCCGGAAAGAGGAAGGGTAAAAACAGGCTTGGTCAGGAGAAACTCACCCTTCATGATCCATTCTTTCAGGATAGTGGCGATCTGCCTGGCTCCATAATAACTGGAAAGGGGTGCTGTAGGGACGGTCTTGCCATTGATAGTTATTTCCCCGCTTTTAAGCTGGGCATAACTTACACGCCCCAGCGTTTCTCCCAGCATCTGGGGATAAGCCTCGCTGTAATCAACAACAGGAGCGAAGATCTCTTCATCGCTGACAGCAGTATATTTTAACATCTCTTCATCGAGGATAGGAATCGGTATGCCGATGCCCACCATCAAAGAGACGCCGTAACCCAGAAAGCTTACTCCTCTCAGCCAACGGGAAGACATCTGTTTTAGATCGCCGATGACAGCCAGCGTCCCGGCCGGGGAAAGAGGCACACCGTTTTCGCCCCTGGGAACATCGGGATGGTGCTGCGTCCCGTACCAGCTCACATATCCGACACCGCCCCCCAGAAAGATTTTTGTCCCCATACCGATGGTACGGTAAAAAGGATCATTAAAGAGGGGGGACAGCTGCCCGGAGGTGCTGTAGTTGGCGTTCCCCATGTGCGGCTTTAGAATGCCCATATAGGTATAAAGAGTCCTATCGGACAGATTTACCGCTACATTGTAATTTTGATAAGCATTGCGAGGGTTAAAAAGTATTGCCTGGGGCATATCTTTCAAGGAGATCATTTTCTCCAGTTTTTTCCTGGGGTAGCAGTCAGTGCCATAGGAAAAAGCTTCCAGCAGGACTTCCCTTCCTTCGACAAGTTCTTCAATAACATGGCCACCGCCGTAATTGAATTCACCGGGAAAGGCTTTGTTGGCCGGATCCGTTTCGGGGAGCTGGGTAGCTCCCAGGTAAACGTCAACGGCCGCCACACCGGCATAAGCCTCCACACCGTTTAAAAAAACACTGCTCATTCTCATACGCGGCTTGGTGTGCCCCAGGTTAAGAAACACTCCTGAAGAGCACATCGGCCCAAAGGTTCCAGTAGTAACTACATCCACAGTAGCCGCTGTCTCGGCAATCCCCTTTTCCCGGACCATGGAGATTACCTCTTCCGCAGTTACTACTACCGCTTCACCGGCCCTGATTTTAGCATTAATCTCTTCATAAGTTCTCTTTACCATAAGGGCACCTCCTTTAAATTTGACTGTAACAGCAAACAATCTTATGGTATGCTTAAAGAAATAATACCTTTACTGCGGAAGAGTGTCAAGGGCGGGATTGCCCTGCTGCGCCATGGGAAATAATTCAGCATCCGGAATCACATCGCAATCTCCCTGTTTATCCAGGATAATCCCGCTCACGTAGTCCTCGAATTGTGTTGATTGCGGGGCTACTGGCATCTAGTGAATCCAAAGCTACTGCATCGCCATAAAAAACGCCGAGTTGCCATGGTGCTATAAAAAAACAAACGCACATTATTTCCTCTTCTTAAATTTAAAAGAGTTCTTGTTCCCATAAGACCATTAAATAAGGAAATAATATGCGTTTTTGTTCACAGTTATTCTTGTTTAATAAGGTCTTAATTATAATACGGCTGGATTATAATAACTGGGACACTTTTTCGATATTTTCTGCCGAAGAAGCCAGTTGCTGCATGGAAGCTGAGATCTCCTCCGCTGCTGCCGCCTGGTGCTGGGCAATATCGGAAACCTTTAGCGTTGCATCATCTATCTGCGCTACCTTTTCTTTAATCTTAGCGATAATATCCCGGATTTCCTGGACAGAATTTGCACTGCTGTCCGCCATTTTCCTGATTTCAGCAGCCACAACTTCAAAGCCCCGTCCATGTTCACCTGCCCTGGCCGCCTCAATACTGGCATTCAGCCCGAGGAGATTGGAATTTGCGGCAACTTTGTTAATAAAGTTCAACATCGTGTCGGTCTTTTCAACCTGTTCGACCATATCTTTTTGCAACTGGGCCAGCGTTTCCATCTGGTTAGCCAGTTCCTGTGCCGAAGCGGCAAGCTCTTCCGAAGCAGCCACAACTTCTTCCGAAGTTGCGGCAAAAGATTGGACCGCTTCTGTGAGAATCTCCTGTTCTTTCAAGCTCATTCCCAGGCCAATCGCCCCGATAATATCACCGTTATCATCAAACAGCGGGACACCTGTCGCTCTAAAGGGTACGCCAAAAGTTTCCTTGGGAACAGTAAGCCTCTGAGGTGTTCCTGTACTCACCGCCTCGTACAGCGGATCCCCCTGGGGAACTTTCGTCCCGACAACATTTCCCAGATTTACCTCTTTTGATGGAATATACGTCAAGTATGTGTTATTTTTATCAGTTATGCCAATCATACAGTCCAAAGGAAATAGTTTCTGCATTACCGGAGCGGCCATAATCAGGGCTTCCAGCATCCCGGATTTTTTTTCGTCCTCACTGCTGTTTTGCAAAGCTCTCTCCTCTGCCATATTTAAAACCTCCTTAACAAGTATATTTATTTCCATTTCTTGGGCTGCCTGTATATTGTTTCGACAATTTCCTTTATAATCCTTTATTATTTGCACAAATTAATTATTTTTTTATATTTATGCAATGATTGACATATAATTACACAAACTATCTTTAACTGCTACAAATACCAGGCTGGAAAGCCCCATCCCTAAAAAAGGACTGAATAAACGAAACTGCCGGCCCATCCACTACACAGCCGGCAGTAAACTCCCCTGATAAGTGTAGAAACCGTCAAGATAGAGTGTTCGTTCCGCAAAAATACTTTCAGTGATCCTGCGCAGGGCCAAGGCTACGGCTCGTATTATTCGCTGGAAAACATCAAAGGAATCAGCAATTTCTGCCCTATATCCAGGGAAGCGTCCTCTTCCAGGCCATTCGCCTCTGCTATGGCCAGCGGTTTTACACCGTAGCTACGGGCTACCTTCAACAGAGTATCACCACACTTGGCAGCATATATTACAATGCTGGTCCCCGGTGCCACACGATAAGGTACTATCACTGAAAATTCCTGCCTGGCCCTGGCTTTTACCTCCAGCAAGGCATGGTTTATCTGGAGTGTGTCATTTTCTGTGGGAGCAAATTCAGAAGCATTAACGCTGAGGTATGCCGTTACCTCTGATTCCGCTCCGGCTCCGGGGAGGTAAAGAGTGCACTGGAAATCTTCTTCCATCTTTCTTATCAGGGGTAATTTTTCTTTTTCGCTTTCTTCCTCAAATCCAAGTTCTTCTTTCTCCGCCGGAAGATAGTATAGATTCTTTTCCAGTGTGCCGCTCACGCTGATTGTGCCGTCACGAGGTTCCAATTCAAGGTTAAAGAGACGGTAGGGTCCTGAGGCTACCTGCTGCGGGTAAGCTAAAGAGAGTTTCTGAACCAGTTCCAGAGACTCTTTTACTGTTCCAAGCTGTTTGGGGAGCAGCATGTATTCCTTTTTGACGTTAACCCCCTGTATGTCGCTGATAACCTCCTGCTGGAGGGTTCGTGTGACCCTTAAAAAGATATCAATAAATACCGTCTGCTGGACATTTTTACCATGCACCTCATTGACAGCGTAAACTACACGTGGAAATGGGCTTACCTGGCAGTCTTTTCCCAGTTGGGAAAAGGACGCCTGCGCGGTGAACTGACGCCTTTTCTCTTTAAACCCGCGTTCACTGCCGGCACAGAAATAAGATACCGTTACCAACTCCCCTTTTAAGTTCACGACCTCTTTCCCCTGCTCCCAGGAGAAATCTTTGATGTAACCACGCAGGAATTTTATATACCCGGGCTCCTCTTCAAAGGTAAATTCCTCCGTCACAGGAACAGAAACGACATCCTCGCCTACCAGCTCCTCAGCAGCAATTATCCCGCGGCTAACTTTCTCGGGGGAGATATCTTTTACTCCTATGGCCACCTCAACTTGCTGGGGATCAATTATGGATAAAAATAATTCCACCTCTATTTTAAGCTGGTAAAGCAGTTTTCCCTCTGCTTCCAGGGGAGAGTCTCCCTCTGTGATATAAGAAATCCGGCCGTGGCTGTTTACTTCCATCCCGGGCAGTGCTCCGGGGAAATCCACATCTTTCCTGAATTCTTCTCCCTGCCAGATCTCATCCATGGGTCCTGTACTGCTGTAAAAAACAGCTTTACCTTCAACGCTGCCCAGCACCTTAACCCTGTCCCTGGCATCGATACTCACATCCAAGCTGCCGATCCAGGCTGCCACATCCCCCAGGGGTAAAGGCCGCACCTTTTCCCTGGCCGGTTCCTCTTCTATAAGCAGATCTTTTACCAGCAAAAAACGCAAGATTGTCTCCCCTACCAGCGTTCTGCAGCTAAAATTTGTGGTAAGCAGCTCTATTTGATCTCTTTTGGAAGTGCTCCGTCCCATCATCCTTCCTCCTTATATGCGGTATACGGCTTCTCATATTATAAATATTAGCTCAGTAAGCAAATTATGCTGGGGTTTTGTAATCAAATTATGCCGTTCAGGGTAAAAATGCTTTATGTACAATAAAAAATTCCCGCTACTAACTAAACGGGAACTTTATTAATAAAATCACCTAATACTATTAAAAATCCACATTTATCATTCCGCTATTTTTATTCACCGGCGCACAGGGCGATTTTCTTGTTATCCACTCCGCAAAGACTAAGCTCGACGGTTGAAGTGAGGACATCGGCATAGCTGAAAGACAATCTTTGGTAATAATTTTCTTCATCTACACGAATTACAAAAATGGAAGGATAGGTGCTTTCCAAGACCCCCACCTTTTCAAAGGTCTTGCGCCGCCCCCGGTTCGCCCGCAGCTTTATTTTTTCTCCGACATGGGATTCCAATTCCTTGCGGATTTGAACCAGGGTATTTTTTGCAGCCATATTTACATCACCTCGCAAGATGATTTTAACATAAATCAGTAAATATGTCAAGCAAGCCTTGAATTTTATCAATTTTCAGCCCGTATGTCAAGATTTTTTGCGTAAAAAAACCGAAAATGGCTAATATTCTTCTTTCTATTTAGTATAGCGGTCGGCAACCTTGCTTGCCCCATATGATTCGGGTTTAATGCGGGCATCAAATCCGCTGCCGATGACCATCCCTACCACTTCTCTGATCAGCTCCTTCGTATCCCCCGCCTCCCCTACGTCCAGGTGGATTTCCACATTCAGATGATCAAAATTTTCGGCTGAAAGCAGGCTTGTAATGCGGCCGGCAACATCAAGGCTTAGAGATGTTTCATAAAAAATCCGCTGTCGCAAACTCTGAACGAAGAAATGTTTCTCCCGATAATAGAAATAACGTCCCCCTTTGCCGACACGATGGATTATTACCGCTGTTACGAAGGTTATCTCCGCATTA
>LFRM01347125.1_pt1 | contig 14585 bp, 12 predicted proteins | sample 618341 | NCBI WGS metagenome assembly LFRM01 (sample SAMN03654438, study PRJNA283298) | anaerobic digester metagenome | isolation source: pool of bioreactors CSTR01a, CSTR02a, and CSTR03a thermophilic anaerobic... | place: Denmark: Kgs. Lyngby | collected 2014-05-21 | reverse complement strand
GGGGCAGCCATCGGCATGATCACCGCGGGCTTAATGTCACTAGCTTTCATGGGCTTTGCCGGACTGGTTAAGCTATGACGCTAATTCTCACTGCAGTTGCCGTACTGTCTCTCCTCAGCCTTGTTTTTGGTGCACTGCTGGGTTTTGCTGCTGTTCGTTTTCGCGTAGAAGGCAACCCTATTGTTGAGCAAATCAATGCCATTTTACCGCAAACCCAATGTGGGCAATGTGGCTATCCCGGCTGTCGTCCTTATGCTGAGGCCATTGCTGCTGGTGATAAAATTAACAAGTGCCCACCCGGTGGCGAAGCAACAATTCAAGCTCTAGCTGACCTGCTTGATGTAGAGCCCGAACCCCTTGATGCTGCTGAAGGTGAAAAAACACCTGTAGTTGCTTATATCCGCGAAGAGGAATGCATAGGCTGCACAAAATGCATTCAAGCCTGTCCAGTCGATGCCATCCTTGGTTCCTCAAGACAAATGCATACGGTCATCAGTAGCGAATGTACCGGCTGCGATCTTTGCGTAGAACCCTGCCCCGTTGACTGTATTGAAATGCGCCCCATCGAAACCGACCTACGTTCGTGGAAGTGGCAACAACCAGCACGCCAGTACCAGATTATTGCCAGCGATAAGGAGGCCTTAGAATGACCCACTGGCCCCTAGACAAATTCCATGGCGGCATTCATCCACCAGAGAATAAAAGCCAATCCAATCAAGGTAACATCCAATACCCGCCATTACCCAAACGCTTGATAGTTCCTGTGTTGCAACACGCGGGACAACCCGCAGAGCCCTGCGTCGAGATTGGTAATTATGTGTACAAAGGTCAGCTTATTGCGCAAAACATGACCGCTATTAGCGCGTCAGTGCATGCACCCAGCTCGGGCACTGTGACCGCCATTGGTCCCGCGCCTTACCCGCACCAATCAGGCGAGCCCTACCTTGCTATAGAAATCCATACCGATGGTTTAGACCTGTGGCAAGAACCCACACCAGAAATTAATCCCAGCACTCTGACTAGCGCAGAAATTTTCCATATTATTCAGCAATCTGGCATTGTCGGACTGGGTGGTGCAGGCTTTCCTACCGCCATCAAGCTTAGCGGCAAAATCATGTCTGGCATTGATAGCCTGATTATCAATGGTACTGAGTGTGAGCCCTACATCACCGCTGACGATCTACTGATGCGCGAGCGCGCTGACAAAATTCTTGCCGGCGTAGATATTTTAGTGCAACTTACACGCCCCAAAAATGTGCTGATTGCCACCGAGGATAACAAGCCCGAAGCCCTCGCTTCTATGCAAGCAGCACTAGGCAGTCGCGCATACCAGGTTGTTAGCATACCTACACTGTATCCATCAGGTGGTGAGCGGCAATTGATTAAAATCCTTACTGGACAGGAAGTGCCTTCCGGCAGTTTGCCCATTGATCTGGGGATTATCTGCCAAAATGTTGGTACTGCCGAGGCAATCTATAATGCAGTGGTTCTTGGTCGTCCACTGATTTCACGGGTGACTACGCTTACCGGTACAGCACTTAAGCAGCCAATGAATGTGGAGTGTCTGCTGGGCACACCTATAGAAGAGTTGCTGGAATTTGCTGGACTGGATAAACAACAGCTAAGTAAGGTGATTGTTGGCGGACCCATGATGGGTTTTAGTCTAGGTAACCTAGCTGCACCCGTTATCAAAACCACCAACTGTCTAATTGCCGGTACAGCACAAGAGTTCCCTAGCCCAGAAGCTGCTCTGCCTTGTATTCGCTGCGGTGAGTGTGAACAAGTCTGTCCTAGTAACTTGCTGCCACAACAGCTGTTGTTTTTTGCCATGGGTGAGCAACACGAACAGCTCAAAGCCTATAACCTGCCTGACTGTATTGAGTGTGGTGCCTGCGCCTATGTGTGCTCATCCAAAATTCCACTGGTGCAATACTATCGTGCTGCCAAAGCGGATATTCGTCAGCACGAGCAAAAAATGGCTAAAGCAGAGCATGCCAAACAGCGTTACGAACTGCGCCAAGAACGACTACGTCTTGAAGAAGAGCAAAAAGCAGCTGAACGCCAAGCACGCAATGAGCGCTTAGCTCGAGTCAAGGCCGCACAAGAACAAGCAGCCAAACAAGAAGCACAGCAAGCACAAAGCACAGGCAGTATTAGCGATGACGAGCTGAAACATTTAAAAATTGCAGCCAGTATGGCGCAGGTTGCCTTGCGTAAGGCTGAGAAGCAACTCGCCTTGCATGATACCGAAGCCCTGCAGACGCAGGTTGCCAGCCTTAAAGACGCTGCCAAACAAGCACAGGACGCATTAGCGGCCGCACAAGCACAATTAGCACAGAGCTGGGCAACCAGCAGCCCAGCTGCCGCACCCGATGAGGCACTTAAAAAGGCTAAAATCCAACTCGCTATGCGCCGCGCTGCCGTGAAAAAAGCAGAAAAAGCCGAGACGGATGAAGCCAGTCTAAACAGTTTGCGCCAAGCGCTGCAGCAGGCGCAGCAGCAACTCGAACAACTGAACCAGACCCATGCTAAAGCATCTAGCACAGAGAACACGTCCACTGAACAAAAAACCGCTGCAGTTCCTATAAGCGATGCTATGAAAAAAGCCAAAATTGAACTGGCCATGCGCCGTGCAGCCTTAAAAAAGGCAGAAAAAGCCGGTGCAAGCGCAGATGAATTAACTCAGTTACAGCTGGCGCTCAGTGAAGCCGAGAAAAACTTGGCACAGGTCTCTAGCCCAAATAACCCAGGCTAGTCGCCGTAACAGCTTATTGGAGCCATTATGTATTTGCCACCTAAGTCCTCGCCCCATACGACAAACAAGTCCAGCACCCAGAACTTAATGCTGCGGGTAATCTTGGCCACCCTGCCAGCGTTTTTAGTTTCCAGTTATTTTTTTGGCATAGGACCTGCTATTAATGTAGCGCTGTGCATCATTTTTGCTGTGAGCATAGAAGCGTTCATTGTCAGCCTTCGTAAACGCCCTGTTAGTTATGCTCTCAAAGATGGCAGCGTTATTGTTACGGCTGTTTTGCTCGGACTGGCTTTGCCACCTTTTTCAAGCTGGTGGCTGGTGTTGATAGCGATTGGTTTCGCGGTAATTTTTGGCAAACATCTTTTTGGTGGTCTAGGCCAAAACCCCTTTAATCCAGCCATGCTGGGTTATGTCGTGGTGTTGGTTTCTTTTCCAGTCGCCATGACCAGCTGGCCGGCACCGCAGACTGTAGCCAGCAGTGATGCTTTGGCTCATGTGTTCTTGGGTACACCTTGGCTTGATGCTTGGAGTCATGCCACCGTGCTGGATACCTTAAAAAACAATCACAGCCTTACCTTGCATGAGCTGTGGCAGGACTACCCTTATTCTGGCTGGATTTCCAGCAACAGCAGCGAATGGATCAACTTGGCTTTTCTGCTTGGCGGTCTTTATCTGCTGTATAAGCGTGTATTTACTTGGCATGCGCCGGTCGCCATGCTGCTGGCTTTAGCGCTGATGAGTTTAATTTTCTGGAACGGCTCAGGCTCAGCATCTAACGGTTCACCGCTCTTTCACTTATTTAGCGGCGCCACCATGCTGGGTGCTTTTTTTATTATTACCGACCCCGTCAGCAGCGCAACCAGTAATCAAGGACGTTTTATTTTTGGACTAGGCGTAGGTGTGCTGGTCTACATTATTCGCGCTTGGGGCGGCTACCCCGATGCTATCGCTTTTTCTGTACTACTCATGAACCTTTGCGCTCCAACAATTGATTACTTCACTCGTCCACGTACCTATGGTCAACGCAAAGCAAAACGTGGCTTTAATCCTGGAGACAACTAATGACTATTCAGGATATGCAACGTTCAATTAGTAAAAACGCACTCATTCTAGGCGTGTTTGCCGCGTTAACCGTAGCTTTAGTCGCTGTTATCCAGCAAGGCACTGCAGAACCCATTCGTGAAGCACAGCGTTTAGCAAAAATGGCCGCTTTGGCTGAAATTTTGCCAACCAAAAGCTACGATAATTCTTTGCTTGACATGCAAATCACCCTAGACGACCCACTGCTTGGTAACCGCGCGCCCACCCCTGCTTATATAGCTACGCTGGCAGGAGAGCCGACTGCTATTATCTTGCAAGCCACAGCACCTGACGGTTACAGCGGCGCAATTGAGCTGCTTATAGGTATTATGGCCGATGGCCGTTTAAGTGGTGTGCGGGTACTCCAGCACAAAGAAACACCGGGGCTAGGCGATAAAATTGAGCTTAGCAAAAGCGACTGGATAACCCACTTTACCGGTAAAAGCCTGAACAATCCTAGGGCTGAACGCTGGACCGTTAAAAAAGAACGTGGCGATTTTGACCAATTTGCTGGGGCTACTATTACGCCGCGTGCTGTGGTTAAAACTGTGCAGCGCGCATTGCAGTATTTCGATGCCAATCAAGCAAACTTATTTGCTCAGAGGTTAACGGCAAATGCGCAGGAGGCCAATCAATGAGTACCAGCTATAAAGAACTCACTATCAATGGTTTATGGAAAAATAATCCGGGCTTGGTGCAATTATTGGGTCTGTGCCCTTTGATGGGAACCAGCAACTCAACCGTTAACGCCTTAGGTCTTGGACTGGCGACTATTTTTGTTCTAGCCTGCTCTAATGCGGCGGTTTCATTGATTCGTAACGCGGTCACCCCAGCTATTCGTTTACCTGCCTTTGTGATGATTATTGCCGCTTTAACCACCTGCATTGAACTGCTAATGCAGGCCTATACCTACCAGCTGTACTTAATTTTAGGCGTATTTATCCCGCTGATTACCACTAACTGCGTTATTTTGGGCCGTGCTGAAGCGTTTGCCGCTAAGAATAAATTCGTGAGTTCAACCTATGACGGTTTTGTCATGGGATTAGGTTTTGCCTTAGTGCTGGTCATCATCGGCATGGTGAGAGAATTACTGGGTACCGGAACTTTATTTACCAATATGCAGTTGCTGTTTGGCTCAATGGCGGCTAATTGGCAATGGACGGTATTTCCCAACTACGAAGGTTTTTTACTCGCTGTCCTGCCGCCCGGTGCTTTTTTGGTCTTAGGGCTAATGATTGCGTTAAAAAACCAAATCGACAGCTATATTCTCGCGCGCACCCCCGTTAACATGCCTGCGGCGGCCGATCGCCGCGTGCGGGTGACCGACTAAAAGCCATTGCTCACAAACCAGTCGCGCTGGGTAGTCTCTAGGCGAACTCACGCTTGCGGCTTAAAATTGCTGCTATAATCCGAAAAACTTCGCTTAGGACACTGATATGATTAGAAAATGCCTCTTCCCAGCTGCAGGTTATGGCACACGTTTTTTACCGGCCACCAAGGCCATGCCTAAAGAAATGCTGCCCATAGTAAACAAACCGTTGATTCAATACGGTGTGGAAGAAGCACTAGATGCTGGCATTACCGACATGGCTATAGTAACTGGACGTAATAAACGCGCTATTGAAGACCATTTCGATATTAGCTATGAGATCGAAGCGCAAATTCAAGGCACCGATAAAGAACAGTACTTGCAAGGCATTCGTCGCTTGATGGATAACTGCACGTTCTCTTATACCCGTCAGATAGAAATGAAGGGCTTGGGACACGCTATTTTAACTGGCCGGCGCCTAATTGGTGACGAACCTTTTGCAGTAGTACTGGCTGATGACCTGTGTATTAACCTTGATAACGACGGCGTGCTCAAGCAGATGGTGCAGCTATACAAGCAGTTCCGCTGCTCTATTGTCGCGATTCAAGAAGTTCCGCCAGAGGAAATCAGTAAATACGGCGTTATTTCCGGAGAGATGATTCGTGATGATATCTACCGCGTGAACTCTATGGTGGAAAAGCCTAGTCCTGAAGATGCACCCTCTAATTTAGCTATTATTGGTCGCTATATTCTCACGCCAGATATTTTCGAGCTTATCGAAGAAACCGAGCCTGGCAAGAGCGGTGAAATTCAAATCACTGACGCATTGATGAAGCAAGCACAGCGCGGTTGCGTGCTGGCCTATAAATTCAAAGGCACTCGCTACGATTGCGGCAGCGGCGAAGGCTTTATGGCAGCGACGCAGTTCTGCTATGACAATCTGTATCTGAAAGGCTTATCGTTCTAAAATAACTGAATACGCTTTCTAACAGGTCAAATCTGTTAGAAAGTTATGGGTTGTTAGCCACACGCTGCGCAATAGACTCAGCAATGCCCGCCACGCTTAAACCACATTCAGCCAACATCTCAGTTTGATCACCATGATCAATATAGCTATCGGGCAAACCCAGTTGTAACAACGGAATATGCAACTGCTGACTGTGCAAGTATTCACCCACCGCGCTACCCGCCCCGCCTTGAATTGCGTTTTCTTCGATGGTCACTAACAGCTTATGGCTGTGCGCCATTTGCGTAATCATGCTTTCATCCAGCGGTTTGACAAAACGCATATCGACCACGCTTGCATTGAGGTCCTCAGCAACGACTAGCGCATTGGCCAATTGATTGCCAAACACCAGCATGCAGATGCCTTCACCTTGGCGGCGCAATACGGCTTTACCAATCTCGACACCTTCAAGACTGTCCTGCACGGTCGCATTGGGTCCGGTGCCGCGCGGATAACGCACAGCGGCTGGGCCTTGGTAGTGATAGCCAGTGTTTAATAATAAGCGTAATTCGTTTTCGTTGCTGGGCGTCATAATCAGCATGTTGGGAATGCAGCGCATATAAGACAGATCAAAACTGCCGGCATGCGTCGCTCCGTCCTCACCAACCAACCCAGCACGGTCGATGGCAAACAACACATCCAAATTCTGCAGTGCCACATCATGAATCAGTTGATCATAGGCGCGCTGCAAAAAGGTCGAGTAAATGGCTACTACGGGCTTACTTCCTTCACAAGCCATACCCGCAGCTAGGGTTACAGCGTGTTGTTCAGCAATCGCCACATCAAAATAACGTTCTGGGAACTGCTCACTAAAGGCAATTAAGTCTGAGCCCTCTTTCATTGCTGGGGTAATACCCAACAAGCGCTCATCGGCAGCGGCCATATCACAGAGCCAGCGGCCAAAAATATGTGAATAGCGCGGGCTAGTGGCTTTGACAGCATTGGCAGGATTAATCGCATGGTAAGCAATCGGCGAAGTTTCTGCGGGTGCTAAGCCTTTACCTTTTTTGGTAATCACATGTAAAAATTGCGGACCTTTAAGTCCACGCATATTACGCAGTGTAGTCAGTAAGGTCGGTATGTCATGGCCATCGATAGGGCCAATATAATTCCAGCCTAGCTCTTCAAATAGAATACTGGGGGAAATCATGTTTTTAGCATGTTCTTCGGTTTTACGCGCTAATTCCCAAGCCCCAGGTACTTTAGAAAGAATTTTTTTGCTGCCCTCACGCATGCTGGTATAGGTGCGACTACTAAGTATTTTCGCTAAATGTTGCGACAAACCACCCACATTATTGGAAATCGACATGTCGTTATCATTGAGGATCACCAGCATGTCAGCTCCCGTTTCTGGTGCATGGTTCAACGCCTCAAACGCCATCCCTGCTGTCATCGCCCCATCACCGATAACGGCTACAGTTTTGCGTGGATTACCCAGCAGTTTATTGCTAATCGCCATGCCCAATGCTGCACTGATAGAAGTGCTGGAATGGCCTACACCAAAGCAGTCGTAAGGGCTTTCATCGCGCTTAGGAAAGGCACTTAAACCGCCTTTGGTACGCATCGTCAACATGCGATCGCGCCGTCCAGTCAAAATTTTATGCGGATAAGCCTGATGCCCCACATCCCAGACTAAGCGATCATCTGGAGTATCAAAAACGTAGTGCAATGCCACCGTCAGTTCGACCACGCCAAGGCCAGCGGCAAAGTGCCCGCCCGTTTGCCCCACACTATAGAGCAAAAAATTGCGTAACTCGTCCGCAAAAATTTTCAATTCTTTTTCTGATAAAAAACGCAAGTCCGCTGGACTGTCAATACTGTCCAGTAGCGGAGTGTCTGGGCGCTGTGCAGGAATTTCATCAAAAATTATTGGCATATAACTGTGTCTTTTTTAGCTAAATCCAGGTCAACATCTTAGCGTGTTTGCTCTATAAATGCTGCGCGAGTCTATCTGTGTTCTATATTAAACAGTGATTTTTGTAAGCAAAAACGTCACCACTTCATCAACCGCTACTGCTTGGGTTTCACTATCACGACGGCCTTTATACTCATAACTGCCAGCAGCAATACCTTTCTCGCTCACTACGATGCGGTGCGGAATTCCCATCAGTTCCATATCAGCGAACTTCACCCCAGGACTGGTTTTTTTGTCTCGGTCATCCAACAACACTTCAACGCCCGCCGCAGTCAACTGCGCATAAAGCGTATCAGTTGCTTCACGTACGTCAGGGTTGTCATATTTCATGGGTACTAAAGCAACGTGGAAAGGCGCCAGCGCATCCGGCCAAATAATGCCGCGCTCATCATGGTTTTGCTCAACAGCAGCGGCAACAACGCGCGATACACCAATACCATAGCAGCCCATAGTCAGGACGGTCGGCTTGCCGTTTTCACCCATCACCGTACAACCCAGCGCTTCACTGTATTTAGTGCCCAACTGGAAAATATGTCCCACTTCGATACCGCGTTTAATTTCCAGCACACCCTGCCCGTCAGGGCTCGGATCGCCAGCCACCACATTACGCAAATCCGCCACTTCAGGAAGCGGTAAATCACGCTCCCAGTTTAGGCCAAACCAGTGTTTACCTTCTTGATTGGCACCGGCGGCAAAATCGCTCATAAACTGAACGCTGCGGTCAATAATGCAAGGAATCGCTAAATCTTTCGGCCCCAATGAGCCAGGGTTGGCACCCACGGCGGCATGAATTTCTGCATCTGTGGCAAACACAAGTGGCCTTGATACGTGCGGTAAATTGGCGGCCTTAATTTCATTCAACGTGTGATCACCACGTATCACTAAAGCAACCAAAGTGCCTTCTTCAGCGCCGTGCACCACCAGAGTCTTGACGGTTTTTTCGATAGGCAAATTAAACTGTTGCACTAGGTCATCAATAGTCTTGGTATCAGGCGTATCCTGCAGGCGCAATTCTTCACTAGGTGCAGGACGGCTGCTTTCGCGAGGCATCGCCTCAGCTTTTTCAATGTTAGCGGCGTAATTTGATTGAGTACTAAAGGCAATATCATCTTCACCTGACTGTGCCAACACATGAAACTCATGTGAACCTGTACCGCCGATGGAACCCGTATCTGCCTCAACAGGGCGGAAATTCAAACCTAGGCGGGTAAAAATATTGCAGTAAGCTTGATGCATACGATCGTACGTATCTTGCAGTGATGCTTGATCCATGTGAAACGAATAGGCATCTTTCATAATAAATTCACGACCTCGCATCAAACCGAAGCGTGGACGAATTTCATCGCGGAATTTAGTTTGGATTTGATAAAAGTTGATCGGTAATTGCTTGTAACTGCTGAGCTCGTTGCGCGCTAAATCCGTAATCACTTCTTCGTGAGTTGGGCCGACACAAAATTCTCGCTGATGGCGATCTTTTAAACGCAGCAATTCCGGGCCATACTCTTCCCAACGTCCCGACTCCTGCCACAGCTCAGCTGGCTGAACCGCTGGCATCAATACTTCCAAGGCGCCAGCCGCATTCATTTCCTCGCGCACAACGGCTTCTGCTTTACGCAATGCGCGCAAACCTAGCGGCAACCAAGTGTACAGACCAGAAGCTAGTCGGCGAATCATTCCCGCACGCAGCATCAACTGGTGACTAATCACCACCGCGTCGGCAGGGGTTTCTTTTAAAGTGGCAATAAGGTATTGACTGGTGCGCATAGTTTTTCGTATCGACTGATGAAATGTGTGAGTGGTTAGATTGCAAGGCGGGTATTGTAGCGGATTTATGCCCTCTATGGCAGCAATATACAGAGCGGCTAATTTCTGTACTGCTGTGCCGTTTTAGCGCATGTCATATGTAATTTTTACTAGCCCGAAGGCAAGAAACCCAGCCGAGGCTGGGTTTCTATGTATTGCATACTTACCGCATCAGCATTACAGAATGCTTAATGGGTACTCAGCAATGAAGCGTACTTCGTTGATGTCTGGGTTTCCAGCTGCATCGTTGGCACGGTAAGTAGCATTACGTACGTGCAAGGACAGGTCCTTAGCCACACCGCTCTGTACTACGTAGCGAACATCGATATCACGCTCCCAGTTTTTACCGTTGTTGCGAGTACCGTTAGCAATTTTTGAACCGCGCACGTAACGAGTCATAAAGCTTAGACCTGGAACACCAAAGGTTTCCAAATCTAAGTCATAACGTACTTGATTAGATACTTCACCTTTCTGGTGAAAGCCGGTGTACTGAACGTCGTTCGCTAAGTAAACTGAACCACCACCGTCATAACCGTACTCGTAACCAGCATCATGATTACCCTCTACGCACTGACGCGCTACAGTGAAGGTGTGTGCACCTAGGTTGTAGGCAAATGCCAAGCTACGTACGTTGTTTTTGCTGGTGCGGTCAGCAGCTTTATCTTTCGCGTTGAAACGCGTGCTGTAAGCATTGAAATCAACTGCGAAGCTCTGATTCTCAGCAATCGGGTAGTTGTAATTAACGTTTAAGTAGTGCTTTTTAGCTTTTTGGCGATTAGCACCTTTGTGGCCTAGGTCTGCATCTGAGTAGTAGTACGCAGTGCTTAGATCGTCAGTAATATTGTAACGACCACCCACCAAGTCAATTGAGCGCAGCCAACCACTGTTTGAACTGTCATGGAAAGTCTGATCCATTGCGGTCAAAGCAGTAAAATGACCTGCATGCAACTCAAGACCTTCAATTTCGTTGCTGGTTACCAAGAAGCCTGTGGTGGTTTCTGGCAGCAGACGTGAATCGTCAGTTGACAGTACCGGCAGGTCTACAAACTGCTCACCGTACTTCAGTGTAGTGTTGGACAAGCGTGCCTTAACTGCACCGCCAGCTTGGCTGTAGTTGTCCTGCGCCTTGCCTGAACGACGGTCTGTTGGGAACATATCCATGCCTTCATGATGACGACCGCCACCTGAATCTAACTTGATACCCTGCAAACCAAAGGCATCAACACCAAAACCAACAGTACCCTGAGTAAAGCCGGACTCGTAAATAGCTTTTAAGCCTAAACCGGTCTCTTCACGATAGCCTTTACGCTTACCTTTAAGCGCATTTGCATTACTTACGTTTGTGTCACCGTTACGAAAATCACGATTAAAGTACAGAGTACGTGCGTGCAGGTCCAGCGTGCTGTCTTCGATAAAACCCTGTGACTCTGATTGTTGGCTGGCAACGGCCATCTGGCTTGTTGCTGCAGCTACAGCGAAAGCAATAACGCTCCACTTCATCTTTTGCATAGAATGTGCTCCTAGTTGAACAGATTGTTGTATTGCTAGCTTCGCTTAGCCAGCAAGTTGTATTTTTTAACGGCAGGTAGCATACCTAAGTTGTATATAGATTGCGAGAACTACAGATACCCTGTTCAGGTTATATTCAGCAATTCTTGATAACAGTCTAGCTAGCTTAGAGATGCATCTGCTATATGCGCGAAAATCGTATCCCTACCAGCACAAACCCACTAAGCGTGTCAGCATTGGTAACTCAACAATTTCACACATAAAAAAACCCCAAACCTGAGTTTGAGGCTTTTTGAATGGAGGCCGAGGCCGGAATCGAACCGGCATTCGCGGATTTGCAATCCGCTGCATGAGCCATTCTGCCACCCGGCCTAAACAAAAACGCCGCTGAAACGCGGCGCATTCGTAATTAAAACTGGAGCGGGAAACGAGATTCGAACTCGCGACCCCAACCTTGGCAAGGTTGTGCTCTACCAGCTGAGCTATTCCCGCACTGTCTCGGTGACGGACGGTATTCTAACAATTCTTAGACGCGAGTCAAGCCTTTTACTGTAATGTTTTTGTGTATTGCTCTTTCCCGAACCACAGCCAGCCACCTTAAATGGACCACAACCAAACAAAACACTATGCAGCCTCTACTCTGATTCACTGTTGAAGTATGGCGAAGCCGCTTTCACATAAATCATCATTGACCACAGCGTCAGTACGGCAGAAAAATTCAATAACACATAACCAGAAACAACCCACGGAGTAAGCTCTGGCGGATTCGCAAGCAAGATAAGTAGTGCTACCATTTGCGCCGCAGTTTTCCACTTCCCCAAGCTAGAAACGGCAACCTTGTTACGCTTACCCAGCTCGGCCATCCATTCGCGCAGTGCAGAGACGACTATTTCACGACAAATAATAATTAGCGCCGGCAAAGTTAGATAAAGATTATGGTGTTGCTGCGCCAACAACACTAACGCTGTGGCCACCAACAGCTTATCCGCAACCGGATCTAAAAACGCCCCTAAAGGCGTACTCTGCTCCAACTTACGTGCCAGATATCCATCCAGCCAGTCAGTAACACTAGCAAGAGCAAACACTGCACTGGCCGCCAAATAACTCCACTTAAAAGGCAACAAAAACAGCAGAACAAGCACCGGAATCAGCGCCACACGCATGATTGTAAGAATGTTAGGAATGTTCATGGAATAGGTCTTACCAATCAATGTTTAAGTAGGCGAGTCGTTGTGCAGCGCGCTATAAATATTTTGCGCAAGACTGGCACTTATTCCGGGCGTCTTGGCAATTTCGTCCACACTTGCTCGTGAAAGCTCCTGCAAACCGCCGAAATAGTTTAGCAGTTCTCGCCGCCGTTTAGGGCCAATACCGGGAATTCCTTCTAAAGTCGAAGTGTTGCGCGCCTTTGCTCGTCGGGCACGATGCCCCGTGATGGCAAAGCGATGCGCCTCGTCACGCACCTGTTGAATCAAATGCAGCGCTGGCGAATGCTCATCCAAACTAAGAATCGTTTGATTGTCATTTAAAAACAACGTTTCCATACCCGCCTTACGCGTAACACCCTTGGCGACACCAACCAGCGTAATCTCTTGGATTGCCAATTCCTGCAAAACCTCACGCGCCATCTGCAACTGACCTTTACCGCCGTCAATCAACAGAACATCAGGCAACTGCGCACTGTCGCTGTCGTGCTTGGCAAAACGGCGCAGCAAAGCTTGATGCATAGCGGCATAGTCATCGCCGGGCGTAATGCCGCTGATATTAAAGCGGCGATAATCTGCTTTACGCGGCCCCGCCTGATCAAACACCACGCAAGACGCCACAGTTGCTTCGCCCTGGGTGTGGCTGATATCAAAGCATTCAATACGCTTGATTTCTTCCTCGTTGAGCGCCTCGGCCAGCAAACTGAAACGCTGTTCAATCTGGCTTTGGCTGCTGAGGCGCGCCTGAATGGCATGTTCTGCATTAGTCACCGCCAAGCGCTGCCAACGTGCACGCATGCCGCGTACTTGATGGCTTATATGCAACTGCTTGTTGTGCAGCTGAAAGATGGCGTCAATCAGGGTAGGGAAATCCTCATGCGGCTGATTCACAATGATGTCATCGGGCAATTCTAGCTGACGGCCCGACAAGTAATACTGACCTAAAAAAGCATTCAGAATATCAGCACTGTCTTGTTCAATCGCAATTTTCGGGTAGTAGTTTTTACCACCAAGCACCCGCCCATCGCGCACGGTCAACACATGCACACAAGCACCGCCGGGCAAACTATACACGGCTATCACATCCACATTGCCGTGCCCGCCTTCCATGCTGTGCTGATCTTGCACGCGGCGAATCAGGCTAATTTGGTCACGATATTGTGCGGCCTGCTCAAACTCTAACTCGACTGAAGCCTGCTCCATCCGCTGGCTTAACTCTTGCGCCAAGCTGTCGCTGCGCCCTTCCAAAAACAACACCGACAGCCTTACATCTTCCGCATATTCTGCTTCGCTAACGAAACCAACACAGGGAGCTTTGCAACGTTTGATTTGATACTGCAAACAAGGGCGGCTGCGATTGCGATAAAAACTATCGCTACACTGACGCACATGAAAGGCTTTTTGCAACAGACTCAGACTTTCACGAATCGCACCTGTGCTGGGATAAGGACCAAAATAACGCCCCTGCCCTTTACGTATTCCACGCTGGATACTGAGACTGGGAAACTCATCATTGCTTAGCACTACATACGGATAGGATTTATCAGCACGCAGCAAAATATTGTACGGCGGCCGCCACTTTTTAATCAGCGTCTGCTCAAGTAGCAACGCCTCGGTTTCATTGGTGGTGATGGTCGTTTCAACTTGAGCAATTTTTGCCACTAGCGCAGCGGTTTTTGGCGACAACTGACCGCTTTTAAAATAACTCGACAGGCGGTTTTTTAGATTCTTGGCTTTGCCGATATACAGCAGCGTGCCGGCAGCATCCAACATCCGGTACACCCCGGGACGTTGGGTACATTGGCGTAGAAAGCTATTGGCATCGAAGGAGCTAGACATGGCGTCCGTTAAATAAAGGTTACTGCGTGCTGCAGTTTACACGCTTTAGTGCAGCCGCATAATAAAGTATCTATTGTACAGGCGCCAGTTTGCTCAGCCTGTGTGCGCTGCATTTACCTGACGTATATTAACGGATACTGTACACTGTAACGTCCTTGGCGCCG
>LFRM01240172.1_pt2 | contig 14585 bp, 12 predicted proteins | sample 618341 | NCBI WGS metagenome assembly LFRM01 (sample SAMN03654438, study PRJNA283298) | anaerobic digester metagenome | isolation source: pool of bioreactors CSTR01a, CSTR02a, and CSTR03a thermophilic anaerobic... | place: Denmark: Kgs. Lyngby | collected 2014-05-21 | reverse complement strand
TAAAGTGGATTTCTTGCTTTAGGGTCTATCAAGAGAGCCGCTCGAAAATACATACAAGCAAGTTCGCTATTTCCTGTATCGGCTGCCTTTGCCCCTTCAGCTGTAAGCATTGGGACAGCCTGATCTCCTGATATTTTTTTAATATACTCAAGATATTGATCTTTATATATGAAATTAGTATCTCCACCAACGACTCTTGCCATATTTATAGCAATATCTGCGGTTGTCATCTCTCCATTCTCGTCAACACTCACAGGAATAGGTATACCATCAAGTAATTCGTACATCCCCATTTTTTTTAGATATCTATCATCAAGCTCATCAAAAAGCATGCCCTGATTGAGCATGCTTAGATATTCAGATATACGGTCTTCTCCGTTATTAAACTGCAAGACTCCAGCCCTTTCTTTCAAAATGTTTCATATCTTCTTCTGAAACCATATTCTCAAGCTCTGAATGAAGTACCTTTTGAAGAATTTCAAGTTGTAGTGGATTACTATCTTCATCATACAAATCATTCGCAAATGCATACATTATTCTGCACAAATTTTCTTTCTTATAAAGCTTATCTTCCATTCTATTATCATAAACATAATTTGCCAGTTTACTGAATAACTCATATGGCTTGACTCCGGTATCATTAAGCATTCTCGGAATAGATTCCTTGAAATCTCCTTCTCCGATATATTTTTCTACAATATTTGCAATCATCTTTATATTTATCAAATCAGTAGCAGGCATATAGTCATTTGCAATTACACTGTAAGGATGGTTGTTTATAAACAGATATCCGTATTTCTTTGCTTCTTTTCTCAACAGACACCCTCTTGGGAGGGTAAGCGACTTTATTGTAAGAGGTGACCCTTCCGCCAATCCATAAGCCTTATTAAATGAACGAGCAAAAATCGCTTCAGTATCATAAGGTAAGCCCGCAACAATAGAAATATTTAGTCTTACCTTTGCTGATTGGAGCAGCTTGGTAACATTATACATAAGCTGATATACATTCTCTCTACGACCTATTGCTGCTAATGTCTCAGCGTTTGTACTTGCGACATCAATATTGAATATGAAAAGCCCCTCTCTGGCCTCTGACAACAGTCTTACTGTTTCTTCATCAATATTATCCCCGTTAATATCGAACTCGAAGCAAGTCTCCCCATTGTCATTATTAATTATATATTCGAATATCCTATACGCTCTCTCTGTATTGTAATTAAACCATTTGTCGAGAAAAACTACTTTGTTTATTTTCTTTACGAGAAAATATCTGAGTTCGGTACATACCCTGTTAAGACCCAACGATCTTACTTCTGTACCGCTATACAGATTATATGTAGTTCTATCTGCTGAACCTCTTATTGACTCATAGAATACCGTGTCTCCGACAAGATCGGTCTTCTCATAAGGGAAAGGTATTTCATCCATATCTATAGGCTCGTCCGCTTCATTAATAATTATTTTATTAGAATTCCTGTATGCGAACCCTTTAATATTCTCAAAATCAAATTTATATAACACAAGAGACTTAACGAAATGGAACCATGCCTTTTCACCTTCTCCAATAATTAGATAATCCACATAAGGATTATTTGTCATGTAGGATTCGGGGGCCTGTGAGACCGGCTCTCCGCCAACGATTATTGCTACGCTCGGCATAACCATCTTAATCATTCTGATTATCTCTTCAATCCTATGCTCATTTTCAGAATTACAATGAAAATATACGATACTATACCGTCCTCTGATAATTGCACTATATATCTCATTATTATCTTGAATGGTTTCAAAGCTATGCCAGGATACATCAAGAGGAGCATCAGATATCACACTATAAAGATATCTTAATGCCAAATCAGTGTTTGGATTATCCCTCCCTATTGTCGTCATTAAAAGTTTCATAGATTCACCTACATCCTCTCCGGTGCATTGATTCCAAGAAATGCAAGGCAGTTTGCAATGACAGTTTTTGTTGCCATAACAAGTGATAATTTTGCAATCTTTTCATCTCTGTTATCTACAAGTATATGTTCATCGTGATAAAACTTATTAAATGATTGTGCAATGTCAACCAAATGGCGAGTTAGAACTGATGGTTCATATTTATCGGAAGCATCTATTATTACCTCAGGGACTCTATACAGAAGTTTGATAAGAGTAAACGCAGTTTCTCCTGTTAGATAACTATAATCACAGATTCCTGTTTTTGTTTCATTTAATTCTTCAGGTGATGCATTTCTTAGAACGCTGGAGGCTCTTGCATGTGTGTACTGAACATAAGGCCCCGTCTCTCCATCAAAATTAAGGACCTTATCCCAATTAAACACATAATCCTTAATCCGATTATTGGATAGCTCCTGGAAAACTACAGCTCCAATTCCAACATCATGTGCAATATTGTCAATTTCAGGAATATTAGGATTTTTTTCAAGCATTATATCTTTTGTTTTCTTAACTGCATTATTCAGAACATCCTCAAGAAAAATTACTTTTCCCTTTCTGGTTGACAGTATTTCTCCATCTTCGAGACTTATAAGTCCGAACGGTACATGGATGCAGTCTTTTTCCCATTCATATCCCATAAGTTTAAGAACCATCTTCCATTGCTTAAAATGAAGGTTTTGCTGGGATGCAACTACATATATGTTCTTTACAAAATCGTAAGTATTCTTTCTATATATCGCTGTTGCAATATCCCTCGTAGCATACAAGCTGGACCCATCAGACTTCATTATCATTGCAGCTCCAAGGTCATATTCCTCGAGGTCAACAATTTGAGCTCCCTGGGACTCTTTGATGAGCCCTTTGCTTTTGAGCTCTTCTATTACTGCCGGAATCTTATCTGAATAGAAGCTCTCTCCCGCATATGACTCAAATGTAATACCAAGCATTTTATATACTTTGTTAAACTCTTCTAAACTGTATTCTCTGAACTTCTCCCAAAGCTTAACCTCTTCCTCTTCTCCGGCTTCCAGTCTTACAAAGGCTTCTCTTGCTTCGTCATCTAAAGCAGGGTCCTTCTCTGCTTCTTCATGAAATTTTGTGTAGTAGCTAAGCAAAGTTTTGATTGGTTCTTTGACGAGATCCTCCTCGCTTCCCCACTTCCTATATGCCACTATCATCTTGCCAAACTGAGTTCCATAATCGCCAAGATGATTAACTCCAATAACATTGTAACCCAAAGCTTTATAAAGCTTGCATATAGAGTTTCCTATTACTGTGCTTCGGATATGTCCTATGTGAAAAGGTTTGGCAATATTTGGAGAAGAAAAATCAACTACAATATTGCGACCTGCACCTATGTCAGTTTGGCCATAAGTGCTACCCTGATCGTTTATCTCTTCGATAACATTTTCGGCAATATGGGAACGATTTACAAATACATTAACATAAGCATTAACTTGTTCGACTTTTTCAAATGCATCACAATCTGATATTTTTGCAGCTATATCTGCTGCTATCATCTGGGGAGCTTTTCTAAGTTCTTTCGCCAACTTAAAACACGGAAAAGCAAAATCTCCCATTCTCTCTTCCGTCGGAATCTCGATTATGTCCCTTACCTCATCTCTTGAAAGACCGAGATTTTCTGAAAAAATCAAATCAGCAATAATGTCTCTGTAATCAATCATTATCTGTCTCCGAATACGTTTTTAAAATTATTTTCATTACATATCTTAAAATTCTCGGCAAAATCTATTCTACCGAATAAATGACCGTCATTTAAATAGGCTTCTATAAGCTTATCAACAAATATGCCGTTTCCTTCCGTCATAGTGCCAGTGAAAGTTCCATCATATACCGTTCCTGCCCCACATGAAGGACTGTTATCTTTAAGTATGGCTCCCTCTATTCGCTTTGAACCATCGATCATGCTTCCGGCCTCGAGAATAACGGATTGAAGAGACCAGTAACTCCCCTGCTCAAATTCAGATGTTAAATCCTTTCCATCTTTATCAATAACTTTACGGTTGCCATTTTCATCAACAACTATCTCTGCAGGCTGTCTCGGTGCTTCAAGCCCTCCTGCCGCTTCCGGACATATAGTCACATAATCATGATTCTTGCAAAATTCTATAACATCTTCATTACGATTATTATCGCCATCATACTTACATTCATGACCGAGAAGACATCTACTTACTATATACATATGTCATACACTCCTTATAATTTATAATAATTAACCGACTTATTATACCAAAAAAATATGCTAATTACTACTTTTTTGCTACAAGCTCAACAATTGTACAACCTTCTCCCCCATCGTCATAAGGGGCTGATTTAAAGGATTTAACATGTTTATTATTCTTAAGCTCCCTTCTTAAACCGTTTCTTAATATACCTTCTCCTCTTCCATGTATTACAGAAACTGTTTTAAGCCCTGCGAGAAATGCATCGTCAATATATTTATTCATAAGATCGCTCGCATCTTCCAGATTTTGACCTATTAAATTTATTTCCGTCTTTATAGTTTTCGATTTATTATACGAAAACTCACTATACCTTCGACGTTTTTTCTCCTTATTACCGGCAACTTCTGATTCTGCGAGAATAAGATCTTTGACATTGACATTCATCTTAATTGCACCGATTCTAATAATAAGATTTCCTTTAGCATCAGGAGCAGTTTCTACATCTCCATTCTGATTAAGCTTAATATATTTAATACGCATACCGGGTCTGAGTGTTTCAGGATCAGGCATCTTGCCAGTTTGAAGAGTATATACAGCTTGTGTATCAGCTTGTCTATATCGTCCTTCTGCTTTCTTAAGCGCCGCTCTACCCTTTGCTACTCCATCGGCAATATGTCCATCGTTGAATCCGGCATCGCTCCTAATATCTTTCACACTTCTTAATTCTGCAGCAATATCATCAATAACATTTTGTGCTTCTCTCAACATTTCACGTGCATTTAGCTTTGACTTTTCTATAATTTTAGATGCTTCTTGTCTTGCCAATTCAAGCTGTTTAGCCGCTTCTTCTTTCTCCTCTTCTGCCAGTTCTCTGCTTCGGTCTGCCTCTTGTAAAGCGGCTTCCGCACAAACTCTATCTATTTCCATTTTTGAGACAGCATCTTCAAACTCAAGTTGTTCCTCATCGAGTAGCTCTGTTGCTCTATCTATAATGCTGAGCTGAAGTCCCAGCTTCTTTGAAATTTCAAATGCGTTAGACTTGCCGGGCAAACCGACTCTGAGTTTGTAAGTAGGAGAAAGTGTTTCAATGTCAAACTCCATAGAAGCATTCATTACACCCTGTGTAGCAAGGGCATATTTCTTCAGCTCGGTATAGTGAGTTGTCGCAACTACAAGTGCCCCGAGTTCTCTTAGTTTCTCGAGTTCAGCTATACCAAGTGCTGCACCTTCCAGCGGATCTGTTCCTGCACCCAGCTCATCAAGAAGAACCAGACTATTAGGTCCTGCGACATCAAAAATTCTAATTATATTCATCATATGAGATGAAAAAGTACTTAGACTCTGTTCTATACTTTGCTCATCACCGATATCGGCAAATATCTCTTCAAGTACCGGGATATCACTTGTAGCTTCGGCAGGAATATGTAATCCACACTGTGCCATGAGTGTGATCAAGCCTATCGTCTTGAGAGTTACTGTCTTTCCACCTGTATTCGGCCCTGTAATCAGCAGCGTCGTCCAATCTCTTCCTAATTCAACATCTATTGGAATAACTTTTGTAGGATCTATAAGTGGATGTCTGCCTTTTTTAATATCTAGAATCCCTTCTTCATTAAGATGCGGTTCTGAAGCTTCCATACTGCATGATAAATTTCCTTTTGCGTTAATAAAATCAAGTTCGATAAGAATTTTTTGATTATTTTCCAATGCTTGAGAATGTTCATGTACTCTTTCAGAAAACCTCTTAAGTATCTTCGTTATCTCAGCCTGCTCATCCATTGCAAGCTGCTTTAATTCGTTATTAAGATTAACAACAGCTTGAGGCTCAATGAACAATGTAGCCCCTGTGGAAGATTGATCGTGTACCATTCCCGGAACAAGATTAGCGTATTCTTTCTTAACAGGAAGAACATATCTACCATTCCTCATAGTTATTATTGCCTCTTGAAGATGGGTTTTTGCCGAACTAGAACTTATCATCTTATGTAGTCTAGATCTTATCATTTCATTCTTATTTCTAATATCGCGTCTAATATTCCTTAACTCGGACGAAGCCGTATCAGCCACTTCATCCTCAGATATTATTGCCGTGTTGATATCGTTTTCGAGCGTGGGAACAAGTTCTATAAGGTTAGCCAGCTCAGGAATTATATGAAGGTCTGAAGGCATATCCATAGCAAGAAAAGTTTTAACTTCTCTCGCCACAGCAAGACTTCCCCTCACTAAAAGAAGTTCTCTCATATTAAGACATCTGCCTCGTCTAACCATTCCAATTAAATTGCTGAGGTCTGTAATATTTCCTACAGGTATACTTCCCTTATACATAATAACGGAAACTGCCTCAGTAGTTTCCGTTAATGCATCCTGCACCATGCGTCTATTTGTCATGGGCTCAAGCTCTGCAATTTTCTCAATTGTTAATGCAGAGTTTGTTCGTTCAGTAAGAAGATCCAAAACCCTATTCAGTTCAAGCGTTTCTGTTACACTATAGTTCATCTGTCTGATTTAATCTTTCAAGAGACTTAATTTCATTCTTAAGATTGACATTCTCCATCTGCAAGTCAAAATACGCATTCTCCATCTCAACGAGCTTTGTCTGAAGTTTTTGATAATCTTCTGAGCTCTGTGATTGTTTGTCAACCTCTGTTGACATCCTATCTTTAAGATCGGTTACTTGTTTTTTTGCCTGCTCCCACATATCTATATAATGCTTAACATCATTATCTAACTGATAGTTTTCTGTTTGTAGTTTTAGGAGCATATCATTACCATCCATTAACTTCTCTGCTATATTAAGAGAAGCAAGAACGGCTGATTTATAATTTGGATTTACATTAAGCATTCTGCTGGTACGCCTCAGCTCGTCATCAACAAATTTTGCGATTTCTTTAATCTTTTCCTCGCTCTTATCGCTGGAAAGTATATAATTTGAACCGCAAATTGTAACATCAGCTTTGTTCTTTTCCATGAATATACCCTTTCTCCAAAACCTCTTTACCTTCGAATTGTTTCATACATTAATATTGCAGCTGATACGGCGGCATTAAGTGACTCTGTTTTGCCCTCCATGGGTATGGTTATTTTAACATCTGCAAGATTCATCACTTCTTCAGATATACCGTTACCTTCATTCCCAATAACAAGAGCTATTCCCTTACTCAAATCTTCATCGTAGTAATTTTTAGCTCCGTCAGGTACCGTTACAACTACTTTCCTTCCATTTTTTTTGAGAATATCTACAATATCGCTGATTCTATCTGTATATATAATCGGTACCTTAAATATTGCACCTGCTGTTGCCCTTAGAACCTTTGGGCAATAGACATCAGCAGTTCCTTTAACTGCTATGATCAGACCGTAGCCTGTTGCAGCGGCCGTTCTTATCATTGTACCGATATTTCCCGGATCTTGCACCCTGTCCAGAATCAGAATATTTGTATCTTTAGATACCAATGATTCAACATTTGTTAAAACCTCCGGTCTATTAACAACAGCTATAATCCCGACACCTGCCCCAGCATCAGTAAGTCTATTAAACACATCAGAAGACACCTTGCAAACGGTGTGGTTCTTCGCAGTATACATAACGAATTCCTCGTTATTATAATCTTCAGATATCAAGATGAATTCTATATCTATCATTCTCTCAACAGCTTCGGTAACGAGATTGATTCCTTCAATAACATACTTCCTCTCGCTGTCACGAAACTTTCTATTTGCAAGCTTTCGCACCAGCTTGAGTCTACTGTTGTCAACAGATTCTATATTTATCAACATATCGTCCTGATTGTTTTCTTGTCTGATTATCTGAGAAAATCTGGAATATCCAGATTCAGGTTATCAGTTTGTGCAGTTTCGGTATCATTATTAACCAAATCCGCAAGATCTACTTCGTAAGCATCCATATCATCTACTTTAACAGGAGTTCCTGCAAATGTAGGTCTTGATGGGTCCTGTCCATCAATAAGAGTAGCATCTATTCCGGATCTCGATTTACTAAAATCAGTTGCAATAATTGTAACGGATATCTTATTATTCATATCTTCATTTACAGCAGCACCGAAGATAATATTAGCGTCAGGATCAGCCTCTTCTTGTACACTTTCGGCGATGGTATTGATATCCAGCATTCCCATGTCATATCCACCGGAAACATATAAAAGAAGGGATTTTGAACCATTTATTGAGGTCTCAAGCAATGGGCTGTTGATTGCATTGTGTATAGCTGTCTCGATTCTGTCCTCGCCTTCACCAAAACCAACTCCCATATGTGCAATGCCTCTTCCTTCCATAATTGTTCTTACGTCGGCAAAATCAACGTTAACAAGACCGTATTCGGAAATAAGATCTGAAATGCCCTGTACTCCCTGTCTCAATATGTCATCAGCCATAACAAAAGCTTCGAGCATCGATGTGTTCTTCTCGCTGCTATCAATAAGCCTATCGTTAGGAATAACAACAAGAGAGTCGACAAAATTGCTTAGATACTGTATTCCCTTCGCTGCACGATTCCAACGCTTCTTACCTTCAAATGTGAATGGCTTAGTAACAACAGCAACTGTAAGTGCTCCGCAATCCATAGCTGCCTTAGCTATAACAGGTGCTGCTCCGGTTCCTGTACCTCCACCCATTCCGGCAGTAACAAAAACCATATCAGCATCTTGAATATGAGTGATAATCTCATCAATGGTCTCTTCTGCTGCCTTCTGTCCGATTTCAGGATTAGCACCGGCACCTCTGCCACCAGCAACTTTCTCGCCGATTTGAACCTTAACCTCAGCCTTGCATTTTGCAAGAGCCTGTCTATCTGTATTAACTGCAATAAATGTAACTCCTTGCAGTCCCGTATCGACCATTCTATTTATTGCGTTGCATCCTCCGCCACCTACGCCTACCACCTTGATAATAGCCGCATTCTCCTGTTCAGATACAAAGTCCGAAATAAATTCCATAGTAGCCCTCCTCGTTACACATAAATATATATAGTTATCTTAACACATGATATCTCTAATTGCATTAACATTTTCATAGAAACCACTATATTTAGGGTCTTTTGATTTACATAGCACTATTACTTGTAAACTTATCCCCTAAACTCGTGGTTCAAACGAAGCAAATCCGTCATCAGTGAATGTTATCGTTCCTCTTTTGATTCCTTTATCAAAAAGACGTTCAAGTATTGCATGAAGTCTGTTCTTATCCATCGCTTCTGTAAGCTGCTTAAATGTAGCTTTAGCAATCAAGTTTTCATAAATATACGCCTTAATCATTTTGTCTGTCATATCAAGTTTTATATAGTAAAGATCACTATTAACCATTTTGTCTAAAACGGTTAATGTTTCGTTAAAAATTTCTTTATCTTTTACTTCAATGGGTTTTCCAAGTTCAATCTTTTTAACTACAATTCCTTTCACCAATGTCAATTTTGGCATCTTTGGGGTCTTTTTGAGTAGTATGCCATCTTTGTCAATTACTAGGTACTCGTCATCATATTTAATCGCACACAATTGTTTTCTTTCTTCTACTGTTATAATTAGCGTTGATGGGAATCCCCTCGTCACTTTTGCTTTCTTAATGTATGGATTGTTCTCTAGGTAATCCTCAATCTCTACCTTATTGGGGTTATATATTAAATTTTTTCCCGGAGTTGCATGAGAAATATTTATTATTTCTTCAGATGTAAAATGAGAATTTCCTCTGACTTCTAAAGAGTCTACTGTAAATAAGCTAGATAATGAAAATATTAAAAAAGCCGCAATAATAACTATCGCAGAGAAAATTTTGATGAGCCTTTTTCTCGCTTTCTTTTGTTTAGCAAGTCTCTCGGCTTTTCTTTTCTCTGCCCTTGCTTTAAGCTCATCGACATTATAATAATCTTCTTTGGATAGACCGTAGCTTTTTTTCTCCGACATTATTTGTATGTCTCCATGATAGTATCGTAAATAATTTCAGCTGCATTGATCGGTGCCATCATATTACTTGCAGCCTCCATCTCTCTTATCTTGTCTCTGTCAGAATCAAGTTTATCGATAAGCTTTATTACTTCATCACATGTTTCATCATTCTCTCTGACTACAAATGCGCCACCCTTGTCCACAACTGCTTTTGCATTATAGTACTGATGATCCTCTGTGACATTTGGTGAAGGGACAAATATCGCAGCCCTTCCCTCCATTGTTATTTCAGCAGTTGAAATTGCTCCGCTCCTACTTACAGAAATATCAGATGCCGATAAAATCTCCGGCATGTTTTCTATATATGCGGATATCTTAAGATTTGATGGAAAAAAGCCCTCATCTTCAAACCTATCAATAATATTCTGATAATAATTTTTTCCTGTTCCCCATATGACTGTATATCCTATTGTATCAGCGTATTTTCTAGAAACTGCTTCGCCAATCATATTTGTAGTCTCCGATCCGAGGCTGCCACCGAAGATCATAATTACTAAATCAGACTCATTTATTCCAAGATTATTCCTGTCTGTCAATCTATCTCTACCACTAAATTCTTTGCGTACCGGATTTCCGGTATGCATTATATTGTTGTCATCCTTAAAATACTGCTTTGCGCTCTCAAATCCCGTAAACACCTTCTTTGCATATCTTGAAAGAAGTCTGTTTGACATGCCGGGAAATCCATTTTGTTCGTGAATATATATGCTGGCACCGTATCTGAATCCCGCAAAAACTACAGGAACACTAACATAGCTACCTGTGCTTATTACTACATCAGGTTTAAACTTCTTCATAATCTTATAAGCTGCACTAGTTCCCCTCAGTGTCTTAAAAATTGTACCTATTAACCTGAAAATGTTTCTTCTGTCAAGTGGTTCTGATGCAACTTCATATAAATCATAGCCCGCAGCAGGAATTATTGATCTCTCAAGCGACTCACCGTGTGCAATATATATAATTTCACAACCCGGATTATTCTCTTTAAACTTGTCACCTATTGCAAGGGCAGGATATATATGTCCTCCTGTTATCCCTCCTGTGAGAACTATCTTCATCGGATTGCCCTCCTTCCAGGTTTTTTCTCTCTTTTCTTCGATACATTAAGGGCAACACCTATTGCCGCCATAAATATCCATATTGAAGTTCCACCGTAGCTTATAAATGGTAAGGTTATTCCTGTTGCAGGCATCGATGATGTAACGACAGCAACATTTATTATTACCTGTATTCCAAGGAGTACAGCAACACCCGTTGTGAGATAAAAGCCGAAATCGTCCTTCGCCCGAAGTGCAATCATTATCAATCTGAATAGTAATAATATGTATATTGCCATAAGAAGCAGCACTCCAATATATCCCAACTCTTCACCAATTATTGCAAGTATAAAATCATTCTGAGGTTCAGGAAGATATAGATTCTTGGTAATACTTTTTCCAAAACCCAGACCTTTAATACCTCCATTACCAAGGGCAATTAATCCTTGTGTTACTTGATATCCGTCTCCCTGGCTATCAGCAAAAGGGTCAATAAAACTAGTTAATCTCATATACACATGATAGGGTTTTTGAAAGGTGATAATATAAAAATACCCTGCTATCGCAAGAATGGTTGGAATTATCAGATAAATCAAATTCATGCCTGCAACTATCATTATTGCTATTACAATAAGGACCAATACAATCGCAGTTGAAAGATTCGGTTGCATTATAACAAGTATAAAATGTGCCATCATCACAAAGGCAAGTATTCCAAGTCCTTTGGCTGTTTTTATATTATCAGGATCCTCAGCAATAAATGCCGATGTAAATATAATGACAGCAATCTTAGATATCTCGCTCGGTGTTATTCTATACGACCCCACACCAATCCATCTTGTTGCTCCATTAATATTTACTCCTATCAGCAAAACCAATATAAGAAGTGAAATACTTATAAAAACAACAGGCTTTGCAAATTTAGCATATAAGTGATAGTCAATATTAGCCACAATAAGCATAAGAAATAAACCTGTGACTGCCAAAACCATCTGTCGCTTTAAATAAAAATATGGATCCGGTTCCGAAATATTTATTGTTGTATAATATCCAGCACTGAAAACCATTGCTACGCCAAAAAAAGCGAGAAAAAATACAATTATTACAACATAAAAGTCATAACGTTTTACGGTTCTGGTCAAACCAGCCGGTAAAGATCTCAATTGAGAACTCAATCCTTGCTTTTCTGTAATTCTTTTGCCAGAGACCTTCTCTCCCTTTTTATTTCTTGTAGTCTTATTATCGTTTTTTTTGGTTTTAGTCATTGAATATCCTATTTGTTAATTAAGTAGATCTTTAACTATATCCTTAAAATGCCTTCCCCTTTGCTCAAAATTTTCATACATATCCCAACTTGCACATGCCGGAGATAGAAGGATTTTATCCCCTTCTCGTGCAAGGTCATAAGCCTTCCTTATGCATTCAGACATGTCTTTACAATTAAATATATTATTAAAGCCTGCATCTCTCGCCGCCTTCTCGATAACGGGAGCATCACGTCCAAGCAATATCAATGCAATTACATGGTCTTTAAGTTCCTTGCCGAGAGCCGTAAAATCTTGCCCCTTACCGTCTCCTCCTGCAATCAGTATAATGTTTTTTTCAAGTGCTTTAAGGGCAATCATTGCAGCATCAACATTCGTTCCTTTGGAATCATTATAAAAGTCTATTCCATCAACTCTGCCACAAAATTCAATTCTGTGTTCAACACCAGGAAACTCAGTTATTGCATGTCCAATCACCTCAGGAGAAATACCTGCAAAATAGCTGATAGCTGCTGCTGCAAGAGAATTTTCCAAATTATGGCTTCCTATAATTTTTAGATCTGAAGTTTTGCAAATCATATGTGACTCACCTTTTTCATCTTTTACGATAATTTCATTATTGTCAACATATGAGCCTATTTCTATTTTTTCTTTTCTGCTGAATGGAACTACCATTGCCTTACTCAAATCAGCAAGCTTCAAACATTCCTTATCATCATAGTTTATTATGAGGAAATTTTCTTTTGTCTGATTAACAATTATATTGGCCTTTGCTTTAGCATAAGATTCCATTGTCTTATGTCTATTCAGATGATCTGGTTTTAGATTCAAAATCGATGAAACCATTGGCTTAAATTCTTTGATTGTCTCCAGTTGAAAGGAAGAAGCCTCTACAATCATCCATTCATCCTCACCCGCATTTACAGCTTTTGAAACTACAGGGTTTCCGATATTGCCAACTACCGATGTCTTTCTTCCGGATGCTTTGAATATTTCTCCTACAAGCGTGGTTGTCGTTGTCTTGCCATTAGTTCCTGTTATTGCAATAAATCGTCCATTACACAATCTATATGCCAGCTCAAGCTCTCCAATTACTTCCACCCCAGCTTTTTTTGCCTCACAAATAAAATCAAGATCTGTAGGTACGCCTGGGCTCAATACAATAATATCGTAAGATGTCAGTTCGTCCGGAACCGTTCCATAAAATCCCTGAATATTATTGTTTTCTAAATATTTGAGGAACTTATCATCAATTTTTTCCTTTGTGGCAGAGTCTTGAACAACTACATTCGCACCCAGCTCATTTAAAACTTCTGTAGCTGCTTTTCCTGATTTACCCAGACCGACAACAAGTATTTTCTTATCTTTTATTCTTTTTTTGTATTCTTCTATTTTTTTCATTTTTGCACCTTTTCATCATATCAAACTCTTTGGGATATTTTATAACATTTTTTCATACAACTGAAAGTATCGCAACAATGCAACATAAAGCTGCAAATAAAGAAAACCAGACTACTACTTTACTCTCCGAACATCCTCCCAGTTCGAAGTGGTGATGTATTGGTGCCATTCTGAATATTCTTTTGCCACCCGTTTTTTTAAAATATATAACCTGTATTATTACAGAGAGAGCTTCAATAACAAATATAAGTCCTGATATTGGCAGCAGCCATTCCATATTGCCTACTATTGCAGTTGCAGAAAGTGCTCCACCAAGAGCCATTGAACCGGTGTCCCCCATAAATATTTTTGCAGGGTAGTGATTAAAGACCAAGAAGCCTAAGCTTGCTCCCAATATAGCTTGACCTGCCACAGACATAGCTTCATCCCCTCCCGGAATAATAGCAATCCCTATTATCGTAAAACTGGCTGCAACTATTGCCGTTGTACTGGAAGCAAGTCCATCTAGACCGTCAGTTAAATTAACCGCGTTCGCCATTGCAACTTCAGTAAATACAACGAAGGGTATATAAAACCACCCAAAATCAACATATACTTTTGTAAAAGGTATAAAAACATCAGTGCCCTCTCTTACTGCCATAAATACAGCGAGAGCTAATCCGAACAATATCTGAAGAAACACCTTCTGCTTAGGAGTTAATCCTTCGTTTTGTTTTTTTGCTATTTTATTGTAATCATCGATAAAACCTATTATTCCGAAAGCTATCATCGATAGTATTATTGCTATTTTATCAA
>LFRM01073419.1_pt2 | contig 14593 bp, 12 predicted proteins | sample 618341 | NCBI WGS metagenome assembly LFRM01 (sample SAMN03654438, study PRJNA283298) | anaerobic digester metagenome | isolation source: pool of bioreactors CSTR01a, CSTR02a, and CSTR03a thermophilic anaerobic... | place: Denmark: Kgs. Lyngby | collected 2014-05-21 | reverse complement strand
CAACTACCTCTGCTTCGGATGGTGGGATAAAGCTATGGCTAATTAATTCTCCCCAAATATCTAACGTATCAGAGGTTTTCCCCAATATAAAATCGGCTCGGTAGATTTTTTCACCTTCAGGTAAAAGGTCGATGAACTTAGTTGCCTGGGAGACAAAACAGTTAAGAACTCCCGTAGCCATGGGATCAAGCGTACCGGAATGGCCAATCTTTTTAATTTTAAGAAGCCTTCTAAGTCTTGATACTGCCTGTTGAGAGCTCATATTGGATTCTTTATATAAATTGATCTTCCCCCACATCTTCGAGCTCCTTTAGTTTGGTTTTTAACGTAGGCAAGTCATCGTCACTAAGAGTGGCACCGGCAGCTTTTAAATGGCCACCTCCACCAAAAAACTGGGCCAATTCATCGACATTTTGTCTTCCCTTACTTCGTAGTGACAACTTGCGACTGGTATCATAATCGTATACTAGGGCTGCCACATCGACACCCTCAATATCCCGAAGCATATTGATCACATCATCGGTCTCATAAAAGCCGGCTTTTTCCATATCATCATTTGTTAGACGGCAGTATACAATATTCGGCGAGATGAATTCGATTTTTTCTGTGGCAATGCCAAGCAGCCGAAGAAGACTGAGGGGCTTCTCACCGAAGATATAACGATGGATTTTTTCAAAGTCCGCTCCTGCTTCCAAGAGCCTAGCTCCTAGACGCAAGGTAGCCGGCGTAGTAGAATTATAAAAAAAACGGTTTGTATCAGTTATCAATGCAATATAAAGCGCGTCGGCAATTTCCTTTGTAAAGACAATTCCCAACTCTTCAAGCAGCAGCGCAATAACTTCACCGGTACTGGAAAGTCCCCCATAAATTAGATTTACATCGCCATAACCGGAATTGGTGGCATGATGATCAATATTTAATAGCGGCAGAAAATCAAGTTCAGCGTAGCGTTGACCAAGGCGGTGAATATCCGCGGTGTCAATGCTAATAACGGCATCAAAATTCCCCGACGGTTTATATGGGTTGAAAGTTCCTTGAAAAAAAGGCTGTAGACTGTGTAGAAGAATATCTTCATTCCAGATCACAGCCCTTTTTCCTAAGGATTCTAGTGCATATCTTATCGCCAGGGCACTGCCCAGTGCATCACCATCGGGCTTTACATGGGGAAGAATAATGAAACTGTTATATTTTTCAATAAAAGCCTTAGCTTTCTTCAGTTTCATCATCACTATAGGTTATTCCACGAAGAATTTCGTCCATTTCCATGCCTTTTTCCACAGAATCATCGTAATAGAATCGTGGTTCTGGTGTATGGTAGGTCGTCAGTTCTTTTCCCAGTTCCCTTCGAAAATATCCCGATGCCCTATTCAAAACCGAAAGAACTTCATTGCGATCTTCTTCGCCGACCCAGCTTACAAAGATTTTTACCTGTTTCATATCGGCAGCGGTTTGAGCGCCAAGAACATTGATCATAGAAGGGAGTCTAGGATCCTTCATTCCATATAGAAGAGAAGCGCTTATAACCCGGCGTATCTCTTCATTTATTTTACGAAGACGTTGCTTATTCATTAATCTAAGCTCCTTTGTATTTCTTTAATTAGGAAGGTTTCAATAATATCGCCCTCTTTAATATCATTATAGTTTTTGATTCCAATTCCACACTCGTATCCCGTTTGAACTTGTTTGACGTCATCTTTAAAGCGCTTAAGGGATGAGACAGCTCCTTCGTGAATGACAATACCATTTCTGATTAGGCGTACCATGGAAGTTCTAGAGATTTTCCCGCGCATAACATAGCCCCCTGCAATGGTACCAACGCTGGGAACTTTAAAAGTTTCTCTAACTTCAATATTACCCTCAACCACTTCTTTTTGTTCGGGATCAAGCATACCACTTAGCGCATCTCTGACATCATTAATAATGTCATAGATAACTCTGTAGGTTCTAATTTCGACATTTTCACGTTCAGCAACACTTTGAATATTGTTATCAGGGCGGACATTAAATCCCAAAATAACGGCTTCACTGGCCGTGGCCAAAAGAATATCCGATTCTGTAATGGCTCCGACTTGTGCCTTAATGATATTAACCATAACTTCGTCGGTATTGATTTTTTCCAAGGATTGTTTGATGGCTTCTACCGAACCATGAACGTCAGCTCTTAGTATCAGATTAAGAACCTTTGCTTCTCCCTCTTCACCGGGTATGGCTTCGAGGCTTGCAATCATCTTAGGCTGCTGAATACGCTGTGTACGCTCTTTGTCGGCATTTCTTTGAGCATAAAGTCTTGCCGTCTGATCATCGACGGTGACGTAGATTTTTTCACCAGCCATGGGGACTTCATTAAGACCAGTAATTTCAAAGGCCGAGGATGGGCCAGTAACTTTAAGGCGTTTTCCTGTGTCATTGATCATAGTTCTTATGCGTCCAAAACTGGAGCCTGCAAAGATGTTGTCACCGATCTTCATTGTGCCCTTCTCAAGAAGGACAGTTGCTGTGGATCCCATACGTCTATCCACATTGGCTTCAATTATGGTACCGACACCGGCTCTGTGGGCGTTGGCCTTTAATTCTAACATCTCAGCGACAATTAAGACCATTTCCAGAAGAGTCTCAATACCCTCTCCACTTTTTGCTGAAACTTCTACAGCGATAACATCACCACCATAGTCCTCGACTAGGAGCTTATGCTCGGTCAATTCTTGTTTTACGCGTTCAGGATTGGCTGCGGGTTTATCCATTTTATTAATAGCTACAATAATTGGAACACCGGCAGATTGGGCATGGTGAATCGCTTCAACGGTTTGGGGTTTCACTCCATCATCGGCAGCAACTACGAGTATAACAATATCAGTTATTAAAGCTCCTCGAGCCCTTAGCGTTGTGAAGGCTTCATGGCCCGGTGTATCAAGAAATACTATTTTCTTCCCTTTAACATGAATTTCACTGGCACCAATGTGCTGGGTAATTCCACCGGCTTCTTTTTTTGTCACCCTAGTGTTTCGAATGGTGTCTAAAAGTGAAGTCTTGCCATGGTCAACGTGGCCCATAACCGTTACAACCGGTGCTCGTTCGCTCAAATCATCATCACTATCTTCAAAATCAAAACGTTCTTCTTCGATTTCCGACAGGGTTTGAGCGCGAACAAGTTCAATGTCAAATTCTGCAGCCAAAAGCTCTGCAGTTTCAAAGGACATATTGGAGTTGATGGTGTACATCTCACCCATAGTCATAAATTTCATGATGAGCTCTGTGGCTGGTTTTTGTAGTTTTTCAGCCAATTCTCCCAGAGTGATATGGTCATCGATTTCTATTTCAGAACCGGCCAAATCGACAAACTTATCATCTTTATCTCGTCGATACTGGGCCTTCGTTCCCCTTTTTCTTTTTTGCCAATTTTTACGGGGAGCTTCCGGTGCATCGTCTTCTTTTTTCGCAACAATTCCCTGTTTTGACTTAGCTGCTCTAGGTGAAGCAGCATGTTTTTTTACTGCTTCTGTCTTCTTTACTTCTGGGGTATTTGTTTTTTCAATTTCTTTTGAGGTTTTTACCATAGGTTTATCAGTTTTTTCCTTTATAGGTGGATTTTTGTCTGTTTCTTTACTAATTTCTTCCGGCGGCAAATCACCTCGGACAAAATTAATAAACTTTTCATGCTCATCTTCTGAGAGCGTACTCATATGATTGGCCACAGTAATTCCTATTCCTTGTAATTTCAGGATAAGGTTTTTACTGGTCATTTTATATTCTTTTGCTAGTTCATAGACTCTTATTTTTCTCAAAGAATCACCTCCTGGATATCTCTTTGATCATATTCTCAGCCAGTTTCCCTTTTTTAATTGCGAAAACATGACGATTTTTCACACCAGCGGTTTTGGACATTCGCTCGGAAGGACCAAGTATAAGATGGTCAATATCGGAGCGATAAAGGAAGGAGGCTATGGTTTTTTCACTACATTCTTCTGAGAAAAGAAGAAGCTCCAGGCAATCTTCTTTCATGGCTCTTTTTATGGAAAAAGTCCCAGAAAGCAATACGCCGGATTTTGCGGCAAAGCCTAGGAGGGTGTAAATCTTATTTTTCCATGTTTCGTCGGAGTTCATCGATGGTCTCCTGATTGATCATAGATTTGAAACTACGTTGCAAACTTTTTTCCTTAATAGCTTTATCTAAACAAGCAATGGTGTTGCATAGATAGGCTCCGCGGCCATTGAGTTTTCCCGTAGGATCAATAGAAATCTGACCTTCTTTTGAGCGTACAACACGAATGAGTTCTCGTTTATCTTTATGTTCTCCACAGCCAACACATTTGCGAAGAGGGGTTTTACGCGTTTTCATATCCACGTTTCTCAAGATCCTGGCTTTCGCTTAGGATATCAATTCTAATACCAGTTAGCTTCGCGGCAAGTCGGGCATTTTGACCTTCTTTGCCGATGGCTAAAGAAAGTTGAAAATCAGGGACTACAACTTCAGCGCTGCGTTCTCCGCGGATTCTTACCTTGGAGACCTTAGCAGGGCTCAGAGAATTTTCAATGAATTTTGATAANNATATCAATTTTCTCTCCACCCAGCTCATCAACGATATGGGCCACTCGGTTTCCCTTTGGACCTACACAGGCTCCAACAGGATCTAAGCCTTCTCTACTGGCCTGTACAGCAATTTTCGTTCTGCTTCCAGCTTCTCTTGCAATGGACTTAATAAGTACATCACCTTCAAGAATTTCTGGTATTTCCAGTTCAAATAGGCGCCTAACCAAACCAGGATGGGTGCGGGAAAGAATTATTTCAAGACCTTTTTTACCCTTTACATCTCTGGGTAGCTTTCCTGCCTCAAGGCTCAGACGTTTTTCATCCTTCACCTCAATAATAAAGCTACGCATACGATCTCCCACACGATAGCGTTCCCCTGGGATTTGCTCCTTAGGGGGCATCATAGCTTCCGCTTTTCCGAGATTGAAATATATGACTCCATTATTAATTCGCTGAATTTGAGAGTAGATCAGTTCCTGTTCTCTTTGTTTGTATTCGTCGTAGACACTAGAGCGCTCTGCTTCACGGATACGCTGAACAACAACCTGCTTTGCCGCCAGGGCACTTACTCTACCAAAATCCTTTGGAGTTTCTTCCTTTTCAACAACATCATCTATCTCATAAATCGGATCTAGTTCTTTGGCTTCTTCTAGGCTGATTTCAAGTTCAATGTCTTCTACTTCTTCTACGACATTGTAGCGTGAAAATACTTTTATTTCGCCGGTTTCACGGTTAATATCCACTCGAACTTGACGGTTTTTTCCAAAGTTTTTTCGGTATGCAGTTACAAGGGCAGCCTGTATCGACTCAAAAAGAGTTTCTACAGGAATGTCTTTTTCTTTAGCTATTGCATAAATTACATCTGTAATCTTATCCATTATTTACCTCTAAAATTCAACAATATTCTTTGCCTTAGCAATCAAAGCCACTGGTATTTCAAGTTCTTTTCCAGTGGAGTCATCTAATATTTTTACGTATTCGCTATCTTTGGAAAGCAGCTTGCCTTTGATTATTTTTCTATTTTCAAAATTTGTAAAAAGATTTAATTGAACAGGGTGATTTATATATTTTTTAAAGTGTTCGTCTTTTTTAAGGACTCTCTCCAAGCCCGGTGAACTCACCTCCAAAAAATACTGTTCATTGATTGGATCCTTCTCATCCAAGCCTTCACTTAGAAACTTACTAACCTCTTCACACTCTTTTAAACTTATTCCCTTTTCACTATCAATAAAAACACGTAAGTAATGGTGTGGGCCTTCTTTTACAAAGGCAAGGTCATAAAGTTCCAAACCCTTGGGGCTTAAAAAGGGATCCAATATCTCTTTAACGGTATCACTGATACTTTTCACCTTAACCTCCTTTTTTCTTTATTAAGAACGAAAGAGTGGGGGGCCCACTCTTTCAAAACGTTTCATCTTATGGATTATAGCATAAAAACCGCTAAATTTCAAGAAATTTATAGAAACTCAAATAGGCTAATCTGGTTGCTCTCAGTGAGATCTTCTAGGCAGCCGTGGTTGCGAAGAGCTTCAACGGCTGTTCGATTGAGTTTTGCTCGGATTTGAAGATCTTCAATACTGATAAAAGGCTCATTTCTTTCTCTAACAATTCCCTCGGCCGCCGTCAAACCAACACCACTAATGGCTCGGAGGGGGGGTAATATTTTCCCTTTGGAAATAAGAAACTTCCACGCATGGGAGCGATAGAGATCCACGGCTTCGAATTCCAGGCCCCGGGCGTACATTTCATAGACCACTTCCATTAGGGCGAAATAATCCTGTTCTTTTTTGGTCATATCGTTCCTGTCTTTTTCTGTATTGAGGAAAAACAGTACTCTTTCTATGCCCTTTGTCATATTCTCCGCATCAAAATCTTCAACCTTTGTACTAAAGTTCGAGGCATAAAAGGCCAAGGGATGATAGACCTTATAGTATGCAATACGAAAACTCATAAGAACATAGGCCACTGCGTGGGCCTTTGGGAACATATAGGAGATACGATTGCAGGAGTTAAGGTACCACAGTGGGACCTTGGCTTTTTGCATAATGGCCAAATCCTCCTCACTGAGTCCCTTGCCCTTTCTCACCCGCTCCATGATGTTAAAGGCCTGATCTCTTGGGATTCCCATTTGAATTCCATAGACCATAATCTGCTCTCTGGTGGCGATGACATCCTTTATGGTAATGGTGCCACTGCGCACAAGGTTTTGAGCATTGTTTATCCAAACGTTGGTACCGTGACTAAGTCCGGAAATTCGGATAAGATCTGCTAGATTTTGAGGTTTTGTATCTTCAAGCATACTACGAACAAAATTTGTACCGAATTCGGGAATTCCTAGGGTTCCTTTTTTTAAATCGTAGTCGTTGTTTTGGAGATTAAGGTTTTTTGTAGAGTTGAAGATACCAAGGATTTGCTTATCATCAAATCGTACCGTCGAGCTATTGACACCGGTCATTTCCTCCAAATCGTGAATTATGCTGGGAACATCATGACCCAATATATCCAGTTTTAAAAGTTTTCCCTGAAGGGCATCATAGTCAAAATGAGTGGTTATAACATCGCTATTGGGATCGTTGGCCGGATACTGTATGGGGGTAAAATTATATATACTCTGATCTTGAGGAATAACAATAATACCACCGGGATGCTGACCGCTACTCCTACGAATACCGGTTATGCGTGAGATAATACGTTCAACTTCGCGAGAAGATATTTTTTCTTCTCTTTCTTCATAATATTTCATAATATAGCCAAAAGCAGTGCGTTCAGCCACTTTACTCACGGTTCCAGCTTTAAAAACATGGCCTTTACCAAAGAGTTCTTCTGTATATTTATGAATCATTCCTTGAATATTTGGGGCAAAGTTTAGATCTATATCAGGTTCTTTATTGCCTTCAAAACCCATAAAGGATTCAAAGGGAATATTAAAGCCATCTTTATTTAAAGCTCCACCACAGCGGGGACAATCTTTATCAAGCATATCAAAACCATTATCATAGAGGGCTTCATCGATAAATTCGCTATACTGACACTCACTGCAGTAGTAGTGAGGAGGAAGAGGATTTACCTCGGTAATGCCCGCCATNNCCCGCCATAGTAGCAGCAAATGACGAACCCACGGAACCACGACTTCCTACAAGATAGCCGGCTTCCTTTGATTTGTTCACGAGTTTTTCTGCAATAATATACAAAACAGCGAAACCATTATTTATAATAGCTCCCAGTTCATATTCCAGACGATTTTTAATCATTTCCGGTAAAGGTTTACCGTAACGATTCTGTGCACGTTCATAACATTTCTTTCTCAGTTCTTCTTCACTGCCCTCGATAAAGGGAGGGAAGGTTCCCTTGGGCATTGGCTGAATTTCTTCAATGCTATTCATGATTTTTAGAGAGTTGTCAATTACCACTTCTTCTGCCCTATCTCCAAGGTGAGAAAACTCATCAAGCATCTCTGCAGTGGTTCTAAAGTAGTGATTGCCTTCTTTCTCTAGAGAAAGGTTTTTGTTTTGTCCTGCACGAACAATATTTCTATATAAGAAGTCTTCTTTATCGAGATAGCGTACATCTCCCGTGGCAACAACGCTAAGGGAAGCTCGGTCTCCTAGTTTCAGTATTTTATTGTGAATTTCTTTAACATCCTGAGTACCTTTAAGAATATGCCTATTTAAATATCGCTCATATTGACCCAGGGGTTGGATTTCAAGATAATCATAAATCGTTAAAAATTCCAGAACTTCTTTTTCCGGCTTGCACATAATAAGANNGCTGGCTGGAACCAGTGGTTTATTGTATTCAAGATAATTTAGATTGGAAATACTAGCCATTTCATAAAGTTTTTTGAGGGATTCTGTGTTTTTACAAAGTAGGCTCATAGCATATTTTCTTGAGGAAGATATATAGTATTGCTTATCGGCCAAAGTGTTAATCTGGGTGAAGCTTTCAACACCATCATTTTCAAGAAGACGCAAAAGAGATACGAAAATCTTCCCACATACAAGAGCATCGTCCAGAGCCCTATGATGTTCTTCCTGCCCAATTTTAAGGCGCTTGGCTACCTGATTAAGACGATGTCTTTTAATGTCTCGAAGTACAAGACGGCTCAGTGCCAAAGTGTCAATGCCTTGAGCTGAAAAGGAATATCCCAGGGAATCCGAAGCCTTTTGGATAAATCCCCGGTCAAAATCCAGATTGTGACCTACAATAGCATCTTCACCTATAAAGGATAGAAAATCCTCAAAAACTTCCTCCAATCTAGGTGCACTACTGACCATTTCATTGGTTATCCCCGTCAGCTCCGTAATAAAAGGTGGAATTTCCTGATGAGGTTTAATAAGGCAATGGAAACTATCCACAACATGATAATTTTGAATTCTAACGGCACCAATTTCGATAATTTCATCTCGGTCACTGCGAAGACCTGTAGTTTCCAGGTCCAGTGCAATAAATGTACCATGGAAAGAAAGGTCGTCGGACACATCGACAACTTTTTTCTCATCGTCATAAAACAATATTTCCATCCCATAAAGGAGTTTTAAATCATATTTTTTTGAGCATTCAAAGGCCTTGGGAAAGGCATGGGCCGTAGAAAGATCAGTAATGGCCAGAGCTTTGTGCCCCCAAAGATGGGCTCTTTTCATATACTCTTCAATCTCTGCAACACCATCTATCTCGCTCATGGAGCTATGAAGATGAAGTTCCACCCTTTTTTTCGGAGCACGGTCCATTTTTGGGGCAGGCTTGTCCCCAGGATTGATCCGATTTGGATATAGAATCATCTCGCGACTAAATTGATCAAAATTAAGATTGCCCTGTAGACGATAGTACTCTCCTTTTTGTAGTAAATCTTCAAGAATTTCTTCATCCTTATCACTGCAAAAAAGCTTACACCCCAGGGAAGCGCTACCATCGTAAATGGTAAGATCTACCAGTTTTTTCCCACTTTTAAGTTCTCTTTTTTCGAAAAAAAGAAGTTCCCCTTCGATGGCTACTCTTTGTCCCTGTTCTTCTTCTAAAATATGGCTTATTTTAACAAAGGGTCCCTTTACCTCTTGAAGATATTTATGGGGGCGCTTTACTCTTTTTGTATTCTTAATTTGAGCACTTTGTTTAACTAGAAGGCGCAGTTCTTCATCGATGGAATCATGGAAACAATCATCCTCTTCAAAATCATCCTCTTCAAAATTTGTTCTAAATTGATTTTCTTTGGAATTTTCCAAGGGTTCAATAAGCAGAGTAAGTTCTTTTTTCCATAGGGAAAAAAAATGGATGAAATGCTCTAAATGCTCTTCAAGCCACTGAGAGTCTTGGCAAGAGAGAAATAGCTCTTCTGCTTCTAAACGAAAGCAAAAGTCTTCGGGAAAAGCATCGCCTTTTTCGGCTAGCTCTTCTTCAAGATACAAAAACAGTCCACTTAAGCTGGTATCTTCCATGGCAATCACTCTAACCTGGATACCTAATTTTTCCGATAAATCAAGTTGGGCTTTTTCAATATTTCCTAATTTCTCGACACGGATATACAGTGACAGCTCTTTGAGTTCTTCCAAAAAGAGGGCATGGTGTATCTCAATTTCTCCAAATTCTCTTTGGAAATATTCCTCAAAATTAAGCATCGTTTGCTCCTTTTATCTCCTCCATTAAGCGAATGAAGAGATCTTCCTCCCCCACTTTTTCAACAATCTCGCCTTTTTTAAATAACAGGGCAGAACCTCTGCCACCAGCTATTCCTATATCGGCTGCTCGAGCTTCACCGGGTCCATTGACTGCACAGCCCATAATTGCAATGGTAAGGTCAGTATCCATGTCTTTAACAGCTTCACTTACTCTTGTTGCCAAACTGGCTAAATTCATTTCACAACGGCCGCAGGTAGGACAACTGATAACATTAACGCCGGTACGCAGTCCCAAAACCTTTAGAATCTCCTTAGCTACGGGAATTTCTTGTTTGGGGTCTCCTGTAATGGAAACTCTTATTGTATCACCATAGCCTTTTAAAAGCAGACTACCGATACCAATGGCGGACTTAATAATAGCGGTTTCATATATGCCCGCTTCGGTAACACCCAAATGAAGAGGATAGGAAAATAGCTTTCCTAGCTCCTCGTTAATGGCCACATTTAGAGCTACGTCGCTGGCTTTGGCCGATAGAACAATCTTTTCAAAACCTTTGCTTTCAAAGTAGGCAACATATTTTCTCATGCTCTCCAGCATAGCCTGGACACTAATACCATATTTATCAAGAAATTCTTTTTCAAGACTACCCGAGTTGATACCAATACGAATGGCAGCGTCTTTCTTTTTAGCCAGAGTCAGTATTTGGTCAAGTTCCTCTAAGGGCATATTTCCCGGATTAATTCTAATTTTATCAGCACCGGCTTCAAGGGCAAGCAGTGCCATTTTTGAATTAAAATGGATGTCTGCAACAATAGGAATGTGGATTTGTGCTTTAATCTCCCCTATTGCCCGAGCCGCTTCTTCGGTATTGGCTGTAACACGTATTATTTCACAGCCAAGGCCTTCTAGCTCAAGAATCTGCCTTACCGTAGCTTCTACATCTTCGGTTTTCGTTGTGGTCATCGATTGAATCACAGGAGGGAAGCCTCCTCCTATAATGCGATTGCCAACTCTAACAGCTTTTGTCATTATCCTATCCATTTCTTTATATCCAAAAAGGTAACAAACAGCATTAGTAGCATAAGAAATACAAATCCAACCATATGGACAAAGCCCTCTTTATCCGGATCCAGAGGCTTACCTCGGATCAACTCTATTAGGATAAAAAGTAGCCTTCCTCCATCTAAAGCAGGTATGGGCAGTAAATTCATAACCCCAAGATTCATGCTAAAAAAAGCAGTAAAAAATACTACGGTTACAAAGCCTGCCTTAGTCACATCGTCTACAAGTTTCACAAGACCTAGGGGGCCCGCTACGTCGGCACTACTGACACTTCCTTTAAAGAGTTGAGAGAAAAAAGTAAAAAAGCTTCCAAATATAAGCCCCATTTGTTTCAATGAATATTTGATGGCCGCAGGAAAATTCTTTTCTCTTCCTTGAATAACGCCGATAATTCGATTGCCTTCTCGAATCTGTGGATTGATGACATAGCTTTGAATTTCATTGTTGCCTTTTTTTACTTTTACTGCAATTTCCCCGGTGCTTTCTCGAACCTTGATTACCATTTCTTCCCAGTTTAGAATTTCGCCACCGTCGATCTCAACGATCCGGTCCCCCACCTCAATACCTGCAAGATTTGCAGGGCTTCCTTCTAAAACTTCAGAAATTTGGAGGCTAGGTATGCCGGTGAAACTATTGAGCCCAATAAAAAGCAGGAGGGCCAGAAGAAAGTTCATCATGGGTCCAGCAATAATGATGCTAAATCGTTGCCAGGCAGTTTTTTCACTAAAGCTTCCTTGGATACCGCTGGACTCATCTTCCCCTTCCATTTTGCAAAATCCTCCCAGGGGTAGGGCCCTAAGGGAGTACTGGGTCATTCCCTTTGTCTTTGAAAATAAAACTGGTCCCATACCAAGGGCAAATTCATGGACAGTGACCCCATGTTTTCTTGCCATAATAAAATGACCCATTTCATGAAAAAAGACGATTAGATTAAATATGATTATAAAATTTACTAAGGTTTGCATATTTCCTCCGTTTTAAAGCGGATTCTTTTTTCTTCTTCAAGTAAATCTTGAAGATCCCTGGGCTCAAAGAATCTTTCATCAAAGGCCTGATTCAGACCTGAAAATAATTCTTTTAAACTCAGTTCATCCTTTAAAAAGTATTCCACTAAAACTTCATTTATTGTGTTTAATAGAAGGGGTCTGTTGCCCCCCTCTTCTAAGGCCTTATAGCAGTAGTCCAGTGTTGTAGATTTATCTCTATCCACATCTTCGAAGTGCAAAAGCCCTGCTTGAGCTAGGTCAAGTCGGGGCAGGTCCAAGGGTAATCTGCTCTTTTCGTTTAGGGCGTAGTGGATGGGTTGACGCATATCGGATATACCCAATTGGGCTAAGAGACTACCATCGTCATACTGCACCAAGGAGTGAACAATGCTTTGGCGGTGAATCAAAACATCAATTTGTTTTGGTGGGATTTTAAAGAGCCAGTGGGCTTCCATAACCTCTAGACCCTTATTCATCATTGTAGCAGAGTCAATCGTAATTTTTTGACCCATACTCCAGTTAGGGTGCTTAAGGGCTTCTTTAGAACTTTTAGTAAGCATTTCTGTTTTTGTTAGATCTCTAAAAGCTCCACCCGAGGCAGTTAGGATAAGTTTTTCAATTCCCCGATTGTTTTTCCCTTCCAAACACTGCCATATGGCACTGTGTTCTGAATCCACTGGTAGGATTACTCCTCGGTTTTCAGTTGCTAAATCTGTAAGGAGCTTTCCGGCACTTACTAAACTTTCTTTATTGGCCAGGGCTAGTTTTCCCCCTCCTTCAAGAATCCACCAACTGGAGGAAAGTCCGCTCATACCCATCATTGCGTTTAAAACAATGTCGGCCTCTTCGTACCTCAACAAACTTTCAAGGTCATTGGGGCCTATAATTTTAGTTGAACCATAAAACTTGCCAAGACTATGGTAAGCTTCCATAGATGTTATAAGGGCAATTTTTGGCGAGAATTCATCAATGATTCTCTTTGCTTTTTCTATGTTTTGATGCACAGAGAAAAAAGAAAGTTTAAAATCTTCTTCCCTGCGCAAAATATCAAGTGTTTGTGTACCAATGGAACCACTGGCACCTAATAATCCTATTTTTTTCATAATAACCTCGCTAATAAGTATACACTAGAATCTCTATACTTTCCATAGGAGGCAATGGTCGAAAAGTTCTTGGCAGTTTTTCTGCCGACATTAAATCTAGTGATGATTTTCCTAAAACATGAAAAAAAGGAGAATAGATCTCCTTTTTTTATACTATAAAATTACAATTTCTTTTATGGATTAAAAAAAGTTATGCATAAGATAAAGCAGAACGGTTGCAAACATAACAGAAATAAAACGATCAAGCATCCCACCGTGGCCTGGCATCAGAACGCCAAAGTCCTTAACGCCGGCACTTCTTTTAATATAACTTCCAAAGAAATCTCNNAGAACACCGTAAATAATCAGTGTAATAAAGGAGATATCCTTTATAAAAATTGCCTTTGCCACAGCAATAATTATGAGTCCCCCTATTAACCCTCCCAGGGCCCCTTCCACTGTTTTCTTAGGGCTTATGGTGGTGTAATGGGTCTTTCCAAAATATGTCCCCACATAATAGGCAACGGTATCATTACCCCAAGCTAAAATAAGAGGCAGAATATAAAGGTATTTAATGGGAGAAAAGGCTATGAGCCTATAAAGAAGTAAAAATGGAAAGAAAACAAAGAAATAAGAAAAACTATTAATATAGGTTCGTTGGAGATCCATGGGGCTCATCATAAGACTCAGGCCTAGTGAAATAACCAAATAAACAAAACCCAGAGCCATAGCAAGATCCCAGGGTAAAAAGTAACTTAAAACAACAAAAATCGCACTTAAGAAGTCATCAAAGCGAAAGGAAGAGCCTAGTGTTCCTTTTAGTTCCATCATGCAAAGAAGTGTCAGCATAATAAAACCAATTCTTAAGGGCAAACCACCTATGTATAATAGTAAAAAAAGTAGGACAATACCGACAATAGCACTAACCACTCGCTTATTCATCATCAACTCCTCCAAAACGTCGTTTGCGACTCGAGAAATCCTCTAAAGCAATTAAATACTGATCTTTATCAAAATCTGGCCATAGAACCTGAGTAAAGTATAACTCACTATAGGCCATTTGGAAAAGGAGAAAATTGCTTATTCTATGCTCTCCGCTGGTACGAATAATAAGGTCCGGATCCGGCATTCCTGCTGTATAGAGAAGATCTTTGAAATCTTTCTCATCAACATGCTTGGTTTCTTTTTCCAGAAGAAGATTCACCGCTCTTAGTATTTCAGCTCTCCCCCCATAGCCTAGGGCAAGACAAACATGAATCTCGTTATTATTCTTTGTAGTTTCTAGGGCTTTTTCTAAAACAAAGCGAACCGGTGCGGAAAAG
>LFRM01248971.1_pt2 | contig 14597 bp, 9 predicted proteins | sample 618341 | NCBI WGS metagenome assembly LFRM01 (sample SAMN03654438, study PRJNA283298) | anaerobic digester metagenome | isolation source: pool of bioreactors CSTR01a, CSTR02a, and CSTR03a thermophilic anaerobic... | place: Denmark: Kgs. Lyngby | collected 2014-05-21 | reverse complement strand
CCCTTTTCAATGCTCTTTTTAACCGAACAAAATGCTGTGAACGAAACTCTGGTCGTTCTACGCCGGCGCCTCACATCTACTTTGACCATCGCTGCACCTGGTGATATAATGTTCAGGTAAGCGCCCGTAGCTCAGAGGATAGAGCGCTGGCCTCCGGAGCCAGGCGCGCAGGTTCGATTCCTGCCGGGCGCACCACATAAAGAATTTGAAAACGCCTTAATAGAGGCGTTTTTTGTGGTTATAGGGGCAGAAACGCTCCACCTGAATTCGTAGAGCCCGCACTCGTCTGCTAGCATGGTGGCAGGTGGGTGGCAAATACTGATCATGTAACCGGCCAAAAATGGCCGGTTTTTTCGTTTTCTGTGGGTATCCCTCCCCGGGTGTTAACCACTTCTTTTTGTCTCCTCGACCTACATGCCTGTCAGCCTAAGCGAAAAGATGTCTAAAACCTAGGATTACTAGCAGGATTTTCCTTGTCGAAAAAGGGCGGTGTTAATTTCGCCGCCTTAATGTTTTCTTGAAAGGAATATTATGAAATGAGGTGACATCCCGCGTAACGCAGGGCATTGCCTTCATTATACCAAATCATGACAATGTATCATTTTTCGGTTTCTTCCCAGCAGTCCATCAGGCCGTGGCGATGCGGCTTTTTTAGATTTTGAAGCACCTATTAATTGGTTTACTGGAGGTAGATACTACCATATTAGGTAAAAAGATGATCAGCAGAAGATGTACTCAAAATATGTATAACCTTGGATTAATGGCAGGATTTTTCCAACCCAGAAAGAACTGTTTTATATTGACAGCTGAATTTGGGATTTTCTTAGAGATCTTTACGTACGAGGATTTGGTTATTTCGAGGCTTTTCATGAGTCCAACCGTCCGGATTGCAGAACCGGGAATAACATCCATCATTTGCAGTTGGGGCAGGATTGTCAAGCGGCTTTTGGCACCATAGGGAATGATGTGGAAGCAGCACTTTTCTAACCCGTATCCTGCAGATATTTTTGCATTCCACGGTTTCATGAACAGGGTTGTTTGATGGCGTTTAGCGATAGGTAGTAGGAGTAAGATTAAGAATGTCCTGGCCCGATTTCATTTCTGTAATATTTTTCATTGCTTTTTGTATCTATGCTTTTTGGGGAATGTACACCCTAAATCTCGGTGCGAAAAGGGATTTGAAGGTTGTCTTTTTTGTGCTCTGCCTTCTAATGTGCGTATGGGCGTTTGGTTTATCCGTTGCCACCTCCGCGCCCAATTATGAAGTAGCACTGTTCTGGCGCCGGGTGGCTGCCCTGGGATGGGGACCTGTATACGGTGTAATGCTTCATTATCTGTTACTTCTCACCGGCAAGAGCGAACTGCTGAAGAAACGATGGATTTACTTACCGCTGTATTTGCCGGGAGTGTTGACTGCTTTTGTCTTTGGGCTTATTCCCGAACTGGCACAGCAGCAGTATAACCTGATCAAATCCCCGGTTGGCTGGGTTAACATATCGGCAAACAACTGGTGGGACTGGTATTTCGCCACATATTACATCAGTTTTGTAGTTATTGGATTGGTTCTGCTCTGGCAGTGGGGCAGAACCTCGCGTCATCCTGATGATAAGAAGCAGGCCTACCTGTTGATAGCCTCATTCGCATTGACCTTCATTTTGGGGACAATTACCGATTTAATAGCCAATTCATACATTTCACTTAATCATCCTCAATTGGCACCTGTTCTCGGTCTGATTCCCTTAATGGTCATTTTCTATTTCATAAAACGGTACCGGCTTATGGCTTCTACTGTGAGCAGGACGAGTGAAGTTGACAAGATATTGAGCGCAGACAGTCTGGCCCAGTTGTATCAAATCCTGTCCGTGATCTTTGTATATGGAGGAATCCTCCATTTCGGCGCCCTACACTACTTCAGTCAGGAACCCTTCGCTTCCACCCTTGCTCTCAGCCTTATCTTCGTTGTAATAGCCATTGTCCTGCAGGTTATTCAAAGGGCTCCAATCAGTGTCAATCTTAAGGAAATCGCTTTTGTTCTTTGTGTGTCATTACCCCTTCTATTTGTTACCCTCAGGTTTGTCGAATTTGTAAGTATAACCGTATGGGCGATTACTCTTGTCGTATTGATCGTCAGCATCCTTTTTGACAAACCGCGCATAATCATCCTGTCGGGTATCGTTGGTCTGATTACACTGGTATTGGTGTGGATGAAAGCACCAACAGGTTTTGTACAGGTTGATGGTGCGGACCACCTGGGCAGAATCGGTATCCTCTTGTTGGCATTTGGGCTGGCTTATTATGTCAATCGCCTGTTGATTCGGCGGGTTGATGAGATAAGAGATCGAATCAGGCTCCAAAAGATGGTTTCCCAGATTTCTGCCGCCTTTATTTCAGCCACCGAATCCAACCTGGGTGAGAAAATCACCAATATGCTGCAGAAGTGCGGCGAGGGTTTTACGGTGGAACACTCTTATTTTACCCAACTAGTGCCGAAGCTCAGGACGTATGCTTGGCACAGCGAGGGAGTTGAACCCGCGGATGATTTGGCTTTAGCCCTGGTTGCTGGTGATTTTCGGTGGTGGAGGAACCAGATGCAGAAAAACGAAGTGGTTTATATATCAGATCGTGAAACACTGCCCCCGGAAGCAGCCGAGGAGAAAGCTGTGCTCGAGCGGCATAATATTATGTCTCTATTTGCCACGGCGGTGACTAAACAGGAAAGAACACTGGGAGTACTGCTCTTTGTCTCCATGCATTCGGTGAATGCCTGGCGGGAAGATCATAATGAACTGCTGCGAATTCTGGCCAACCTGTTAACGGAGGCGGTGGCGAGGGTTGAGGCCCAAAAAGAAATCAATTACCTGGCTTATTATGATGGCACAACCGGAATCCCCAACCGGACACTGTTTATAAACCGGTTGGAACAGTCGATACATTTAGCCAAGCGATCGGAGAAGCTTATCGGGGTGGTTTTCCTCGATCTCGATTCGTTCAAGGCGGTCAACGATAATATTGGCCACGATGGTGGTGATGAGATGCTGAAAAAAGTAGCGGACAGGCTGTCTCAATCCCTGCGTAAATATGATATGGTGGCGCGTTTTGGCGGTGACGAGTTTGTAATCAGTCTGAACCAGATAACCCGGGTTGAAGATATTAAAACAATTGCCGATAACATCATGAAGACTTTCACCCGGCCTTTCAACATTAAAGGTCAGGAATTCTTTATTAGTGCCAGTGCCGGGATTGCTGTATATCCGGTCGATGGCGAAGAAGCAGAGCTATTGATTAAGAATGCCGACCTGGCCATGTATGCTGCCAAGAATAAGGGAAGGAATCAGTACACCTTGTGTTCACCGGGGATGAAAGAAGAAATGCTGAAGAGAATGAAGCTGATCAACGGCCTTTACCGGGCCCTGGAAAGGAATGAGCTGGTGCTGTACTACCAGCCACAGATAAGCGTAATCACCAAAGAAATCATCGGTATCGAGGCCTTGATTCGGTGGAATCATCCAGAATTTGGCATGATTCCTCCCAAAACCTTTATTCCCCTGGCGGAACAGACCGGTCTTATAAAACCCATTGGCCAGTGGGTACTGCGGACAGCATGCCGCCAGAACAAGGAGTGGCGGGACAAGGGATTGCCGCCTCTGCGGATCGCGGTGAATCTGTCGGTTGAGCAGTTCCGGGATCCGGAACTGATTGATACTGTGGCCAGGGTACTTGAGGAAACCGGACTGGAGCCCAGGTACCTTGAACTGGAGATAACTGAAAGTGCTACCAGCTATGACCCGGACTATATTATCCCTGTCCTGCATGAATTAAAAAAACTGGGCGTGAGCATTGCCATAGATGATTTCGGGACCGAGTATTCGTCTCTGAGCCGGTTAAAGGAATTACCGGTAGACCGCATAAAAATTGACATGCGGTTTGTGCAGAGCATCACGGAAAGCGATAAAGATGAAGCCATAGCCAGAACGGTCGTTCAACTGGCCAAAAACCTGAGGCTTAATGTGACCGCCGAGGGGGTCGAAACTGAAACCCAGTTTCAGTTTTTTGGCAGCCAGATGTGTGATGAAGTACAGGGGTTCTACTTCTTCAAACCTATGCCGGCAGCAGAGGTGGAGACCATCCTTGTTGGGTAATAACAGCCGGGGGATCCCGACAAAAGAATGCCTCCCCAGTTCACCTCTTGTACTGCCGCAGATAGGACTCTATATAGTCGCGAACGGCCGTCGCCGGCTGGTAGATGCCAAAATGGCCTTCACACAGTATATCTGCCTCCAGCTCCAAGAGGCGCTGCATAGAACGGCCCCATTCTTTGATATCCGATCCCCATTCCTTGTTAAAAGGCCCATGGATGTCCTGGCCGAAGAGCACCTTGAGGCCGCTACAGCGGCACAGAATGGAAAGACTGCCGGGGGTGTGCCCCGGGGTGTGCAGAAAAACGAACTCCGTGTTGCCCGTGGTAAGGGTTTCACCGTCCCGCCTTATGACCCGATCCACCTTGACCGGCCGGTATTTCACTCCATACCAGGAGGCGGCGGTTAGACGGGGATTGCCCTTCTCAACCGCATCCAGTTCCAGTTCATGGGCCACCACCTCGGCTCCGGTCTGCGCCTGCAATTCCTGCAATCCCCCGATATGATCTATGTGTCCGTGGGTGATAAGGATATAGCTAACACTGGCAGGAGAAAAGCCGCAGCGTGCAATATTCTCCAGTATGCGTGTAGTACCCCTTCCGGCCCCGGCATCGATGAGGGCCAGATTATCGTTCGCTTCCACCAGGTAGACACAGCAGTCGTGAGGGTGGGATAAACCATCACCACCCACCTGGTATACCTGTGGGCATATCTGTAAGGTCATCAGCCTCGCATCCTTCCGGTTAAAATATTGGTGATATACTATTATTTTAACCCTTTCCGGCGGCTGGGGATGATAATACCGAGTAATGGGACCGACGAGCGCCGCATAACGCTATTCTTCTCGATAGGGCCCAGCTGAGTGGGCCGCCCAGCGGCGGAGAAATGCCACCGCATCTTCCCGGGTGGTGATCAGTCCGTCGAATTTGGCGTCGGCCAGGGCCTGTAGCGCCTCTCCCACCAGAGGAGAAGGTTTAAGGCCCAGAAGTTCCTGGATCTCATGCCCGTTTAACAGCGCAGTTTTTTTGATATACTCCTCACCCCTGGTCAAAAAGGCCGTCAAAATCCTGCAGATGAATTCCCGGTAAGCGTTGATAGCCTCAGGGTTACCCCTGCGGGTAGCCATATAGTCGGCCAAGGCCAGTAATAACAAGCCGATAGTATCCTGTCCCGAGCGCAAAAAGAGACGGCGCAAGGCCCGGGACGATGGGGATGAGGAAATGGTATAGAGGGCAAGCGGTGACATATGTTCTCTGACCAGCAGCCTCAGCAGTTCAGCTTCTTTACTGCTAACCCTCAGTCTCCGGCTGATACCAACTGCGATCTGTTTCCCCACCCGATCATGACCATGAAACGAATACCCGCCGCCCTCTTTCGGTTTCTGACAGCAGGGTTTGCCGATGTCATGCAGGATCGCCGCCAGCTTCAGTATAATTAAACGTGTGCGATTACCGCCGGTTCCGGCCTGCAGGTAATCTGAAATCTGAGGAGCTATGCCCGGGGTGTTAACGATTGACTCCAGGCTTTCCAAAACGTTGAGCGAGTGGTTCCAGGTGTCTTCATGGTGGAACCCGCCCTGCTGCAGTCCCTTCAAGGGGATTATTTCAGGAATTATGGCTTCCAGAAGGCCGGTTTCTGAATCCATCAGGCGGAGGAGGCCGGCGGCTCTGTCCTGGGAGAGGATCCCCGCCAGTTCCTCCCAGATCCTCTCAGGTGCAACCGTGACCATCAATTGGCCGGCTTCTCTGATGAGGTTGAGGGTTCCGGAGTCGATAGTAAGGTCCAGCTTCCCTGCCAATCGAAAGGCCCGGAGGCACCGCAGCGGATCATCCTGCATCACCGTAGGCGAAACAGCTCTCACGGTTTTTTGGCGCAGGTCATCCAGCCCCTTACAGGGATCCAGGATATATCTCTGCCAGTCCGGTTTCAAGCAGTCAGCCAAGGGCAGCGCCAGGGCGTCGATGGTGAAATCCCGCCTTTGCAGATTACCCCGCAGCCCGTCCCGCCCGGCTTCCTCCAGGTCGATCCGGGCAATGTCTGCCACCACCCGGTAGATGGCCCGAGACGGATCCGGTTCAAACATACGGCCGGACAGGAGCGAGGCAATCTGTAACGCTGCCTCCCCGGCACCTCCTTCCACCACCAGGTCCAGATCGGACGGCTCATACCCCAATATGGTATCCCTGATAAACCCCCCGACCAGGTACATCTTATCAACACAGCCGGAGGGCAGCCTGGAATGTAAAAGTAGTAGAATGTCCTGCAATGTTCACGATCCTTTACCAGATGAGTTTTCCCATCATATTTGAATTATCTTTTCTGCTCCGGGAGAAAATCCCTGCCCACCAGGGGGGAGGAAAGGGAGTATGCATCCCGCTGAAGTCGGACCGTCCCCGATGCCGGAACCAGCCTTTCTTTACCAAAGAAACCTGTGACCAACATTATTGTATCTCATGCGGCGTACGTCTACCAGGCGGCAACAGCTTATGATTTGCGGTAGACCCGGGTGAACAAAGTCGAACAGGCAGCGGTCTTCACCGCTTTAACAAAAAGATTACCTGCATCCGTCTCCGAATGCCTTATTCTACGGTTTTTGTGTCACCGGATGGAAATCTAATAGACGATTAAAGGGTAATTGCAGGGAAAGAACGAAAGATTAAGGACAGGGTGAGGTTGTGTGACAGTATCTCTTGGAGGTGTTAAGTCTTGCATTGTATCTACCATGCAACCTATTCTACCACGGTTTTTCGCCGGGATGATGAACTGTGGTCGCAATGTGTGTACTTGAGTACGGATACCGAAGCTGCAGGTATGCTGCGGGTTGAGGTTTCCAGCTTTCACGTTAAAGAAGCACGCTGGTATGTCTACCGGTCACCGGGCCGGGCTCTGAATGGTGGCGGTGAGGTGCCGGAGCTTCATGGAGTGGAGGCGTTCGTGCATATCGGACCGGTGCTGCAGCAGCAGGTGGGTGAACAGGGGGGAGGGTTGGCCCGGGAACTCCTGGCCGAGTGCGTTAGAGGACTTATGCAGGCCGAAACCTTTGTCTACCGGGAGAGAGGTTTTGCTTCGGCAGAAGAGTACGATGATTATTGGAACGATGCCCTTAAGGACAGCTGCCACTATTTTTCCAACCTTGATCGCATTGCTCAATCGTGGATGGAATACATAGGCGGAGACGTTCGCGACCATTCACTGTATAACCGGGTCAAGTCCACCAACATTCTCGATTCTGATAACGGCCTTTTGATTAATGCGAACTTCCTGGATTCGTTCCATGAGCTGACCGTCAATATCACGGTGGATTCAGATGGTACCGTTGGGAGATGTTCAGGTAATTATCTGCGGGTGCCGGATAAGATTTGCTTTGAGAGTTCTGAACTGCTGAAAAAGATGGCAGGAAAGAAGATTGCGGGACTGACAAAGAAAGATATCGCTCGGGATCTGGGGTTTTCGGCAGGCTGCACCCATCTTGTGGACCTGGTTTATGATATAAGTCAAGCAGTGGCAGCAGTCGAGGAGAGAAAACATCAAGCCTGACACGGCAGCTGTATGCTGTACAGTGTTCATCGGATCGAGCCTTCAGGGTATTCACCGTACTGCATAGCGATTGTGAGGATTGGTCGAAGGAGGAAGGGATTTGGATAGCTTTGTGGTCCGAACGCGAAGCCGAAACGAGCTTATCGACATCACGCAGGAGGTAAAGCGAATTGTAAGCGGCAGCGGGGTAAGAAACGGATTGGTCACCGTTTTTGTACCCCATACCACCGCGGCCGTTACCATCAATGAGAACGCCGATCCCAGTGTTGTGCATGATCTGCTGACGGGTTTGTCCGACCTTGCACCGGCCAACCTGCCCAAGTACCGCCATGCCGAAGGCAATTCCGATGCCCATATCAAAGCGAGTTTGCTGGGGGCTTCGGAGACCCTGATCATCAGCGAAGGCAATCTGGTCCTGGGAACGTGGCAGGGAATCTATTTTTGTGAGTTCGATGGCCCCCGCACTCGAAGCGTGCATGTGCAGGTAATTAAAGGGTAAAGGCTTCACAGTAAGGTGCCGATGACGTCGCCCAGACAATGGGCGGCGTTTTGGGCGTACTGCTCGGGCAGTTGCGACGTGCCGATCTCGAACAGCAGAGCCCGGGGAAACAGGTCCTGATTATAGCTGCCCCGACCGATAAAGATCCCGCGGATGAGACCCGGATATAATTCATCGGCCCTTTCTTTGATCTGTTCGGCAAAGGCCAGGTTGGCGTTCAGGTTGGGATTCTGCCGCCCTACTACGATCATGACCTTGGCCGACTCAACTCCGGTGATGTAGGTGAGGTAGGCTCGAGCGGGAGCCGAGTCCCGGTGGATATCAAAGACTGCAGTGGGCCCCTTTTTCAACAGCTGCATCATGGTGCGCCGGGAACGGGCGTAGGCGTTTATATCATGGGGGTCATGGGTAGCGAAACTCTGGTCAACGATGATGCCGTCTTCCACCAGGCTGGAGGCCAGAGAATAGCCCACCCGATAGATGGCTCCACTTCCCCTTTCGGATTCCGAAACCTGAGTTGGTTTGTAGGATTCGTCGGAGTGGGTGCAGTAAATGCCCACCCGGGGTTGGTCATCAAACTCGGCCTGAACAGGCTCGGCCCGCCGGATTAGAGCGGAGAGACCTTTCTGGCCGGCCGGCTGGCGGAAAACCCGAACCATGGTTCCGTTCCATCCATTCATAGAGGAAACCCGGTAACGGGTGTTGTTCTCAGTTATAAATTCATCGCCTATCCCTACCGGCAGACCGGTCTGAAGGATAATACGGCCGGTAGAGTCCACCAGGGTATAGTACTTGCCCGGTTTGGCTTCATCGGCATCAGCCGGATAATGGTACCTATTTGATTGGGGTGATCCGGGACCCCAGGCGGTCATCACGTATGCAACTCCGAAAATCAAACCGAATGAAAACAGCACCAACCATAACCTGCGTATTTTCAAATTCCCTACCTCCCTTGGCCAATGATTTATTCTTGACCCTCCCTTTGGAGTAGGATTCCAAAATCCGAAGGGTTGTATGATGTTAATGTTTGTAAATGCCCGTAATTTCTTAGCTGGGCGGGAGCGGCTGGTCGCAGGTGGAAAAGCCGGGGGTGGTTGGTCTATACTTCAGCTATTTTTAGGCAGAGGGATGAAAATAGAAGAAGACCATCAGCGGTGAAGAGGAGAGGAAGTCGAGAGGGGCGGATAACCATAACCGCCTCTCTCAGACTGTTGTTGGCTTAGACTTCCCAACTTGCCAGGTATGTCTCCTGGTCGGGAGTCAATTCATCGATGGACACTCCAAGAGTCTGCAGTCGCAGCCGGGCGACTTTATGATCAATCTCAGTCGGTACGTTGTACACCCGGGGTTCCAGTGCCTGGCGGTTCTGGCACAGGTATATTAATGACAGGGCCTGGAGCGAGAAACTTAGGTCCATAACCTCTGCCGGGTGACCATCACCGGCTGCCAGGTTTACCAGACGGCCTTCACCCAGCAGATATATACGGCGCCCGTCGTTCAGAGTAAACTCTTCAATATTGTTGCGGATAAGCTTTCTAGAAACTGAAATCCGGTTGAGATCCGGTTTTGAGACCTCCACGTCAAAGTGTCCGGCATTGCAGAGTATAGCCCCATCCTTCATACGCTCCATATGAGCGGCACGGATAACGTCTATGTTACCGGTTACGGTGATAAAAACATCGCCCAAGGGGGCCGCCTCGCTCATGGGCATAACCGAAAAACCGTCCATCAGCGCTTCATTGGCCTTGATGGGGTCGATTTCAGTGACAATCACCTGAGCGCCCAAGCCCTTGGCACGCATAGAAACGCCCTTACCGCACCATCCGTAGCCGACCACTACTACTGTCTTACCGGCTACTACCAGGTTGGTAGTCCGCATGATGGCATCCCACACCGACTGCCCGGTCCCGTAGCGATTATCAAAAAGGTACTTCATATATGCGTCATTAACAGCGATCACCGGGAAAAGCAGGAGACCCTCCCGCTCCAGGGAACGCAGCCTGTGAATACCGGTAGTTGTCTCCTCGCAGCCGCCAATAACGTTCCGGGCCTGCTCTCTACGGCTCTTGTGCAGCATAGCCATCAGGTCCTGGCCGTCATCAATTACGACATCCGGCTGACAATCAAGAGTCGCTGTCAGGTGAGTATCGTATTCTTCAGGGGTGGCGCCATGCCAGGCGAAAACGGTGATACCGCTGTCGACCAGGGCCGCGACCACATCATCCTGGGTGGACAGGGGATTGCTGGCACAGGCAAATACCTGTCCCCCGGCTCGCATAAGGGTCTGAGCCAGGTGAGCGGTCTTGGCTTCCAGATGGAGACAGAGCGCGATCTTCAGCCCCTCCAAGGGCCGGTGAGCCTCAAATTCCTGTTGCAGAAGGTTTAGTACGGGCATATGCCGCCTGGCCCATTCAATCTTACGATAACCGGAAGCGGCTAGAGACAGGTCCCTGATCATGGACTGCGGCTGCCGACCGGCTTTCTTCGGGGAATAAGCAACGGCGTTATCGACTCTGCTCATATAATTAAGCCTCCTACAAACCTGATGGTCTAATTCTACAGAAAAGAATTCGAATTGTACAGGAGGAGAAGGGAATGGAATTGTGGAACTTAATAGGAAATCAAAGGGGGAACATTATTTGCGGGTCTTAATGCTGAGTTGGGAATTTCCTCCGCAGATCATCGGCGGGCTTGGCAGACACGTCTATGAGCTCTCACGACGGTTGGGGAATTATGGGGTTGAAACCTATGTATTAACACCCCTGGTTGATGGCTGTGTCAGCTATGAGGAATTCCAGGGAGTTAAGGTGTTCCGGGTGGGGACTCCTCTGACCGGGTCCAAAAGGTTCAAATCCTGGATATTCAGCTTTAATACCGAGCTTATCCGGGAGGGAATCCGGCTCGATTATCAGGAAAAGGGGTTTCACCTAGTTCATGCTCATGACTGGCTGGTGGGTTATGCGGGACGCTCACTCAGCCGGGTGCTTGACGTGCCGCTGGTATCCACCATTCACGCTACCGAGTATGGTCGTAACCTGGGATTGCACAATCCCATGCAGAAAGAGATCCACGATATTGAAAGGAACCTGATCCTTGATTCAGAATGTATTGTCTGCTGCAGTAATTACATGCGTGATGAGATACAGAACCTTTTCCATCCCAGCCCGTCAAAGATCGCGGTTATACCCAACGGTGCCAGCATGAACCGTTACCGGGTCACAGACCTGCCTTCGGATCAGGAATTTGAGGGGATAGATAAGGGAGAACCGGTGGTTTTTTACGTAGGAAGGCTGGTCCCGGAAAAGGGGGTATCTATCCTCATCAAGGCCTTCCGCCTGGTACTGCAGGCGATACCGTCCGCCAAGCTGGTAGTGGCCGGTCGGGGGCCGCAGGGACCCGAACTGCAGAGACTGGTTGCGGAATTGGGTCTGGGTGACAGGGTGTGGTTTTCGGGCTATGTCAGCGATGACCTGCGTGACCGGATTTATCACCGCGCCAATGTGGCTGTCTTTCCCAGCCTTTATGAGCCGTTCGGCATCGTAGCCCTTGAAGCCATGGCTTCCGGGACTCCGGTGGTAGTGAGCGATGTGGGGGGACTGGGGGAGATAGTCATTCATGGAGAGACCGGACTTAAAGTAAATCCTCTCGACGAGGATAACTTGGCGTCGGCTTTGATTCGCATTCTGTCAGATCCGCGCCTGGCCAATCGCCTGCGTTTTCAGGCCCTGAAGGTTATTACGGAAAAATACAACTGGGATAAGATAGGAGCCAAAACCTCTCAGGTTTATCATGCGGTAATCAGCAGAGCGAGGAAAGACGGGGTGGGATAATGAAGGCTGTAATAATGGCCGGGGGCGAAAGTACCCGGCTCCGACCACTAACCTGTAAGCAGCCCAAACCGATGGTTCCAGTAATGGACCGTCCGATTATGGAGTATATTGTTGAACTGTTAAAGTCTCATGGATTTGAAGATATAATCGTAACCCTCTTTTATCTGCCCGGTGCCATCCAGCAGCACTTCGGAGACGGTTCCCAGTTTGGAGTCAATATGCGTTATTTCGTGGAAGAGTTTCCGCTGGGTACCGCCGGCAGTGTGCGCAATGCCCGCCGCTATCTGGATGAAACCTTTCTGGTCATCAGCGGTGACACCCTAACCGATATAGATCTGGGGCGGGTAGTCGACTTTCACCGGCAGAAGAAGGCGGTGGCTACCCTGGCCTTGACGAGGGTTGACAACCCGGTGGAGTATGGGATTGTGATGACTGACGATGACGGCCGGGTGACCAGGTTTTTGGAGAAGCCCAGCTGGGCAGAGGCTTTCAGCGACCTGGCCAATACCGGGATATATGTGCTGGAACCTGAGATTTTCGATATGTTTGAGGATAAACAGGTATTTGATTTTTCCCGGGACCTCTTTCCGCTGCTCCTGGCCAAGGAGAAACCCCTTTATGCAACCCTGTGTCCCGAATACTGGTGTGATATCGGGAATATCCAGCAGTACCGGCAGGCCAACTATGACATCCTGAAAGGGGAGGTAAAAGTAAATATAGATGCCCCGCAGGTAAGCGACGGACTTTACATGGGGGAAGGAGTCAGCATCGCTGCCGGGGTCAAGATCGAGCCTCCCTGCTATATCGGCGCCGGAAGTCGTATCAAGAGCGGGGCCGCGGTAGAGGCTTATTCAGTTATCGGGAAAGGCACGACTCTAAATGAGGGTGTGTCGGTTAAGAGGAGCATCCTCTGGAATAAGGTATTTGTCGGTAAACGGACCCAGTTGCGCGGGTCCATTGTCTGCAGCAACACGGTTTTGAAAGGAAACAATACCGTATTGGAGGGGGCGGTGCTGGGGGATGATTGTGTGCTGGGTGCGGACAGCACCGTGCGCATGGATGTGCGTATCTGGCCGGAAAAGAACATTGAAGCCGGTTCGACTGTTAACTCCAACATAATCTGGGGAACCCGGTTGTCCAAGTTCCTTTTTGGAGCCCGCGGGGTTTCCGGCCTGATCAATCTGGAGATAACCCCCGAGTTTTTGGCCAAGCTGGGCGCGGCCTACGGCACCCTGATTGGTGACGGCAGGTGTGTAGCCGTAGGTTGCGACAGCCTGAACGCCTCCAAGATGTTCAAGAGGTCCTTTTCTGCAGGTATCCTTTCTACCGGCGTCAATGTCTATGACCTAGGGAATACCACCTCGGGAATTGTCCGTTATATAACCCGGCTGTTACAGGCGGACGGAGGGGTTCAAATCCGCCAGTCCCCTGATGATGATACCGCCCTCTTGGTGGAGTTCTTTGACCGATGGGGCATGAATATTCACACCAACACCCGGCGCAAGCTGGAAAACATCTTTACTCGAGAGGCCTTTGCCCGTACGGATGCCGAGGGAGTCGGCGAAGCAGTATTCTTCTCCAATGTTATTGCCCAGTATATCGAGGGTGTTATGCAGACCGCTGATTTTACGCTGATCCGTGAGGCTCAGTTCAAAGTAGCCCTGTACTATGATGCGCGTAACTTTACCTCCTTTCTACCGGTACTCCTGAGCCGGATCGGCTGCGGCATAATTACCCCCGAAGGTCTGGAGGAGGGACGGGGCGTCAAGACCCTGGAGGATATTGCCACCGGTATTGAAGTGCTCAAGGAAACCGTGATCAGCAACGGAGCCGATATCGGAGTCTTGATTGATCAGAATGCCGACCGGCTGGTACTTATTGATGAAAAGGGCCAGGTTATCACCGAGGAACAGATGGTTATTCTGGTATGTTTTCTGCTGCTCAGGTTTACCCGCCGGCAGGCGGTACCGATACCGGTAGCTGCTCCCCGGGTTATCGAGGAGCTGGCTCACGAGTACGACGGCCTGGTGCTAAAATCCCAGGCAGTAAACACCGGGATGATTATGACGGGGGTAACGGAAACCAAGGTCCTTTTTGAAGGTGATGAGATGCCTGAGTTCCAGATCATGTGCGATGCGATAACCTCCCTGGTTAAAATATTGGAACTTATGGGCCGGGAAAACCTCAGCCTATCCGAATTGGTAGCCGCAATGCCCGATGTCTACCTGGATAAACAGGAAGTACACTGTCCGGCTGATGAGAAGGCCGGGGTGATGAGAATGCTGCTGGAACGGTTAAAGGATGAAAAACTGGAATTGTCACAGGGCATCAAGATCTGGCATGATGAGGGCTGGAGCCTGGTGGTTCCTGATGACGAAGAGCCCATCTTTACCGTTTACACCGAGGCGTCTTCCCTGGAAAAAGCCAACGAGATCACCAGAAAGTATGTGAGCATGATAAATCAAATGCGGTTCCTGGGAGGTAAACTGCAGGTTGGGGGCTAAGCCAAATGAACCCGAGGTTTATGTTGGTACTGCACAGCCACCTACCCTATGTCAAGCACCAGGGACGGTGGCCATTCGGTGAAGTCTGGCT
>LFRM01149243.1_pt1 | contig 14601 bp, 14 predicted proteins | sample 618341 | NCBI WGS metagenome assembly LFRM01 (sample SAMN03654438, study PRJNA283298) | anaerobic digester metagenome | isolation source: pool of bioreactors CSTR01a, CSTR02a, and CSTR03a thermophilic anaerobic... | place: Denmark: Kgs. Lyngby | collected 2014-05-21 | reverse complement strand
CAAATATGGCCCAGGATACTCTCGTGGATCTTTTGGTGAACGAAGAAAAGCGAAAGGAACTTGCACTAAGAAGTAAAGGAATTGCACCCCTTGATGGAGCAGAGAATATTGCCCTCGAGATTTTGGAGTTGTTATGAAAAAATTTGCCTTTTTACTTTTGCTTCTCTTTGTAGCACTAGGACTAGGGACGATATTTTTATATACTGATACATTTTTGCTTGAGGAAATAGACATTGAAAGTGGCTGGATTCCAAAAGAAGAGATCCTTCAGTATGCGACTCTCCACAAAGGACAGAATTTATTTTTCTTGAATAGAATTGACATTATAAAGAAAATTCGTCAAGATCAAAGAGTGGATGAAGTCGAGTTCAAAAAAGTTTACCCAGCTAAGTTGCTTCTTAGAGTGAAGCCAAAAATACCATTTATTAAGGTTATCCACGGAAAACAAATTTTATTACTGGATCAAAAAAAGAATCTAATAGCAATTGATTTCGATTATAAGGATTTGACCACAATCAAAGACTTTGCTGTTCAAGAGTTTAATCTGGGTAAACCTTTGCTTTTTAAGGATGAAGAACTTATCCATAATGCTTTGGATTTGGCCGAACTGTGCCAACAGGCTGAGCTTACCAATATTGTGATATGGCAAGAAAATGGACTCATTTATCTTTACCTTGGAGAAGGATTTAAGGCTTCCTTTGGTAAAGGTGGTGACATTGAGAAAAAATTCAATAATTTTTATACAATTTATCTGGATCTCTTAGAAAAGAATATAAATAGTGGAACCATCAACCTAACAAATCCTCAAGCCCCTACATTTTTACCCTTTGACTAGGAGTTATTATGGATAAAAGGTATTCTAAAATCTACATTCCCATCTTTGGCATCGCCTTTTTAATAGGCCTTCTTTTTAATGTTCAAGGCAATCTTCTAGAAAAGGGGAATGAAGATTTACTCAACCGTCAATACCAACAACTTTTATTAGACAATCAGGAACTCAGTAATCAGATTGATTTTTACATGAGTAAACTTGAAGAACTTCAAAAGAGTGACGAGGAAAGTGACAAGACCATTTCCAGCATTGAGTACTATAAATTCGTTTCGGGATTTACTGATGTACAGGGACAGGGGATAGTGATTCAGCTTAGCTTGCCCGATATGGAGCAACCTCTAAATATTGTCGATTTCCATAGAAACCTACTATTTCTTATCAATGAATTGAATGCAGCGGGGGCCGAGGCAATTGCGATTAAAGATGAACGTATAATTTCTACCAGTGAAATCAGTGTGGCGGGCAATAATATTGTAGTAAATGGCCAAAAACTAAGTCCACCCTTTATGATACGAGCCATAGGCAATTCTGACACATTAGATGCTGCTTTGAACCTAAGACTTGGCTATGTAGAAAGACTAAGAAATAACGGATATTTTATCGAAATTAAGAAGAGTGAAGACGTGGAAATACCAAAATATCCAATTATGCCAAAACTAAACTATGCGGAGCCTCTCGGTGAAAACTAAATATATGCGTATAGTGCTTCTTCTTGGATTGGTATTGCTTCTTTTTGATTTTGGAGATTTTTTTGAACAAAAAGAAATCCTACCTAACAAGGAACAGATTGTGGAGCTCAGAGACAAGAATATTCGCCTAGAAGAACAATTGGACAATCTGGTGAAAGAAATCGAACTTTATCAATTGGCCGCCGAAGATGATCAAACACTCTATACACTTTTGGATGAAGAAAAAAAGAGCTACCGACTTCTTGCCGGCTATGTTCCTTTAGAAGGTGAGGGTGTAGTAATCCTTATGAGTGACAGTCAAAGAGTTCGTGGAGAATATCAGAGCATAAATGAGCTTATCATCCATGATGAGGACGTCTACCAAATTATATGGGAACTTAGAAATGCCGGAGCTGAAGCCATTAGCATCAATGACGAACGTTTTTTGTTCCATTATTCAAAGGTCACTTGCAATGGTCCTACTATCCGTGTAAATAACCGTCTCTACTCTCAGCCTTTTATTATTAAGGCCATTGGGCCTAGAAAAGCCCTGCAGGCTGCTGTCAATGTTTACGGAAGCTATGCCGACAGTTTACGCCAAAAAGGTGTTTTTATTGAAGCAAATACATCGGTAATCGTTGAAATTCCAGCCTACCCTGATGAGCAAACTCTTCGCTATCTTGAAAGGAAAGAATAATGATCCTATTGGTTTTTCTTATTATATCAGGTCTTTTTATGGGATATTTTCTGCCTATCGAGGTGGGTGGAGTGGTTAAATTATATCTAAGCCTTTCTATTCTCATTGGTTTTTCCTCTTTATTAGAAATTCTAAATGATTTACTCAATGATAAGAAGGATGTAAAAAAATGGTTAGTAGAATTTACTAGCAATTTGCTACTGTCGACTTTTCTTGTATTTATAAGCTTGCGGCTAACGATTCCTCTTTATTATGCAGTGATTATTTATTTTGGATCGAAAATCTTTGATATTATCGGTAAAATTAGATATTTCCTATTACAAGAATAACTGTTTACTTATGGATGAATCTTATATATAATGAATTTAATGAATAGGATAAGGAGGAGCTATGTTTGATATAGAAGAAAAGAATAATCTTTTTAACTTTACTAAAATAAAAGTTATTGGCGTCGGTGGCGGTGGTAATAATGCAGTCAATCGCATGATTGAAGCCGATCTTCAAGGTGTGGATTTTATTGCTGTAAATACAGATAAACAAGATTTAGCTTTGGTTCATAGTGAAACAAAACTACAAATTGGGGACAAAATTACCAAGGGTCTTGGATCAGGTAGCAAACCCGAGGTGGGTGAAAGAGCTGCAGAAGAAAGCAGAGAAGAAATCCGAAAAGCCATCGAAGGTGCAGATATGGTATTTGTAACCTGTGGTATGGGTGGGGGCACCGGTACAGGAGCCTCGCCGGTAATTGCTGAGATTGCAAGAGAAATGGGCGCTTTGACCGTAGGTGTTGTTACAAAGCCCTTTGCCTTTGAAGGTAGAAAACGAATGGCTCAAGCCGAGTCGGGCATTGAATTACTTAAAGAAAAAGTTGATACATTGGTTATTATTCCTAATGATAAGCTTCTGGAGATCGTCGATAAAAAGACATCCCTAATGGATTCTTTAAAGGTGGCCGATGATGTTTTACGTCAAGGTGTCCAAGGGATTTCTGATTTAATTGTTAGTCCAGGTCTTATCTCCCTTGACTTTGCCGATGTTACAACTATTATGAAGAATAAAGGTTTGGCCCATATGGGCATTGGTATTGGAAAAGGTGAATCAAGAGCCATTGACGCTGCTAAACAAGCAGTCTTCAGTCCTTTACTAGAGACAACTATAGAAGGAGCAACGGGCCTTCTTGTCAACGTCACCGGTAATTCTACAGTAGGGCTCCATGAAACGGCAGAAGCTCTTAATTTAATCACTGAACTTGCTAATCCTGAAGCAGAGATCATTTATGGAACTTCTATCAATGATAATATGAGCGATGAAATCAAAATTACTGTTATTGCAACAGGTTTTAATTCAAAACCGCAAAAAAGATTTACCCCTCGACCAACGGCTTCTCGTAGAGAAGATGAATATCATTCCCTTAAAGATATGAAAAAAACAATGGAAGAAAATCAAGAAGAGGCAGTTATCCCCCAAAAAGAAGTCATTGAACTTGACGAATGGGATAAAGATGATTTTCGAGATCTTCCGAGCTTTTTGAGAAATAGAAGATAGGCCATTTGGCCTTTCTTTTTTGGAGGAGATAATGAAGTGCCCCTATTGCGGCTTCGATGTTTCTAGGGTTATTGATTCGAGACCTACTGAAGAAAACAACTCTATACGCAGACGAAGGGAGTGTACCCAGTGCAACTCCCGATTTACGACCTATGAGCGAATTGAGGAAATAAATCTTATTGTCGTCAAACGCGATGAGAACAGGGAAGCCTTCAATCGAGATAAGATTATAAATGGCATTATTCGTGCCTGTGAAAAGCGCCCAGTGACTTCTAAGGATATAGAAGAATTGGCATTAAGAGTAGAAACACAGCTCTCTAATCTTTTGAAAAAAGAAATATGTTCTGAAGAAATCGGAGAGATGGTAATGGAAGAGCTTAAAATTTTAGATGAAGTTGCATATGTGCGCTTTGCATCGGTATATAAATCCTTTAGCGATATTGATACATTTTTAGATGAGCTGGGAAAAATGCTTGTGGAGCGAAGACTGTGACTTTTACGATTGTCTCCATTGACAAAGGCAGTATTGCTTGGGAAATGGATATAAAACCCGGCAGTCTTCTAAAGGAAATAAATGGTAAAGAGATAGAAGATCGACTGGACTATCTCTATTTAACGAGTCAAGATTATATTGAAGTCCTTATTGAAGAAGATGGTGTGGAACTTCTATTAGAAATTGAAAAGGACATTGATGAAGAATTGGGCTTTGTCTTTGAGCATCCCCTTATGGATGAAGCGAGGCATTGTCACAACCAGTGTGTTTTTTGTTTTATCGATCAACTTCCAAAGGGGCTGCGTAGCCCTTTGTACTTTAAAGATGATGATTCCCGGCTTTCCTTTATGCAGGGAAATTTTGTGACTCTTACTAATGTCAGTAAAGATCAGCTTGCTAGAATTGTGGAATATGGAATTCATCCAATCAATGTGTCCATTCACAGCCTTGACCCGGACATCCGCGTAAAAATGATGGGAAGCCCAAAGGCAGCGAAAATTAAAGAACAGCTGGAGTTTTTATCTAAAAGTAAAGTCAAGATGAATGGGCAAATTGTTCTTGTACCAGATTTTAATGACGGCCCCTCTCTTTACAAAACATTAGAGGGCCTTATTGCATATGTTCCCCATTTGAGCAGTGTGGCCATTGTTCCAGTGGGTCTTAGTGACCATAGAGAGGGTCTAGCCAAACTGAGGAGCTTTACCCCCCTTGAAGCCAATGAGTTAATTGAAAAAATTACAGCGCTTCAAAAAGAATATTTAGAAGAGATTGGCACACGATTTGTGTTTCTAGCCGACGAGTTCTATCTTCTTGCTGGAAAATCACTTCCCATAGAAGAAGAATATGAAGGTTATGTTCAAATTGAAAATGGCGTTGGGTTGGTTCGACATTTCCTGGATGAACTCCAACAGGAACTAGAAGGCTTTAAAAACTTTTCCCCTTCTAAAATGACTATTGTTACCGGAAAACTTTTTGGGCCGATTTTAGAAAATGCACTGAAACCATATATAGATAGTGGTTTAATGATTAGCGTTCAACAAATAGAAAACAATTTTTTCGGTAAAAATATTACTGTAAGCGGACTTATAAGTCATCAAGATCTCAAATCCCAAATAAGCGTTGGGGATGTAGAGTTTATGTTTTTGCCCGCTTCTATGTTAAACTATGATGATATTAGCCTGGATGGTGTTTCAAAAGATGAAATTAAGGAAAGTATTTCCTGTGAAGTTTTTTTTATTGAACCCCAGGCCAAGGCTTTAATTGATAAAATAAAGGAGGTTTCCCATGGCACCAGTAGTCGCCATAGTAGGTAGACCTAATGTTGGTAAGAGCACCTTTTTTAATAAAATGGTGGGAGCGAGAATTTCAATAGAAGAAGATACACCCGGTGTAACCCGCGACAGGGTTTATGGTCGAGCAAACTGGCTTGGACAGAATTTCACCCTGATTGATACTGGAGGCTTAGATCCCAAAAGTGAAGATTTGCTTTTGAGTGAGATTCGTAATCAGGCTGAAACCGCCATTGAAGTGGCGGATGTCATTGTTTTTATGGTGGATGCTAAGGCCGGGCTTACCCATGATGATAAGGAAATTGCGCTGATACTCAGGCGAGCTCGAAAGCCTGTGCTTTTGGTAGTCAATAAAATAGATAATTTCAAAGATGAGAATTTAAGCTATGATTTTTATGAACTGGGCTCTCCAACCATTGGAATAAGCAGTGTAAACATGCTTAACTTTGGCGATCTTCTCGATCAAATATTGGAGCTCATCCCTGCGGAGAAGTTTGAAGAAGAAGATGAAGATATAATTAAAATGGCCATCGTAGGCAAACCCAATGTGGGTAAATCCTCTCTGGTAAATGCCCTTTTAGGGGAAGAACGGGTTATTGTATCCAATATTCCTGGCACGACCAGAGAAGCCATCGAGACGACTTTTGAAAAGGATGGAACACGTTTCCTTTTAACCGATACTGCCGGAATTCGGCGCCGTAAGAATATCAATGAGAACATAGAACACTACTCAGTGCTCAGAAGTTTCGGAGCTATAGAGCGAAGTGATATTACCATTTTAATGGTGGACGCCCAGGAAGGCTTTACTGAGCAGGACAAAAAAATCATTGGTTTTGCCCATGATGAAGGCAAGGCGATTATAGTTCTTGTCAATAAATGGGATTTGATTGAGAAGGATAATAAGACATACAACCAATGGAAAAATAATTTTCATATCGAGTTCCCCTTTCTAAAATATGCACCGGTAGAACTTATTTCAGTAACTGGAAAAGAAAGACTACAGCGTATTCTTCCAATGGTTGAACATGTTTATGAAAATGCTCATAGAAGAATTACTACTGGTCAGCTGAATGAATTGATAAATGAAGTCGTTCTTTTGCATCCTATGCCCCAGGACAAAGGCAAGAGCTTGAAAATCTATTACGCAACCCAAAGTCAAGTTTCTCCTCCTACCTTTGTGCTATTTATTAACCAAGAGAAATTAATGCATTTCTCTTATTTAAGGTATCTTGAAAACAGAATTCGTGAAAATTTTGATTTTGAAGGAACCCCCATCCGTTTTATCTTAAAAGAAAAACGAGGAGACAAATGATCATTACCGTTTTAGGTGGAGGCAGCTGGGGAACAGCCATGGCTGTTCATCTTGCACAAATGGGCGCGGAATTGAGACTCTATGTGCGCAGTGAAATAAAGGCAAAACAAATAAGAAAGACCAGAAGGAATTCCGATTATCTGGGTGATATTTATTTACCTGAGAATATCTTTGTTTGTTCTTCTGTTGCGCAGGCTCTTAGTGGCGCCCAGCTTATCATTGGTGCCATTCCGGCTCAAGCCATGGAGAGTTTCTATAAAGAAAATTGTGGAGCTTTAGAGGGTTTACCCTATGTAAGTTTGAGTAAGGGTATCACCAATGATAAACTTGAAACCATGGAGCAACTTTATAAACGCTACTATCCTCAAGGGCTTTTTGCCGCTCTTAGTGGACCATCCCACGCCGAAGAAGTGGCTCGCAAAGTTCCAACAGCTCTGGTGGTTGCCGGCGATGATGAAGCTTTTACAAAACTTGTGCAACATGAATTTAGTAACGAATTTATAAGAATATACCGAAGTGACGATGTTCTTGGTGTTGAATTGTCCGGTGCTTTTAAAAATGTTATTGCCTTAGTTGTAGGTATGGCCGTGGGCTGCGGTCTTGGAGATAATACAAAAGCAGCACTAATGACCAGGGGTATGGCAGAAATATTAAGACTAGCTCTGGCCATGGGGGCAAAGCAAGAGACTTTTTTAGGCCTCAGTGGTTTTGGTGATTTAATTGTAACCTGCACTAGCAACTATTCTCGGAACCGAAGAGCCGGGGAACTTCTAGCTCAAGGCTATAGCGAAGAAGAAGTTAAAAATAAAGTTGGCATGGTAATTGAAGGCCTCTCAACTCTTAGAAGTGTTATACGATTGGCAAAGGACTATCACCAATCCATGCCCATAGCCGAGACACTGGAAAGGGTAATTTCAGGCAATCTTCCCATTGATGAAGCAATGAAAGAATTAATGATGAGGGATTATAAAGAAGAAATATGAGAAATAGAGTTTTGAGCACATTACTTATAACATCGGTGGTGGTAGTTCTTTTGGCTTTTTTCCTCAATACCTTAGGTTTATTTGAGCAAAATCTAAAGACTTATCCTGCTACCATACAAAAATTGAAGGTAGAGCTAGATAAGGATGCCTTCGTTTTCCGCGATGAAATTATTTTAGGAGCCTACGAAGATGGAGAACTTGAATATTTTGTTGAAGAAGGTCAGCGAGTCTATGTGGGCCAGCCCATTGCACGACTTACACCGTCCTCTCTTCCTGAAGAATTTGATAGTTCTGGAGATAAAATAAGCTATACTTTAGATCCTTCTGAGGATTTAATGATAAATATAGAAGGAATACGTTCAAATATTAGAAGCCTGGAAGACGAACTATCCTACTTGGTTAAACAGAATAAGTACGATGAAATCGAAGATGTTAGGCAGCGGCTAAGTTCTCTTTATCTTATTCAGTCAGCCTACAAAGATGGCCAAGGGCTGAGTACTACAAAACCTCTAATCAAGCCCAACTTTGAAAATGGACGTTATACTTATTTCGCCCCTAAGCCAGGACTCATTGGTCTTGAGTCATCAATCTATGATCAACTTTTTAACCTTGATAATATACATCTTATAAATTATAGTAAATTGAAGGATATTCCTTCCTCAAGTTTTTTAACACAGGTTCACAAGAATCAAGGCTTTATTCGAATTGTCGATAATAAAGAAAGTTTCATAGCTGTTGAACTGACCGAAGCCGAACTTTCATTTTTTGTCGAGGGAGGTTTGTGTACGATTATAATTGACGGTAATAGAATCAGTGCCGAAAATTTTCAGACCTTGCGTACCGAGCAGCAAAGCGGAATGTTATTTCGTATTTTTGAAGACTATCCTACAATGACTTCACAAAGGAAAATAAATGTGAAGCTTATTCCCGAAGAAACAGAGGGGATACTTGTAAAAACCAAGTCGATTCTTGAGCAGGATGGCCAACCGGGTGTGTATATATTAAAGAATAACGGAAGAAAAGTATTTTTGCCCATTAAGATAAAAGGTCATGTTGGCGAAGAAGTAGTTATATACAGCGATTATTTCACTCTAAATAGCGGCGAAAATGCCAATGAAAGTATAGAAACTGTAAATCTTTATGATGAGATTGTGGAGGAACCGTAATGATGAAACAACGTTTAGAAACGCTCTTACAAGATTTAGAAAACAAAGAAGAGAAATTAGGAAGACCCATTAGCCTAGTGGCCGTTTCGAAATTTTATAGCCTGGAAAAAATTGAAGAGTCTATAGGCTATGGTGTTAAGGCCATTGGAGAAAATAAAGCACAGGAGTTTTTAGAAAAGGCTGAAAGTTTGCTGGGAAAGGTTCAGTTGCATTTTATTGGCCATGTGCAAAGAAATAAAGTGCGACAAATTCTCCCCTATGTAGACTTGATTCATTCTGTGGATTCCCTAAGGCTTCTGAAAGAAATACAAAAACAAGCAAAACGCTTGAATAAAATCCAAGAAATCCTCCTGCAAGTCAATATTGCTAAGGAAGAGCAAAAATACGGTTTCTTAGTGGAGGAATTAGATGAGGCCTTGGCAGTGGTTGATAAATCAACAAATGTTAAGGTTGTGGGTATGATGATGATGGCTCCTTTTTCAGAAGATCCTGAAGAAGTGCGAGTTTATTTCAAAGAAATGTCGGTTCTCTTTGACCTTTACAAAGAAAAACATTATAATAATGTAGATATGGGCATTCTTTCAATGGGCATGTCCGGCGATTATGAGGTTGCTATTGAAGAAGGAAGTACAATGGTACGCATTGGATCAGCAATCTATAAAGAGGAGGAGTAATGAATAGTTTTGGAAACAAAGTAAAATATTTTTTTGGTTTAGAAGGTGAAGAAGAGCAGGATTTTCGAGAAGAAAAGGAAATGACTCCTGGGGGAGATTACAGCCCTTCAAGCACTACAGAAAGACTTGCACCAAGGGAGCATTCCCGAGGCTATCGTGAAGTGAGAGAAAATCCCGTCGAACGTCCCATTGAACGTCAGGTTGAGAGCAAGCTTGTTATTTGCAAGTACACTCCCCTGGATCATAGGGAAACCATGTCGATGATTGATGATGTTCGATCTGGACGTCCAGTTATTATAAATTTCCAAGAAACGGAAGATTTTGTCGCAGCAAAGATAATAAACATCTGCGAAGGGGCTGCCTATGCTCTTGATGCCGATATAATGAAAATCGCCAGTGATATTTTTATTATCGTACCCAAGGGAGTTGATGTTAGAAGTCATATCCCAACAAAGCCTCAGCCCTCGGAAGAAGCCAACGATGAATTTGATCTTGGGTAATCTTCTTCTGCGTTTTATTCGAATCCTGGAGTTTTTTCTATTCGCCAGGGCAATAAGTTCATGGTTTATAAGAAACCCAGCGAATCCGATTTACCAGTTACTTATTATGTTAACCGAACCTTTTTTAGGTCCGATTCGCAGTGCACTGAGCAAAATACAAACCGGTGGCTTCATCGATTTTTCAGTTTTAGCCGGATATATTTTACTAGAGATTCTGTCTTGGCTCGTCCTTCAGGCCATGATAGCTTAATGAAGACGGGATGCAGATATTTCTTTTTTTCAGAGAATTGGCGGTGGGTGCAAGCCATAAAAAAGAATTCTGCGTTATCACTTCTTACCACTCCCTTCTCGGGCGCCTTACCTACGTTACAGGTCATTTAAGCGGCCTTTGGCAAATAGGGTGGTACCACGTATATGCGTCCCTATACAGGGGCTTTTTTTATTTTATAGGAGGAATTATGTATCAACCACTGAGTAAAGAAAAGAATTTTGATGCTGAAAAACAACAGCGCAAATACTGGGATGATTTAAATCTCTTACAGCGCACACTGGATTTACGTGAAGGTGAAAAACGTTTCGTCTTTTATGAAGGTCCTCCCACAGCCAACGGAAAACCAGGATTACACCATGTACTGGCAAGAACATTAAAGGACTCCATCTGTCGTTACAAAGTAATGAAGGGCTTTTATGTTCGAAGAAAAGCCGGTTGGGATACCCACGGACTACCGGTAGAAATTGAAGTGGAGAAAAAGCTGGGTATTTCCAACAAACAAGAAATTGAAGCCTATGGCATTGCTGAGTTCAATAAACAGTGCCGAGAGTCGGTCTTTGAGTATGAAGAATACTGGAGAAGACAATCCGAAGAGATGGGTTATCTAATCGACATGGATCATCCCTATGTTACCCTTGAAAATGACTATATTGAATCTGTCTGGTGGATTTTAGATCAATTCTACAAAGGGGGCATGATCTACGAAGGACACAAAATTTTACCCTATTGTTCTCGTTGTGGAACCGGTCTTGCTTCCCACGAAGTAGCCCAGGGCTATAAAGAAATAAAACAAGAAACCGTAACCGTTGCCTTCAAAAGAAAAGACAAGGATGAATATTTTCTTGTTTGGACGACAACACCCTGGACCCTTGCCAGTAATGTTTTACTAACCGTTCATCCTAATGTAAGCTATGCCCGGGTAAAACAAGGAGAGAATGTTTACATAATTGCTGAAAATCTGATTTCATCGGTTATGGGCGAAGATGTAGAGATTATTGAAACTTTTCCTGGTAAAGAGCTGGAGTATGTTGAGTATGAGCAGCTAATGCCCTTTATGATCCCGGATAAGAAAGCTTTTTTTGTCACTTTGGCAGAATATGTTACCACGGAAGATGGTACCGGAATTGTTCATACAGCTCCTGCCTTTGGTGAAGATGACTATAATACAGGGATGGCTTATAATGCCCCCATCATTCAGCCAGTTAATCTTGAAGGTAAATATATAGACACTCCTTGGAAGGGAATGTTTGTTATGGATGCCGATCCAGAAATTATTATATGGCTTCGCGAGCAGGGTCTATTGTATAAAAAGCAGAGAATGGTTCATAATTATCCTCATTGTTGGCGATGCGATACACCTCTTCTTTATTATGCAACAAGCAGCTGGTACATTCGCATGAGCGATCTTAGAGAAGAACTGGTAGCCAATAACAATACCGTCAATTGGTATCCCGATTATATAGGGGAGAAGCGCTTTGGTCACTGGCTTGAAAATGTCAAGGACTGGGCAATTTCACGGAGCCGTTATTGGGGAACTCCTATGAATATTTGGACCTGTGAGTGCGGCCATCAGGAATCCATAGGCAGTGTGGAAGAACTCAAAAGGCGATCTAAGAAGCCCCTAGGAGACATCGAGCTCCATCGTCCCTATGTCGATGATATTGTTTTTAGCTGCCCAGACTGCGGTGAAGATATGCACAGGGTTCCCTATGTCATAGACGTTTGGTTTGACTCGGGGAGCATGCCCTTTGCTCAGCTACATTATCCCTTTGAACATAAGGATGACTTTGATGAGTATTTCCCTGCAGATTTTATTTGCGAAGGGATAGACCAAACCAGAGGATGGTTCTATTCTTTAATGGCTATTTCTACCTTTATTATGAAAAAGAGCCCCTTCAAAAACGTTCTTGTCAACGATATGCTCCTGGATAAAGAAGGCAAGAAGATGAGTAAATCCAGAGGAAATATTGTGGACTCCTTCGAGATATTCCGAGAGCATGGAGCCGATTCCTTGCGATGGTATTTAAATTACTCCTCGCCGGCTTGGCAACCCACACGCTTTGACATGTCAGGACTTGTAGAAGTTCAAAGTAAATTCTTTGGTACCTTAAAAAATATTTATTATCTCTTTAGCCTCTATGCTAATTATGATGATCTGGACGTGGCCAGTCTTGATGTCCCCTTGGAAAAGAGAAGCCTTCTGGACCGCTGGATACTGACAAGACTCCATCAGCTTATTAAAGAAGTTACGGCCAGCTACGAAGCCTATGATTTGACCAGAGTCACTAGAAATATTCAGAACTTTGTTGATGAAGATTTCTCCAATTGGTATATTCGTCGCAGTCGTAGACGCTACTGGAAAGAGGGCATTGATGAAGACAAGGCCAGTGTCTTCTTAACGACCTATGAGGTACTTTTAGCCGTGGTTCAGATGTCGGCCCCCGTGGCACCCTTTTTAACCGAGGAGATTTATCGTAAGCTAACCGGTGAGACCTCCGTACATCTGAGTGACTTTCCTATACTAAATTCAGAGCTAATTGACGATAGCCTTGATGAGCGTATGGAACTGGTTCGTAAAATTGTTAACCTAGGTAGATCGGTGCGCGAATCCGTGGGGATTAAGGTTCGTCAGCCCTTAGCCAGAGTGTTAGTAGATCATCAACATCAATCACTGCTAGAAGGTCTGGAGCCTATTATTTTCGAAGAGCTCAATGTTAAGGAACTGGAGTACGTAGAGAATATTAGTAATTATGTTGATTTTGTTTTAAAACCCAATTTCCCTATTCTTGGTCCTATGTTAGGTAAGAAAATGGGTGCATTCCAAAAAGCCCTTAGAGCCGCCGATGCAACAGAACTTGGACTTAAACTCAGAGCGGGAGAAAATCACCAGTTAATGGTTGAAGATGAAATGGTTGAACTAACGCCTGAACTTGTAGAGATTCAAGTACTAGCGAAGGATCAATTTCAAGTTCAAACCCAGGATTCACTCTTTGTAATACTGGATACAAAGCTCGATGATGAACTTAGGGCTGAGGGTTACGCCAGGGAGTTTATATCGAGAATCCAGCAACTTAGAAAACAAAGCGATTTCGAGGTAGCCGATAGAATAGAAGTGTCCTATACCTCTACTCCGGAATTTGAAGAAGCTGTAGAAGTTCATCGTGATTTTATCATGAAAGAAGTATTAGCAGAAAAACTCCAGAGCCAGGCCAATCAAGGCGAAGAGTATGTTCTTAATGAGCAACCTACAACCCTAGAGATTAAAAAATGTCTTTAAAAATTATCGGAACAGAGCCAGGCCAGCGCCTGGATCTGTTCCTTTCCTCGAAAATCAGTTTTTCTAGATCCCAGATTCAAAACCTCATTCATCAGGGCCATGTTCTGGTTAATGGATCTACTGTTAAAAAGAATTATCTTCTTTGTGGTGGAGAAGAGATTAAAATAGACCTTCCTGAGATTGAAGAGCTTAAAGCTGAAGATATAAAACTGGATATAATTTTTGAAGATGAATTTTTGGCTCTAATTAACAAACCTCCAGGGCTTAGTATGCACCCCGGAAGCGGTCAAATTGAAGGAACGCTTGTTTCGGGTCTTTTAGCTTTAGGTTGGCCTTTATCGAATCTTGGCGGGGAAGAAAGGCCGGGAATTGTTCATCGCCTGGATAAGGGAACCTCGGGACTTGTGCTTATTGCTAAAGACAATGCAACCCACGAATTTCTAAAAAATGAAATTCAACAAAGACATATCCAACGAAGCTATCTAGCCCTTGTAGAAGGGGTGCCTAAATGGGATAAACTTGATGTTGAGGGATTTATTCAGCGCAATCCAAAAAAACCCACAAGCTTTCGAATGGGTGAATCGGGGCGATACTCAAAGACTAGCTTTACTATGAAAGAGAATCTTGGGAATTATGCCTTACTTGAGTGCCTTCTGGATACAGGAAGAACTCATCAGATTCGAGTTCATTTAAAAAGTATTCATTTCCCCGTCGTCGGAGATTTGGTATATGGTTCAAAGAAAACTTCAAAAAAAATCACCCATCAAATGTTACACGCTAAAAGACTGGACTTCAACCATCCTAGAGGACAGAGAATGTCTTTTTGCGCACCTCTACCGGAAGAATTCGCTGAATTTTTAAATAAGATAAGAAAAACCGGATCAAAATGATCCG
>LFRM01309755.1_pt1 | contig 14602 bp, 13 predicted proteins | sample 618341 | NCBI WGS metagenome assembly LFRM01 (sample SAMN03654438, study PRJNA283298) | anaerobic digester metagenome | isolation source: pool of bioreactors CSTR01a, CSTR02a, and CSTR03a thermophilic anaerobic... | place: Denmark: Kgs. Lyngby | collected 2014-05-21 | reverse complement strand
CCGATTTTGTCTTATCCTTCATCTTTTTTCTTCTTTGTCCAATATGTATTGTAGCTCTACAAAAAAGAACAGGGGTATCAAATTTCATCATTGACAAACGGAAATCAGTGGTGTAGAATCTACCACCCAATGATCATGACCGACAGCTATGGAAGCGGAAAGTGCATTATGAGTGAAGATCATCAAAAAAGTGAATTACCTGCGCAAGAGGAAAATGCAGCAAGCACCCAAGGAGTACCGAGGATGAACTTTGGACTAGTTTCCTTTACATCTGGGCTCATTCAAAAACAGGCTGTGAGTGAAATTATCCGCTGCAATGAATACACGGATCAATTCGGACTGAGCCTGACGCAAGAGCAAGCATTGGAGCTGGTGGAAACTCGCGCCTACGCGCTCAACAGCAATGGACGCATCGAATTTGGCGGCGGCGTAATCGATAAAATCATCAAGGAGTTTTGTGATTCGCCCTATCTTTACAGACAAAACTATGCGCACACGCTAAACGACTTAACCGAAATATTCTATTATTACAAAAATGAAACCATGGACATGATGACCGATGATGATTTGATCAAGTTTATGAAAACAGCGTTTGATGGCATATGCCAAGGATCACTTGAACTGCTGGCAGGACGCGAGCTGTACGTGATGGCGAGCAATTTGCGCAGCGGAAGGCCAACCGAGATGGCACAAAGACAAATGCCTGATAGCGAGGAGGATGAGGATGAACAATAGCCTTAATAGAGTGAGAATTATTGAAGGCAGCCGCCTAAGCGCTGAATTTTATTTTCAATCCTTGCTGGAGGAGGCGTATGGGAAAGGGCTGCTAGGCGACAGCGATATAGAGCGGGTGCAGCTGGAATGCTTTGACCTTCTTGCCTATAAAACAGAGCGCTTTAACAACGGAGACAGCAGCTCCATTATGGTGGAGAAGGCGCAGAGCCTCATGACGTCCAATCTTTTTACCATCGGGCTATGGCTGAAAACCTACCCAACGCCCGAAGACGCGGTAGAAGCTTTGCAGGAAATAAGCATCAAGGAACTGTACCAAAAAGGCTGCAAGCGGATTGATACCCTGACGCTGTCAACAAAGACCATTCATCAAATGCTCCTCAAACAGTGTATCGACACCAAAAACCAGTTCTATCGCAGCACCATTGACGGCGGTATCAATGGCTTTTTTAAGCTTTACAATCCAGAATTTGCCGCGCAGGAAACTCATATCACCGCTGATTATCAGGTGTTTAGCCACATACCCAAGCTGGATGGAATTGAGTTTATTTCGGCGTACACCAATGCGCTGTACTATGAAAATCAGTTTTGCAGTCACTTTGCTTCGGAGGATATCCACCATATGCTATGCGGATATGTGAAGGATTACAGCAAGCTCCTCATCAATATATATGAGTTTGTATTAACGGCCGCGATCGGATGCCTGATCGTTGGGACAGATGCAAAGGCACTTTGCATGAGCGCTGCGGCAACCCAATACCTCAAGGAGCTTTTCACAAGAAAACAAGCGGATGAAGCGCATATCATCCTTCAAGAGGCATTTGCGGAGCTTGGGGTATCCCTTGGGCTTTTAGGTAGTTTGAACAGGTATGTTCAAAGCAGTTTGCCAGCAATCGAGTCAAAAATAAGACTTGCTGCGCGTCAGCAAACGCTGGATCAGATTTTCTTCGTATCTGCCTACCCCGAAAACGACCCCATCATCCAAATTTCCTTCGGTGAGAAAATGGAGGATGAAGCATACCGCAATGTGCTTGACGAAATGGGTCAATGCCTAGATTCGACTGATCGAATCGCCATCCTCAAGGAGCATATCCATTCGCTTGCGGACTTGGAAGATGCGCTGCTTGATGCAGCGCTGACGGATGCAGAAACGCAAGCAGTTTTGCAGGGTCTTGACTTAACGGAAATCGCTGCACTATCCAAACGTCATCCGCTCTTGTCTGAACTTGATGGGCTTGATGCATCCCTGTCTGAGCAAACGCTTGGAAAAAACCTGCATGATTTCATCTGTGCATTGCCTACCCAGCAGCAAAAGCAAATGGCAAAAGTAATCGATGCGATTGTAGACGAATCATAAGAAAGAACCAAAAGGCACCCTCGCCCATTTGAGCGAGGGTGCCTTGTTGATAAGCTACGATTAAGCTTTGCCGTTGCTGCCAAGGACATGAACGATCTTATGTTGTACCATAGAACGAATGCCGTTGCGTGCATCGGTGAGATACTGGCGGGGATCGAAATGATCCGGATGCTCAGCAAAATGCTTGCGGATCTCGCCTGTGAAAGCAAGACGCAGGTCGCTGTCGATGTTGATCTTGCAAACTGCCATGCCGGCTGCCTGACGAAGAAGCGTTTCCGGAACGCCCTGTGCGCCTGGCATGCTGCCGCCGAATTGGTTGATCATATCAACGTATGCGGGGATAACGCTGCTCGCGCCGTGAAGAACGATGGGGAAGCCGGGCAGACGCTTGGAAACCTCTTCCAAAATGTCAAAGCGCAGATGAGCTTCGCCAGTGAACTTAAATGCGCCGTGGCTTGTGCCAAGAGCGATTGCGAGGCTGTCACAGCCCGTGCGGGTTGCGAATTCTTCGACTTCTTCGGGACGGGTGTAGCTGGAATCCTCAGCGGAAACCTGTACATCATCCTCAACGCCTGCCAAACGGCCAAGCTCAGCTTCGACTGTTACGCCGCGGTCATGAGCGTACTCAACCACGCGCTTGGTCACAGCGATGTTCTCTTCAAAAGAGAGATGGCTGCCGTCGATCATAACGCTGCTGAAGCCGCCATCGATGCAGCTCTTACAGGTTTCAAAGTCGGGGCCGTGATCCAGATGAACAGCGATAGGCAGATCGGTGTCAGCAACTGCTGCTTCGATCATCTTCATGAGATAAACGTGCTTTGCATACTTGCGAGCGCCTGCGCTAACCTGCAAAACGATAGGAGAATTCTCCAGCTTTGCACCTTCTGTGATGCCCTGGATGATTTCCATGTTGTTGACGTTAAAAGCGCCGATAGCATAGCCGCCTTCGTATGCCTTTTTAAACATTTCCGTAGTATTTACAATTGGCATTGCTTTGTCCTCCTTTTTGGTTGTCATGCTATTATACCAAATAAACTGTCAAAAGGGTAGTATACAATAAAATTAATGTTATAAATTTGTCAAATGATGTTGCTTATTGGTTTGACATAACAGTTTGAACGCGTTATTATACTGTAGGGATCTTGTTTACATTTGCGAGGAGGGGATATTCGTGTATGATCATATAGAAGATACAGACTTCAATGCCGAAAACCCCTATAGGCAAAGCAAGCAAGCGCAAAAGCCGAATCCCTTCGCCCCGATTTCAGCTACCGAACGGTTAAAGTCCATCCCCGTCAGCACGGGGCATTATATGGCACCGATGCGCTCACTGCGCCCGGGCGAAGCCTATGGACAACCTAAATATAATGCCTATCAACCTGCGCCGCCCTCCCAGCCTGCGCAGCAGCCCTCCTATCCGCAGAATAATATGATGCCAATCGCTCCTATACCGCCATTTGTGCCCCTATGGGTTGATAATGATTGGATGGTGGATAGTTTTGCTGAGCCTATGCAGAGCAGCTCAATGGGTGATCTGCCCCCTTTTGACAGCAACCAATCGCCGTTTGATGCGCCATACCAGCCATCAAGTGCGCCATATACCGATGCATCCTACGAGCAAGCTCCCTTGCGGTGGGAACCTCAGCAATCTGCTACGGAGCCTGCCACTAAAAGCAACCAACAGACGGACTTGCCGTCCTATCTCACCAACAAACCGCTGCGCCGTCAGCGTTCAAAGTCCACACCGCAGCCAAAGACCCAGCCCCTTGAGGCAACAGCGCCCATAGTGCCAGAGGAGAATGGGTCTGCGTTTATGCCGCTTTCGGATTACCTGTCCATGCCAGAAACCAAACCGCTCGCAGCAGCTGAGCAGACGCAGCCCAATGCAGCAAAGAGCGCACAGGAAAAAAAGACGCGCAGAAGCCGCATGGAGCGCCACGTGGAGCAGCCTTCGGAGTCTCCTAGCCAAATGCAGGAAGAACGCCAGCCGACTCCCCCCATCAATGCGGCTAGTGCATATGGTTTTCCAGCAAACCAAAGCGACTTTTCTCAGGGCACAGAGTTTCCAGATTATGCCATGCCCATGATGCCGCGAACCTATGATGAGTGGTCATTGGACGAACCAGAAGCGCTCTTTGCCAACGCATATGATCAATGGGCGCTGGAGAAATTTGGTGATGCGGCACAATCCGATTACCCGCCGCTGGGGCAAGGCGCATCTGCCAGTGCATTTCCGCCCAGCGACCATTGGATTGCGCCCGAGCCGAGCATTCCAACGTCAACCAAGCGGCTAACGCCGCAAAAAAAGGCGATGCCGAGCGAATTCAGCGATCCTTTTGAGCCCGCGACACCCAAAAACGAACCGCTGCTGCAAAACGATATCCAACAGGTTCAAAAACAAGCTCAGCTGCTGGAGCGGAAGTTTGCGGAAAAGAAATCCACTCGCCCAGCCGCGCATCAGCCTCAACAGCCACGCATCAATTTTGTTCGCCTTGCGGCACTGATCGCGGTTGTTTTGATGGTGTCTTTTTGCCTGATTGCAGACGGCATTTTCATCAACGATTTGCTTCAAAACGAGCAATCCTTCAATGAGTTTAAAGCGAGTTTTAATACAGCGGGCGGGGTTGAGTATCAAGATGTCGTCGTGCTGCCCCCTGCCGGTCAGACCTTTGCGCCGACATCCGCACCCACCATCAGCCCCATCGCCCAAAATGCAGTAGTCAGCGACCAGAGCGAAGAGGAAGACGCGGCCGACGAGACCGTAAGCACAAGAACCAAAGAAACCAACTATTCAAACAACCCGATGGGCAATATCATGGATAGCGTAGCGAGCCTATATGCGGAATATCCCGAAGTGATCGGTCAGATCACCATCGCAGGCGTTTTGGATGAAGTCGTAGTGCAGCGCAATAATATGTACTATCTCACCCATGATTATCAAGGTGCAGCATTCGATGCAGGCGCGATTTATGTGGATGAGAGCTGCTCGATCAAGCGTCCGCCCGAAAACCTGCTGCTAAGAGGGCAGAGCGATTTTACAGGCGAGAGCTTTGCGCCGCTTCGTGCCTTCAAAAACCAGACCGTTGTCAGCCAAGCCACGCGCGCCACACTGAAAACGCTGTATGAAGAAGAAGAATATGTGCTCTTCGCTGTGATTGCAGCGAGCAGCGACACGAGCAGTGCGCTGTACTTTAACTACGCCAGCCAGCCTACCTTCGCGAGCGATGATGAAATGCTTCGCTATGTGGAAAAGGCAAGGGAGCGCAGCTTATTTCAGTTCAATGTAGAGGTTGCAGCCTCAGACCGCCTGCTGACACTGGCCACAGTAAGCACAAACAGCGACGAGAGCGTCGTGCTGATCTACCGCATGCTGCGCTCAAGTGAAAAATGACGCTGACTTTTCTATGCTGCCGATGCGCAAATGAGCAGGTGTGCAGCCATCATCGTCGAAATCTATAGATATGCCATGCATAAGGAGGGCTTTCACGTGGAAACTAAAAACCGCTGTATTTATCCCGGCGAACTTCTGATTCCCGTCCATTCCGATGATTTTCCACAGTGGGCATGCGTTGCCTGCGATCAATTTACTTCTCAGCCTGAGTACTGGGAAAAGGCGAAGCTCTATGTGGGCGATAAACCGTCCACGCTGAATATCGTTCTGCCTGAGTGCTATTTAGCGCATGATGATGAGCGCATTCCGATGATTCATCAATCGATGAAGGATTATCTCGACCAGGGTGTACTCGCGCCCGCTGTCAAGAACGGCTTTGTGCTCACCGAGCGCAATACCACAAGCGGCGCAAGGGTCGGCATTGTGGGTCTGCTAGACCTTGAATGCTATGACTACAAAAAAGGCAGCAAGAGCCTTGTCCGCGCGACCGAGGAAACCATTGAAGCCCGCATTCCCCCGCGCCTGAAGGTGCGCCGCGGTGCCGTGCTTGAAACCAGCCATGTGCTCATGCTGATGGACGATCCGATGCATAGCGTGGTTGAGCCGCTCTTTGAAAAGCGCAGCGAGCTGGAAAAGGTCTATGACTTCCCGCTGATGCTTGGCGGAGGTCATCTGACGGGCTACGCCATTACCTCACAAGCGGACATTGATGCACTGTATAGCGCCCTTGATGCCCTGCTTGCTCAGTCCCCCAACGAATCTCCGCTGCTATTTGCAGTAGGCGATGGCAACCATAGCCTAGCAACTGCAAAGGCGAATTGGGAAGAGATTAAAAAGACGCTCACATCCGAGCAAACCACCGCCCATCCCGCACGCTTTGCGATGGTCGAGATCGAAAACATCCATGATGATGCACTCATCTTTGAACCGATCCACCGCGTGCTCTTTGGCTATGACGGCGATGATATGCTGGACGAAATCGCTGCATTTGCTGCCCAAAAGGGCGCCAGAATCGCAGATGCTGAGGACGCACAGGAAATCATCGTGGTATATGAAGGCAAAGAAGTCAACCTCAGCATTGCAGGCTCGCCCTACTCGCTGGCAGTCGGCACATTGCAGGCGTTCCTTGATCAATGGCTCGCGAGCCATCCTTCCGTGAGCATCGACTACATTCACGGCGAAGACGTGGTGAGAGACCTTGTAGCAGGCGAGAATGCCATCGGCTTCCTCCTGCCCAAACCCACCAAAGATTCGCTATTTAGCACCGTCATCGGCGAAGGCTCACTCCCCAGAAAGACCTTCTCCATGGGCGAAGCGAACGAAAAGCGTTACTATATGGAAGCAAGAAAGCTCTGATCAAGCAGAAAGCGGAGGTAGGATGCAAAATGAATCAAATCCAAAACTTTGAGGATTTTGTGCAGTCTCTTCTTGAGGCAGGGTTTTCCATGGGCGGCGGGAATGATGAGGGCATCTTTGCGCTCATCCCGTGGGGCTGGAATCAACCCGCACCTTATCCCACGCCTGTTCACTGGCATACGGGCGACGCTGCAACCGATCCTTGGGAGTGGCGTATGCGTGTGCTGGACGAGCGGGACGATATCGCATATGGCAAGTTCTTTTTTAAAAAGAGCGGCTTTATCGCCAGCGAATATATCCCCTATTTCTTAGCATGCCGCCAAGAGGGCAATACGCTTGAGGAAGCATATGAAAATGGCACGGTCAGCCACATGGCCAAGCAGGTCTATGAATGCGTAGCAAAGAACGAACCCATGCCCATGCATGCGATCAAATCTCAGCTGGGCATTAAAAAAGAGGACGCGTCCCGCTTTGACCGCGCGCTTGTCGAATTGCAGACAAAGCTCTACCTCACCATGTGCGGCAGACAGCAGAAAATCTCGCAAAAAGGCGAAGCCTTTGGCTGGTCATCGACCGTCTTTTGCCTCACGACCACCCTTTGGGGCGATAAGCCGTTCCAAAAGGCGGCAACCCTCACCAAGCAGGATGCATTTGACGCGATCCGCCAGCAAATCCTAAAACTCAGTCCCGACGCACAAGAAAAGAAGATCAAGCGCTTTATTGAAGGCTGAGTCTATGCTTCCAATGCACTCATGCTAAAGCGCCGCGCAAAAAACCGCCTGAAGAACAAACATTCTTCAGGCGGTTTTATTTATTGATATCATGTGAAAAAAATTATACCGTTAGCTCCTGCTGCTCGCCAAGCATGGCGCGGTTTTCCGCTAGGATGGGGTTGATGATGCCATTTAGGAATTCATCCACCTGCTCTATGCTTCTGCCGATAAAGTTTGCAGGATCAAGGATGGTTTCGATTTCCTCGCGAGTGACCTTGAACGATTCATCCGCCACGATGCGTTCGATCAGGTCGTTCTTGCCGCCCTCTTCCTTAACAACGCTCGCTGCCGCCTGGCTGTGTACGCGGAGTTTTTCATGAAGCTGCTGGCGGTCTCCGCCTTTTTTTACAGCATCCATCATGATGTTTTCCGTCGCCATGAAGGGCAGCTCGTTCATCACGCGAGCATGAACAACCTTCTCGTAAACCACAAGGCCGTTGCACACGTTCATCATGATGTTTAAAATCGCGTCCACCCCAAGGAATGCTTCGCTCACTGCAATGCGGCGGTTGGCGCTGTCATCCAGCGTGCGCTCAAACCACTGGGTAGCGGTTGTGATCGCTGCGTTGAGCGTATCCACCATCACATAGCGGCTCAGCGCGGAGATGCGCTCTGAGCGCATGGGGTTGCGCTTGTAAGGCATAGCGGACGAACCGATCTGGCTTGCTTCAAAGGGCTCTTCCATTTCCTTGAAGCTCTGCAAAAGGCGCATGTCATAGCTGAACTTGCTCGCCGACTGTGCGACGCCCGATAGCGTGCTCAGCACCATATAGTCCATCTTACGGCTGTAGGTCTGTCCGCTCACAGGCACGACGCGCTCAATGCCCATCTCCTTCGCGATATCGGCCTCAATCCGGTTGATTTTCTTGCCGTCACCGCCGAGCAGCTCCACAAAGCTCGCCTGAGTACCTGTCGTTCCCTTGCTGCCAAGGAGCGCGAGGGTGGACATTCTATGCTCGATTTCTTCATAGTCCATGAGCAGCTCATTGAGCCAAAGCGTTGCACGCTTGCCCACGGTGGTCAGCTGTGCGGGCTGCAAATGCGTATAGCCAAGAGCGGGCACGCCCTTGTATTTATCTGCAAAGCCAGCCAGCAAATCCATCACATTGAGCACCTTGCGCCGAACGATTTGAAGCCCCTGCTTCATGATGATCACGTCTGTATTATCGCCCACATAGCAGCTGGTTGCCCCTAGATGAATGATTCCCTTTGCCTTTGGGCATTGCAGTCCATAGGCGTATACATGGCTCATCACATCATGGCGAACCTCGCGCTCGCGGCGCTTTGCATCCTCATAGTTTACATCATCGCGGTGCGCTTCCATCTCCTGAATCTGCTCATCGGTGATGGGCAAGCCTTGCTTTTGTTCCGCCCGTGCCAGCGCAATCCAAAGTTTACGCCATGTTCTAAACTTGTTGTCATCAGAAAAGACAAACTGCATTTCATCGCTCGCATATCGCGTGGAAAAAGGGCTAATGTATCCGGAATGATCGGGCATATGTAAGCCTCCTGTTCATATCTGTCGTATCAAAAGCTATTATAACACCCAAAAGCCGCCTACGCAAACGCTTGGCGGCTATCGGTTATGATATTTTTTCACTAGCATCCTTGGAGGTATATATCGTGATCCGATCACGACCGTTCCCCTTGCTCTCGTAGAGCGCTTTGTCCGCGTCTGCGATCATGTCCTCAATCGTATGATGGCGCGCGGCGTCAGAAAGTGCAATGCCCGCGCTGACTGTAATCTTAAACGAGCCCTTCTGCGCCTGAAAATGATGCCTCCGCACCTCACCGAGCAGCGCCTTTGCAAACTCGTAGGCATCCGTCTCCACCGTTACCGGCATGAACAAAAGGAACTCCTCCCCGCCATATCGAGCGCAAAGGTCCGTCTTGCGGATTTGCCTGAGGAGCAGCTTCCCAAGCCAGCCAAGCACTTCATCACCCATTTGATGACCATAGGTATCATTGACTTTCTTAAATGCATCAATGTCAATCATCATCACAGCCGCAGGAAGCTCCTTGCGCCGCACCAGCTCATAGTCTCGGCTTGCCCATTCCATGAACGTGCCGCGGTTTAGCAGCTTAGTGAGTGAATCGTGGATTGCCAGCTCCCGCAGCCGCTCTGATGTTTGCTTTTGCTCGGTGATTTCGCTGAGCACCACGCATAGGCAGATGGCCTTTCCTTCATGGGTAATCGGGGTCGACTGCGCCCTGAACCAATGGATTTCTCCGTCGTGTTCTACCGCGATTTCCTTCCACATCAGACCACCAAATACATCGTCGGGGAGCACGTCCATTCCTTCAACAAAATCCCCTGGTGCCAGATTGCTCAGATAGGGGAAGAACATCTTCGCCCGTTCATTCACATCCAGCAAACCGCCATCCGTATCAAGGATGACATAGGGATCAGACATTTGCTCGATGATAATATTTCTCGCAAAGGGCAGCCATTCCTTGGGTCGCTTGAGCAGCTGGGTTATTCCATGAATAACCACGATCACGACAAGAATCGCCGAGCTGATTTTCATCTGAAGCCTGATGCCCTCTATGCTAAACACCACAAGCGAGGACAGCAAAACCGTCGACGCACCGCCAAAGACATTTTGCTTGAGGATATCTGCTTTGGTTTTATCCAGATAGTGACATGCCGCCTCATAGATGCTCAGCGACAAAAGTACGCCTGCATAGATAATATGCAGCCAATAAAAAGGTCCGCGGACAATCGTCAGCTGCTGATCCCCACCCATGGTAAAAATCAAATCTTTGTAGATCAATCCACTGCTCGGCCACAGCCATGCAAAGAGCCCCATAAAAATGGAGATCACGAGTAAAATGCCAATGGTCGTATGCTTATGAATCGGTCGATTGCCAAAGTCGCGCACAAATAAATAATAGAAAACGGGATAGGTCGTTATGCCAACATACTGTACCCGTTGAGCAATATATGCGCCATCCAGGCTTCCCGCACCGAGTTCCAGATAATAACCAAAGGCAAAGATAAAAGACGCCATCGCCAGCGGCAAGTAAAAGCGTGCTTTTTCAAGTTTCCGCATGGAATGTGCAAGGACTAATGCACCCATTGCGACGACGCACACGAGTCCCTGGATCATTTCAGTGATATGCATCCCTATTCCCCCGTTATTATTCATTACGGTATATCCAGCATAACCCAACGGATTTTACTCTATTTTAACATAGTTATATCGAATTATACAACCTATCTGGTATAATAATTCTACTTTTATCCATAAAAACATCTTTTCGTCATTTTGCCCATTCGCCATCCATAAGCAATCAAATGTTGCGATTTCCCAATAAAAAGCACCTGCTGCACGGTTACCCTGCACGCAAGCGCTTTTAGTATTATGTCGGGTGATGGAGCCACGATTCCAGTCCTTTTATGCCAAGCATAATCGCGCGCAGTTGCAAGCCCTTTGCTTTCGCATCGGACATTGCGGCATGCGTTCTGCCGCTAAAGGGAATGGCCGCCTCAAGGGTGATCTCCTTGTGCTCACTTTTGACCAAGCGCACTTCCTGTGCCAATCCGGAAAGAAAATGAATATAGCTGTCTGTGAATGCTACATGCACCGAAGGTTTGCGTTCATAGCGTAAATCTGCGCGAATCGCTCCGTCCCTATGCCTCGCTGCGCAGCATGCGCGCTTCTTTGCTTCCTTCTCCATATTCATTCATCTCCCCCATTGTAAAAGAACTGTGCGATATATTACCCTTCGTTTAATTCAAAACCGTTAAACCATGCACGCTGCTCAAATGGCTGCTTCTTCACATGCTTGAGGTCATCCATCGGAATGCCAACAGGCAAATAACAGACCAGCTCGTACTCCTGAGGCACGCCCAGCACATCCGCCATTTGCCGACCGATTTGGTCTTTATCCGTAATATGACCCTCTACCCAGCAGGTTTCGTAACCCAGTGCGCAGATCGCCAGCAGCATATTTTGGATCGCAGCCGAATAGTCTTGCTTATAGTAGGTCCGATCTGCATAGGCAACGATCCTGCGAGTCAGCACGCAAACCATTGCAGGCGCTGTAATCCCAACCCCTGTACCCAGCAGTGCCATCAGCTTGCTTAAAACCTCAGGGGAATCAATAGCAATGAGGCTCGTTGTCTGCTTATTGCAGCCGGATGGCGCAGCAAGCCCAGCCTCAAGAATCGTTTGTAAATCCTCACGCGGCACCGCATCCTGCTTATACTTGCCTCGATAGCTGGTACGTGCCATTAAATTATTGATTACGTCCATTCATTTCTTCCTCCCGATCGTTTTTTCTAATCACAATATACCACAGCTTGACGCAACTTGCTATCTATTCGTCGTATATGCTAAAATGAATTTGTACCTAATCGGTGCCAAAAGGAGATGCCCATCATGAGCGATAAATGGAATTGCCTGCTTCTTTCAATCGTTATGCTCACATCCCCCGCCCTTGCATTATCAGCCAGCGATCCGGTTCATCTTTTCGCCGACATTCCCTTTGGCATCAGCGCAGACGAAGTCAGTCAGCGCCTTGAGCAGTTGGGACTGTTTGGATACGACTGGCTTGAAGGCACAACGGAGGCAGGTGTTCGCATTGTTTCCAATGACAGCACGTCGTTCTCCTACCTCACAACGCCCACAGTGGGTGTGTCATTCAACTTCCGCAATCAGGAGGATTCGTTTGTCTTTGATCAGGCGATGATCCTCTTTGATATTGATATGACAGGGGATGCAGCCACCTATGTGGATGCTTTCATTTCCCTCATCAAGGCGGTTTCCAAGCAATTTGGCGCGCAGGAAACACCCATGTCACTATCATCCGAATCCGTGGCATACGGTAGCGTGGAGCTCATCCGCTCCGAGTCCACGGTTTTGGCTCACGAGCTTGACCGTAATCAGCTCCTAACACTCATTAACAACAGCTACCTCAGCAACTACTACCTCACCTTTGACAATATTGACTGCTGGATGGAATACACGCAGGGTATAGGGCGATTGGTGTTATTCATGGATGACAGCAGCTACGTGCCGCCTGCGCAAGAGGAAACTGAGCAGGATGTGCCGGCTGACGAAGTGCCCGCCGATGAGGTGCCCGCTGACAGTACGAGCATCTAACCATTCTATGTTACAAAAAACCACTGAGCGACTGATGCTCAGTGGTTTTCTTATTGACAATCAGCCGATCTTCTTGAGAATGAGCTGTGCACAGTCGATTTGGTTGGGGATATTCCCGTTTTCGTCCTTCACACGCCAGATATCGGGCGTGATTTCATCAGCGACAAAGATTTTGCCCGTTTCGTCATAGCCGACTTCAATCTTCAGATCGATGAGGGTTAGATTCATGCGCACAAGCTCGTCGCGCAGCACTTGGCCTACCTTCACAAGAATATCAAGCGCTTCATCATATTGACCTGCCTTGAGAATGTCCTTCATAATGCATAGACGCTCTGTGATGAGGGGATCGCCCTGCTCATCATCCTTGAGGGTTACTTCCAGATAGGCCGGATCAAAAGGAATGCCTTCCTCCAGCGTGAATCTGCGGCACATGCTGCCTGCGGTAAAATAGCGCAATACAAACTCAAGCTTAGGTACAGTAAGGTTACGGACTTTCATCAAGCCTGCGTCTACATCTGCACCCAGATAGTGAGTAGGAATGCCGTTTTTCTCCATCAGTTCAAAGAAGAATTGGGACACTCGAAGTCCAACTTTTCCCTTACCAGCAACGCTGCCGCCAACAGTGTTGGAGCCAGGATCAAATACACCATTCTCGCCCGTTGCATCATCCTTGAAAAGCAGGTAGACTTCACCTGTTTCCTCGTTGGTCAAAACATTCTTTGTCTTACCATCGTAAAGTATTTTCATCAGTATCTCTCCTATCAGGTGCTGTATTCACCTTATTCTACCACGGAGACAGGCTGCTGTCACTAACCAAACCATACAAACTTTCAAGGTTTTTCAAATGATTCTGCCAAGCAGCTTTTTACCGTAGCGCATCCCTAACAAAACACCCAAGCGCACAACAGCGCTCAGGTGTTTTTTGTATGATGTTTTGATTACTGCCGATCACATAAATCGGCAAATGTGACGCCCCGAAATGTATTTTCGATCACATCTTGCAGCTGCTCATAAACAGCGTGCATGGCGCATGTTTTCACTGCATCACGCGTGCAAAACTGATCTGTCTCAAGGCATCGATTGATCTTGATCGTATCTTCAATCGTAGTGATCACATCAAGCACCGTGATTTCAGACGGTTCTTTCTTGAGGCGGTACCCGCCATTGCAGCCACGCTCTACCTCGACCAAGCCAGCTGCTTTCAGCGAAGCAAGTGTATGATAGAGGTAGCAGGGCGAAATAACCATGTTTTCCGCAATCTCAGCTACGCTGCAGAAATCCTTTTTTCTCGTCATATACATAATGGATCGAATGGCATGATCTGTTGCCAACTTTAATTGCATCTACACAACCCTCTTTTAACGAAATAGTCTTTTTCTGATGATATAGCATTCACATTCAGGTAGAGTTGTCGCATCACCCATATGTTATTGAGTATGGATTATATCTACTTTTAACATATCCACAACTATCTGTCAATGTAAACAGCCGTCATTTATTGAATTACATTCGTCATGGTCATGTAGCAATAAACAGCATGTATAAACCCTGTCTCATCGCTTGCAAAGTTCATTCCATACCATCAGCGATGATGGCCTTCTGTGCCGCCTTTTGCATGAACCGCGGCATACGGCGCCGGAGATTTGAGGTTTTTCGCATGGCGATTATATAGCTATAGATATGTATATAAGCAGACAAAAAAAGACTTTCAAACCGTAACGGCCTAAAAGTCTCTTATGGAGCTAATGACGAGATTCGAACTCGTGACCTCTTCCTTACCAAAAAGCAATACGCCTTTATCCAGTTTTATCTGTGTTAGTCCAGTTCTGCGTTATATGCAGTATTTTCAAAATCATCTTTGCGTGATGCGTTCTCCCTTTATCCA
>LFRM01017409.1_pt1 | contig 14610 bp, 16 predicted proteins | sample 618341 | NCBI WGS metagenome assembly LFRM01 (sample SAMN03654438, study PRJNA283298) | anaerobic digester metagenome | isolation source: pool of bioreactors CSTR01a, CSTR02a, and CSTR03a thermophilic anaerobic... | place: Denmark: Kgs. Lyngby | collected 2014-05-21 | reverse complement strand
TGCACTTTTTATAGTTTGTTTTGATATATAATGATTATTCAATATCTAATTTTTTAACACTTTGCTTTTCTATCATTTTTGCTGGATAAAAGATTGAGTCCATTTCATAATTTGGATCTTCGACCATTTTAATGATATTGATTGCCGCATCTCTTCCTAAAATAGTTTTAGGATGATTTATAGAATTAATTTTAACTTCAGTTATTGAACTTAGAGTTGAATTATCATGGCTAACAATAGATAAGTCTTCTGGTACATTGTAGCCAAATGTCCAAATAAGTTTTAATATTTCAATTGCAACTGTGTCATTGTAACAAACAACGCCAGTTACACGTTTACTTTTAACCATTTCTGAAACTTTTGTTGAAATTACTTCATTAAAATTATCGGTTTCATAAAAAAATATGTTTTCTTTATTATAATTAATTCCATATTCAAAACAAGCTTTTATAAAACCTTTATGTCTTTCTTGACCTTGTAAATCATCAGCTTTAAATATACCGCCGATGTTTGTATGATTATTCTCTATTAGATTTTTTGTTGCTTCGTAGCCTGCATTTAAATCATCTAAAGCAATTAAAGGAAAATCAAGTCCTTCATAGCGAGCATTAATCATTATTATAGGAATTCCCATATTTTTTAATTTAAGATAAAGACCAAGGTTAGAGTTATAATAAGAACTTTGTGTCGGCTCTACTATGACACCATCGACATTACGATCAATCATCATTTGTATAGCTGCTTCTTCAATATCTCTATCATTATTTGTACTTGATAAAATCATTGAATATCCATTCTTAGTAAGTTCTTGTTCTATACCTCTAATCGTTAAGGGAAAAATATAATCCGAAACATAAGTTGTAATTACACCAATTTCTTTATAATCACGTTTGGGCTTCAATTTAGCTACAAATGAGCCAGCCCCTTGCTCCTTAACAATAATTCCTGCATTTTCTAGGCGATTTAGAGCAGAACGTACAGTGTGTCTACTTACATCGTACATTTTTTGAAATTCTAACTCTGATGGAAGTTTATCCCCAGGCTCCATATTCTCTTCACTAATTTTTTTAAGAATTTGGTGGTGAACATATTCAAGTTTAGTTTTATGAGCAGTCATCCTACTCCTCCTTTCAATCGAATTGATTGTATCATCTATTTGTAAAAAAACAAAGCTGATGTGAATCAGCTTTATAATTTATATTAAAATAATTATTTCTTATCCGATTTTTTTTCTGTTATAAACATCTAAGGCTACAGCAATCATCAATACTGCCCCTTTTACAGTTTGTTGAATATCGATTCCAACACCCATAAGTGACATTCCATTATTTAATATAGCCATAACAAAGCCACCAATAATAGCACCGACTACTTTTCCAACTCCACCACTAGCAGAGGCTCCACCAATATAACACGCGGCAATAGCATCTAGCTCAAAGCCAATTCCGGCTTGAGGTGTTGAAGCATTTAATCTTGATGCAAAAATTAAACCTGAAACTGCCGCCAGCACACCCATATTTACAAAGGCAAAGAAAGTTATCTTTTTAGCTTGAATCCCTGAAAGAGTTGCTGCTTTAATATTTCCACCGACTGCATATATGTGACGACCTAATTTAGTTCGACTTAACACATAATTATAAAATAGAATTAATGCAAGAAGGATTATTAAAATATTTGGAATCCCATTGTGACTTGCAAAAATGTAACTAAATATTGCAATTACCAAACTAAACGCAATTAATTTAGCTGTAAACAACATTTTTGTTTCAACATCAATATTATATTTAATCTTCTTTTTCCTAGTTGAAATTAATGAAATTATAAGAAATGCAATCGCTATAACACCCACTATTAAGGCATTTACTTTTAATCCAGCAATTGTTGGTAAAAATTCAGGAACAAACTTACTACTAAAGACTTGGAAACTCTTTGGTAATGGTGCAATTGTTTTTCCTTGAACAATAACCATTGTCAAGCCCCTAAAAAGTAATTGTCCTCCAAGAGTAACTATAAAGGAAGGTACTCCTAGTCCTGCTACCCAAAATCCATGTAATCCACCAATAAATGCACCTGCAATCAAGGAAATAATGATTGTCCATCCAACTGGAACTTTGTAAACAGCCATCAGTGTTCCGGCTAAAGCACCTATAACAGCTGCAACTGAACCGACTGACAAATCAATTTGATTTAAAACTATTAGTATTAACATTCCTATTGCTAGAACTAATATATACGAGTTTTGTAAAAACAGGTTTGTAATATTGAGTGGTTTAAATAATAACCCCTTTGTTAATACTTGAAATATAGCCATAATCGAAATAAGAATTACAACCATACTATTTCTTCTAAAGAAATCTAAACTCTTTTCCAATAAACTTAATTCGTTATCCATGCTTTACCCCTTTTCATTCAACCCTAACATATATTTCATAACGTTTTCTTCATTTGCTTCTTCACGTGGTATGACACCTGTAATTTCACCTTCACAAAGTGTATATATTCGATCTGACATGCCAATTAATTCAGGGAGATCTGATGAAATCATGATTACCCCTTTACCTAATTTAGCAATCTCATCCATTAATTTATAAATTTCATATTTTGCTCCTACATCAATGCCTCTAGTAGGTTCATCCAAAATTAGAATGTCTGGTTGAGACATTAGCCACTTACTTATAACGACTTTTTGTTGATTACCACCACTTAAGTTTTCAACAATTTGATGAACGGAAGGTGTTCTTATATTTAATCTTTCACGATACTTCTCTGATTCAATTACTTCTTCATGATCATTAATAATTCCATACTTACTTATTGAATCTAAACTACTTAAAGAAATATTTTTATTAACTGAGTCAATTTGAATCAAACCAGATCCTTTTCGGTCTTCAGTAACATAAGCAAGCCCCTTATCAATTGCATCTTTTACCGACTCGATATCTACTTTTTCCTCATTTATGGTAATTTGCCCACTAATATTTGACCCATACATCCCACCGAAAATACTTAAGGCTAGTTCAGTTCTACCAGAACCCATTAAACCTGCGATGCCAACAATTTCTCCTGCTTTAAGATCTAATGATACATCCTTAAGCATTTGACGCTTATTATCAATCGGATGAAAGACGTTCCAATTATTAACTTCAAAAATTACTTCACCAATTTCTGCCTCTTTATCTGGGAAACGATTAGATATTTCTCTACCAACCATGCTTCGCACAATTCTTGACTCGACATCTGGATTTACTTCTTCTATCTTATCTACTACTTGACCATCACGTATAATAGTTATAGTATCAGAAATTTCGATAATTTCCTCCAGTTTATGCGATATTATAATTGAAGTAATGCCCTCTTTTTTAAATTGTTTAATTAATTTTAAAAGATTTGAACTTTCAGTTTCATTTAAAGCTGCAGTTGGCTCATCTAAAATTAGTAAATTAACATTTTTTGAAAAAGCTTTTGCTATTTCTACTAGCTGTTGTTGACCAACAGAAATATCTTGTACCAATGTTAATGGATCAATCTCTAATCCAACCATTTCCAACAGTTCTTTTGCTCGTGTCATACTGTCATATTGATTAACAACAAATCCCTTACCTTGTTCATTACCAAGGAATATATTGTCTAATATCGTCATATATGGCACTAATGCGAGTTCTTGGTGAATAATTACAATTCCAAGATCCTCACTTTCGCGAACATTTTTAAATTCACATAATTTATCTGCATAATAAATATCACCCTCATATTCATCATTTGAGTAAACACCGCTAAGAACCTTCATTAAAGTTGATTTCCCAGCTCCATTTTCTCCAACTAATGCATGAATTTCATTATCTTTTATAGTCAAAGATACATCATTTAGTGCTTTTACTCCACTAAAATCTTTGGTAATATTTTTCATTTCTAGTATAATTTTATTTTCCATACAATCATCCTTATATTAGATACACGAGGTATATTTTATATACCTCGTGTGAATAACTTTTATTTTAAATCATCTTCAGTATAGTAACCACTATCAATTAATACTTCTTCATAATTTTCAATATGAACTGAAATTGGTTTCAATAAATATGAAGGTACAATTTTTTTCCCATTATCATATGTTTTTTCATCGTTAATGTCAACTGCTGAATCTTCAAGTAATGCCTGAACCATGCCAGCTGCTTTTTTAGCTAATTCACGAGTGTCTTTAAATACTGTTTGCGATTGTTCTCCAGCAATTATTGACTTAACTCCTGCTTCAATTGCATCTTGACCAGTTACAATTGGTAAAGGTTTGTCTGCTGATCCATATCCTACAGCCTTCATTGCTTCGATAGCACCTAAACTAATTGGATCATATGGTGATAAAATTGCATGTACATCTTCGCCTGAAGAATAGTGTGCACTTAGAATGTTTTCCATTCTAGTTTGAGCTGCTGCTCCATCCCAACGCAGTGTAGCTGCTTGTTGGAAATCTGTTTGTCCACTTACCACAACTAATTTACCACTGTCGAAATAAGGTTGTAGAGTGTCAATTGCTCCATCCCAGAAGAATAATGCGTTATTGTCATCAGGTGATCCACCGAATAATTCAATATTAAATGGTCCATCTGCATTTTCTAAATCTAATTTCTCAATAATGAATTCTGCCTCTAAAACACCAACACTGTAATTATCAAATGTTGCATAATAGTCAACAAACTCACTATTCATTAACAAACGGTCATAAGCTACAACGCTAACTCCCTCTTCATGTGCCTTTTCCAGTACGTCAGTTAAAGCACTTCCATCTATAGAAGCAATAACTAATACATCTACTCCCTTTGTAATCATGTTTTCTATTTGAGATATTTGATTTTGAACTACGTCTTCCGCGTATTGTAGGTCAGTTTCATATCCTAAATCTTCTAGTACTTTTACCATGTTCGCTCCGTCTGCGATCCAACGTTCTGCTGATTGAGTAGGCATAGCAATTCCTACTAGACCTTTTGAATTTTCATCAGTTGTAGTACCACAACCTGTTAAGGTTAATGTTAGTACTAGAGCTAAAGTTAAGATTGACAATAATTTTTTCATGTTTTTCTCCTTCTCCTTTTTATTTTCTTTCCCTTTTCCTTATTCATATAATGTAGATCGCCTTCCTCTCATGCGGAGTGAGTGAAAGCGCTTATACAATTAAATTATAACATAGTGTACGTACATGTCAAGCTCATTTTTGAAAAATAGCAAGGATTGTTCGTACATCTATTAATTATCTAATTATTACGGTTTCTACATCAAGCATTTCTGTCCACGCAGTTATTTGAGCCAATGTAATATTTAATGAAGCAACCGTGTGGTGTCCTCCACCTGCACGAATCCAGTCGCCAACACCTGTTTTAAAATCAGGTTGTGGTTGCCATAAAACTCTAGCTACTGGTAAATTTGGTGCTGGTTCAGTCGGTTCAAATGCTTTAATTTCATTTATAATAACTTTAAAGTGACTTCCAAAATCAGCAACAGTAACTGCAATACCTTCGCCTGCTTTTCCGTCAAACACTAAACGTGCTGGATCATCTTTACCACCTATACCTAATGGTGACACTACAATTCTAGGTTTATCTTTTGCAAAAGTAGGATCAACTTCTAACATATGTGATTGAAGTATTGCTTCTTTTCCAGAAGCAAGCTCATATGTATAATCTTCCATAAAACCAGTTGCTTGATTGTGACTCATAATTTTCATAAAACGAGATAATGCAGCTGTTTTCCAATCTCCTTCTCCTGCAAAACCATAACCTTCTATCATTAGGCGTTGTACAGCTAAGCCTGGTAGTTGCTCCATACCATGTAGATCTTCAAAGTTAGTTGAGAAAGCTGTATAACCGCCATCTTCTAAAAATCTTCTCAGTGCAATTTCATAAGAAGCTTGAACTTTAACATGTTTGAACCATTTTTCTTCTTCATAATTTCCATAATCAAATTCATAAAGATTTCTGTATTCTTCGATTAAATCATTAACCTCTTTGTCAGTAACTTTATTTACATATTCAACTAAGTCGCCTATTCCAAAATAATCTACATGCCATCCAAATAGAATTTGGGCTTCAATTTTATCGCCATCAGTGACAGCAACATTACGCATGTTATCGCCAAAACGAGCAACCTTTATATCAAAGCCTTCATTATACGCAACCGCAACATCCATCCATTGAGAAACTTCATTTTGTAAATCTTCATTTCCCCAATACCCGACTACAACTTTATTTCGTTTATCAAGTCTTGCGTTAATAAAACCATACTCTCGATCACCGTGCGCTGCTTGGTTTAAATTCATAAAGTCCATATCGATTGTGCTCCATGGAATACTTTCATTAAACTGGGTAGCCAAGTGCAATAATGGTTTTTGTAGTAAATTTGTACCTCTTATCCACATCTTAGCTGGTGAGAATGTATGCATCCATGTAATGACACCTGCTACTTCATCACGGTAATTAACTTCTTTCATAATTTTTGTTATAACCTTTGAGGTAACAGCTAATTCCTGTAATACTATCGGATATTTAAATCTTCCACTATCATTTAATGTATCAACCATTTTCTGTGCATTAGCCTTAACTTCTCCTAATGCCTCTTCTCCATACAGATGTTGTGAACCAACAACAAACCAAAACTCTTTTTTTCCAATTTTTAACATACTATTTTCCTTTCTTTTGCCCATAGTAGGCATCTTTTCCATGTTTTCTTAAATAATGTTTGTCTAAAATTTCTTGAGGTAATTTTTTCGACTTTTCATTTAATTGAACTGTATAGTAGTTCATTTTACAAATTTCTTCTAAAATTACTGCATTTTTTACTGCTTCCATTGGTTTTTTAGCCCAAGCAAATGGTCCATGTCCATGCAATATTACTGCTGGTATATCCATTATGTTAATATTTCTTTCTTTAAAAGTTTCAATAATAACTTTGCCGGTAGCTTTTTCATATCCAGAATCTATTTCTTCTTTTGTTAAAAATCTTGCACAAGGTATTTCACCATAAAAGGTGTCAGCGTGAGTTGTTCCATAAACTGGAACATCTAATCCAGCTTGAGCCCAAACAGTCGCCCATGGCGAGTGAGTGTGTACAATAGCCCCAATCTCATCGTAGTTTTTGTACAATTTTGCATGGGTCATAGTATCAGATGAAGGGCGCATTTCGCCTTCGACAACGTTTCCTTCAAAATCGCAAACCACCATATTGGAAGGACTTAATTCGTCATAATCAACGCCACTTGGTTTAATAACAAACAAACCATCTTTACGACTTACTGCACTTACATTACCCCAAGTGTATTTAATTAAACCCTGGTTTTTTAACTCCATATTAGCTTTATATACTATTTCTTTAAGTTCTTCTAACATTCATAAATCTCCTATCCTTTAAATTTTTTAACGGCAGTAACTTCAATGTCTAAACCTTTTTCATATTTCTCTACAAATTTTCTAAATCTTAGAATTTCTTTTTCTGTTGGAGTATACTTCAAAGTCTTAGTATTGTGGAACACTTTTTCATTTAAAAATTCTCGTAAACTTAACGTGTCATTTTCAAGAACATATTGGGATAACAACGCCATCCCCCAAGCGCCGCCTTCACTAGCCGTGTCCATTAAAGTAACTGAACTTTCAACTGCAGCAGCTACAATCTTTTGGGCAACATCCTTAGTTTTAAATATTCCCCCATGGCCAACAATAGATTCAATTTTAATCCCTTCATTAAATAAAGTTTGCATACCAATATTTAATGTTGCAAAAGCACTTTCAATTTGTGCTCTCATTAAATTAGCAATATCGAATTTTGCATTTGGCATCCGCACCAATAATGGTCGACCTTCTGGAAGGTTAGTAATATTTTCTCCAGAATGATAACCATAAACCAAATTTCCAAAATCATCTTCATCTGCTTCAAGCGCAGAATTAAAGAGTTTTTCATATAAGTCAGATGTCTTATACGTCACACCCATCTTATCTAAAAGATCTCCAAATAATGAAACCCAAGCATTAATTTCAGATGTACAGTTATTTACATGAACCATCGCTACTGAATGTCCATCAGGAGTAGTCACCATATCAATTTCAGGATAAACCTTACTTAATTGATTTTCTAAAACAATCATTGCAAAAACAGATGTACCTGCGGAAAGATTTCCTGTATTTGGAGTTATACTGTTTGTGGCAACCATTCCAGTTCCTGCATCTCCTTCTGCAGGGGCAAAAGGTATCCCATCTTTTAAGTCTCCAGTTGGATCTAAAAGCAAGGCCCCCTCTTTAGTTAATTGACCTGCACAAACACCTGCTTGTAGTGATTTAGGTAATAAGTTTCTCAATTTGAAGTTATAACCGTTTTCTTTAACTAGTAAATCAAATTTATTAATCATATCTTGATCATAATCTTTCAATTTATCATCTATTGGAAACATTCCAGAAGCATCACCAATACCCAAAACTTTTTCTCCAGTTAATTTCCAGTGAACATAGCCAGCCAAAGTTGTGAAATAAGTTATTTCAGAAACATGATCTTCACCATCTAACATAGCCTGATATAAATGTGCAATACTCCAACGTTGTGGAATATTGAAATTAAAAATTTCTGTTAATTCTTTTGCCGCAACTTCTGTTGTAGCGTTTCTCCAAGTTCTAAAAGGAACTAAAAGCGAGTCATTTTTATCAAATGCAAGATATCCATGCATCATTGCACTAAAACCTATTGAACCAATCTTATTTAGTTCAACATTATATTGTTTTTTTACATCTGCTTTTAAATTAGAAAATGTAGCTTGAATACCAGCCCATATATCTTTATCCGAGTATGTCCAAATACCGTCAATCAATTGATTTTCCCATTCAAAATCACCAGAAGCAATCAAAACAGCATTTTTATCAACTAACTGTGCCTTAATCCGAGTCGAACCTAACTCAATCCCTAAACTCGTTTTACCACTAATTATTTCATTAATTATTCTTTCACTCATACTATGCCTCTTCTCTTTAAAGTTGTAACCTCTTACAATTAGATTATACCAACTTGTACGTATAAGTCAATAGAAATTATGTCTAAAATTTAATTTATTCGTACAAGCCGATAAATAATCAAGAAAAGCATCAAATAAAACATATTCCACCCAACATAAAGATAATAAATATCAAAATAACTGAATATTTTAAATAATATTGACTAAAAGTGAAAAGACAGCCAATTTTTGGCTGTCTTTTACATAATATATTACTTTCTATGATTTATTTTACAGGTGCATTTTTAGTTTTTCAAAGGCTGGTTTATCAAGAACAATCTTTTGACCATCACGTCTTATAAGACCTTCTTCTTCCCAATCATTTAAATATCTAAATAAAGTTCTAATATTTATTCCAAACAAATCGGCTAAAAACTCTCGATTCGTCTTGATTTATACAGGAAATCTTTTATTAAGGCTACTTTGATAAAAGAAATTAAGAATATTTTCTTTTGGTGAATTTGACCTCTCTCTTTGGTTTTTATTAATAATCTCAAAGGCAAAGCTAGATAAGTAGTTAACACAAAGGTTCATTAACCTAATGTCATTATTCATTTCCTTAATAAATTCATGCTTTGGTATTTTTTTAATTCTACCTTTTCAAGTACTATTACACTTGAGTAACTATAGTTTATTTCATTTAAATCTTCATGCCAGATTAAAGAAATAAAAAAAACATGATGAATTTAGAGATTTAATTGAAGAAATTGAAAAGGCAAAAGGTAAAAAGAAAAAAGCCTTGTTTGAAAAACTGTACATTAAATTAGTTGGCCACCATGAATCAGAAGAACACGTATTATTTCCAGATGTAAAATCAAATTCAGATAAAGAAGGTCAAGATGTGGTTTTAGAAATGATTGAAGAACACAGTCTAGTTGCCTATCAATTTAGTGTTATTCAAAAAACTGGTATTGATAATGAAACATGGGATGCTAAATTCAGTGTTTTAAAAGAAATCTTAACTCACCACATGGACGAAGAAGAAGACGAATTGTTTAAGCAAGCCAAAAAAGTCTTGGACAAAAAAACTTTGTTGGATAAATATGATGATTTTGAAAAAACTAATGAAAAATATCAAAAAGAACAAGAAGCAAAACTCAACAAGTAATTTAAATTTAGCTTTTACTAACTATTTAACTTAAATTAAAAGATGTGTTAAATCAGATTTGATTCTGACCTAACACATTTTTTATTTAATAATTACTTACTGCCTAAACCTTCGCCAATTATTCTAATATTATGTTCTAAAAACTTAATATATGTATCAACCTTGTCACCTTTATTTCCGATTTCATCAGCATAAATATGCTCACTATAAATTGGAACTCCTGTTTCTTTAGAGACTTGTTCTAAAGGTTTTGGATCAACATTTGATTCCATAAATAAATATGGAGGAGTGTCTTCTTTAATGTATTGAATTAGTGCCTTAAGCTGTTCTGTAGTTCCAAGCTCTTCTGTATCAATTTCCCAAACTGAAGCCTCTCTTAAGCCATAGCGATCAGTCATATACTGAAAGGCAAGCTCACTGGTAATTAAGATCTTATTTTCTTCTGCAATTGCATCAATTGTTTCTTGGTAGGTTTTATCTATTTCCATAAGTCTTGATAAATAAGTTTCATGATTTTTTTCATACGTTTCTTTATTATCAGGATCAACCTTGACTAAAGCATCTTTTAAGTTTTCGGCCATTATCATTCCAACATGAGGATCAATAAAGGCATGTGGGTTAACTTCACTCTCACTATCCCCCTCCATTAAATACTTAGGTTCTACCCCAACTGATAATTCATAAATAACATCTTCACTCTTATTAATTGATCTTACCATCTTCCAAAACCAACCTTCTTGGCCACCTTCTAAGTTAATACCATTGTAGAGTAAGACATCGGCATCGGTTGCTGCCTTAATATCATTTGGCATTGGCTCATACTCATGTGGATCTGTACCTGATGGAACTAGTGTATAAACTTCAAGTAAGTCGCCACCAATTTGTTCTGCCATATCAGCAATAATTGTAAATGAAGCGACTACTTTTATAGGCCTATCTCCACTGCCACTGTCAACATCTCCACTACCATTACAGGCTGTTAATAGTAGGGTTAAAACTAATAATAAACTAATTGTAATTTTTTTCATAATATAATATTCTCCTTCTTTTGATTATTTTCTATACCTTAACTTATTTGAAATTACCCCTTGTTTTGGTGCAAACAAAAAAGCTAACATAAAAAATACTGTCGCAACTAAAACTATAATTGCCCCAGATGTTAAATTAAATTTAAAACTTAAATATAAACCAATAACTGCGGACATCGCTCCAAATAAAGCGGAGAGCGCCATCATTGATGATAGTTTATGAGTTAGCAAGTAAGCAGTAGCTGCAGGTGTTATTAACATTGCTACAACTAAGACAACNNGTATTCATACCATAAGCCTTAGCCATCGTTTCATCAAAACTTGTTATTAAAAACTCTTTATAAAAAATATAGATACATAATAAGACAAAGACTGCCACGCCAAAGGTTAGCCACATTTCCGAGGTTCTAACAGTTAAAACATTTCCAAATAATATTTGTGTTAAGTCAACCGCTGTTTGGGCCTTCATTAATAAAATAATTCCTAGGGCAAAAAATGAAGAAAATACTATACCAATGGCAGTGTCACTTTTTAACTTACTATTTTGACTAATAAAACCAATACCTATCGATGCGAAAACTCCAGTAACTACAGCTCCATAGAAAAAGCTAATTCCCATCATATAAGAAATCGCAACCCCTGGCAAGATTGCATGTGAAATTGCATCTCCCATTAGTGCCATTCCTCTTAATATTATAAGACTTCCTATAACACCAGCTAAGATTCCAACTATAATTGAAGTAAACAAAGCTTTTTGTAAAAATTCATACTGAATAATATCTTGAATAAATGTAAATTGCACTCTTAGCTCACCGCCTTTATTAGTGGGAGTCCAAATTGTGACTCATAAGCCTTAGCCATTGTCTCATAAACAAAAACATCTTTAACAGGGCCGGCTTTTATTAAATTTTGATTTAATAAAATTAAATCATCAAAGTAATCTTCTACCTTAGAAAGGTCATGGTGAACTACAAAGACTGTTTTATTATTATCTCTTAATTCTTTTAATATTTTCATTATCTGTTCTTCTGAGTCAACATCTATTCCAACTAAGGGTTCATCTAAAAAGAAGATATCTGCCTCTTGAGCCAAGGCTCTTGCTAAAAACACTCGCTGTTGTTGACCACCAGATAATTCGCCAATTTGCTGTTTTTTATAATCTGCCATCCCTACTCGCCTTAAGCTTTCCATAGCCAAATCTTTTTCAGCTTTTTTTGGCTTTTTAAATAAACCAAGGCTTGGATATGTCCCCATTAAAACAGTGTCAAAAACATTGATTGGAAAATCCCAATCTAAGTCACTGCGTTGTGGCACATAGGCTATCTTTTTTTTATGTAAATCAATGGATTCTCCATTAATTAAAACTTTTCCACTATCTTTAGGAATTAAATCTAAGATGGCCTTAATCATTGTTGACTTACCAGCTCCATTTGGGCCAATAATTCCTATTAGTGATCCAGCTTCAAACTCAAAGCTAATATCACTTACTACTTCTTTGCCATAATAGGATACTGACAAATTTTCAACTTTTACCATATTTAAACCTCCAAACAATCTAAGTAGACAAACTAAATGTTTAGGCTTGCCTAACAATTATATTATAAGCCCTCTGGCTACAAAAGTCAAAGATGTTGATTGAAGTATAGTAAATTATATAGAGGGAAACATATAGTAGTTTTAAAATAGAAAAACCGTTACAATTACTATCATTGTAGCGGCTATATTGATATACCTATTATTTAATTACTTACTCAAATTTTCTTTTACTCTAAACCTAACAATTTTACTAATTAATTCATAAGGAATTTCTTGATTTATAGAAAACTGGACCGTCCCTGTTGATGTCTTGTATGGATGCAAGACATCTTTAAACTGTATTATTGCACTAGGCTGAGGATAAAATCCTATGTGATTTTTATATGCAGCAAAGGAAACTAAGGAGCCATTTAAATAAAAGCTTGGTATATTATAGGAAATTTTTTCTAAAGCTTCTGGTGCCGCTTTTTTTATCTCACTTCTAATCTTGCCAAGGATATGTGCTACCTCAGGTGGAAATTGATTAATGTAGTGATCTACTGTAGTTATAGGTTGTCTATTATTTCGCATTTGTCCTACCTCTCTTCATACTTTTGAATAAAGTCTTCCACACTTATTTTTTGACATAAATCACCGATTAGTGAATATGGAATAGTTTTTATATTTTTAAACCTAATACAACTTTTTCCCATATTTAACTTAGTGTTAACATGCTTAGGATACTCATTTTCAAACCAAACTAAAAGCTCAGGAATAGCATAAATTCTATAATGGTATAGTGATATGTAATTTTTTTGGGACGCTAAATTTATAAAAGGCAGGAGCAGACTTGGATCAGTATGATAGCCTGCTGGATAAATATTATGCGGAATGACGTAGCCAATCATTCCATATGAAATTTCTTCTTTAAATCCAGGCGGTAGATTTTCTAAGATTATTTTTCTAAGCTTTCTAATTGGCTCTTGTCTATCCGTAGGTAATTGGTTTATGTAGTCATCAACACTTTTAAAACTATCTTGCATATAATTTCACCTCAATTAAAATTAGTTATTACTTCTTAGTATTTTTTCCATCTTTTTTCCCTTAGCCAACTCATCAATAAGTTTGTCTAGGTAGCGAATTTCTTGCATTAATTCTTCTTTTATACCTTCAACTCTAACACCGCATATAACTCCAGTAATAAGTTTTCTATGGGGGTTGAGCATGGGAGCCATATTAAAAAATGATTCAACATTAATATCCCCTTCTATACACTTATTTAATTCATCAAGACTATAGCCAGTAAGCCAAGCGATGATTTGATCAACCTCATCCTTACTTCTACCCTTTCTTTTGGCCTTTGCCACATATAAGGGGTATAGTTTGGAAAACTTCATTTCGTATAATTTATGATTTGTCATTTTGTCACCTCTTTTTTTTATTATAACTTATTTAAAAGTTCTCTACATTATTGAGACACAATAAATTAATTAATGAGGGCATATAACTTTACTAAACTATTACAGTTTGGTAATATCTATTTAGAAGTTAAGAAAGTAAGAAAAAACACAAAGTTTGTTTAGTTCTTATACTTTAAAAAACATAGGAGGAAATAATATTATGAAAATTGGAATTATAGTAGGAAGTACAAGACCAGGAAGAAATGCAGAAGCTGTTGCACAGTGGGTATTAGAAAATGCAAAAAAACACGATGGGGCAGAGTTTGAATTAGTTGACATTGCAGATTATAACTTACCAGTCTTAGATGAGGCATATCCAGCGGGAATGCAAAGATATAGTAAAAATCACACAAAGAAATGGTCAGAAAAAATTGCAGAGTTTGATGGTTACATTGTAGTAACACCAGAATACAACCACAGTACATCAGGAGCGCTAAAAAATGCGATTGACTACTTAAATGTTGAGTGGGCAAATAAAGC
>LFRM01125300.1_pt1 | contig 14633 bp, 14 predicted proteins | sample 618341 | NCBI WGS metagenome assembly LFRM01 (sample SAMN03654438, study PRJNA283298) | anaerobic digester metagenome | isolation source: pool of bioreactors CSTR01a, CSTR02a, and CSTR03a thermophilic anaerobic... | place: Denmark: Kgs. Lyngby | collected 2014-05-21 | reverse complement strand
GAGCGAGGTATTTTTGCCCTTTGCTTTGGCCATGAAGATCAAAAAGAAGGCATGGGAGCCTTTTTAGAAAAAAGGAATGCGGAGTTCAAATAGGAGGAATTATGAAATTCGGAGTAATAGGAACAGGAACCATGGGAGCTGGTATTGCCCAGATTTTAGCAGGAGCCGGTCATGAAGTTATCATGATGGCCAGACGTGAAAGCTCAATAGAAAAAGGTCTAACTACCATTAATAAAGGGCTAGCTAGGCTAGTACAAAAAGAAAGAATGAGCCAGGAAGATATGGACAGCCTTCTTTCAAGAATTACTGGAACAACTGAACTTGAAGACCTAAAAGATGTGGAATTTGTTATTGAAGCTGCAGCCGAAAACATGGAAGCAAAAAAAGAACTTTTTGGTAAACTAGATGAAATGCTGGATGAAGAAGTAATCCTAGCTACCAATACATCCTCTCTTTCAATAACAGAAATTGCCTCAGCTACAAATAGGCCAGGCAAGGTTGTGGGTATGCACTTTTTTAACCCAGTACCTGTGATGAAACTTGTTGAAGTAATCTGCGGTGCTGTTACAGAAAAAGAAGTAGAAGAAAAGGTATTTGCTCTGGCTCAGGAACTTGGAAAAACTCCAGTAAGGGTTGAGGAAGCTCCTGGTTTTGTAGTAAACCGCATCCTAATACCTATGATTAATGAAGCAGTAGGAATCCTAGCTGATGGAGTTGCCACAGCTGAAGATATAGATAATGCTATGAAACTTGGGGCCAACCATCCTATGGGACCCCTAGCTCTTGGAGACCTTGTAGGCCTTGATGTCTGCCTAGATATTATGGAGGTCCTTTATAATGAATACCAAGATCCTAAATACAGAGCCCATCCCCTTCTAAGAAAGAAGGTCAGGGCTGGTCATCTTGGTAGGAAGACTAAAAAAGGCTTCTTCGATTACTAGAATAGAGTCCCTTCGGGGACTCTTACTTTAAATAATCAAAACTTATTAAGCTATCAAGAGGTATCTATGAAGTACTATAATCAGAGAAACTATCCCCATATTCCCTATCCCAGTGAGGCTTTTCCAGAAGAGAGCATTTCAAATGCCGGGTGTGGAGCAGTAAGTATATCCATGCTAGTTGAGAACCTAACTCAGGAGAGCTTTGACCCTATAAGTTCTGCTGCTTTTGCTTTAGAAGTGGGCTCCAGGGATAACGAGGGGACTGATATGAAAATTCTTGGCCCCAAAATTGCGCAGAAGTTTGGCTTTGATTACCATGAGGGTAATGATATAGAAGAGGTCCTTGACTTTCTTGGAAAAGAGAAGGGCTATGTCATTGCAAACTCAGGTGGAGATGAAGAGGGATATACTGGTATTTTTACGAGTGGTGGCCACTACATCCTTCTTACCTCAGCCAAGGGTAGGGTAGTGGAGGTTTTAGATCCCTCCCTTTGGCCAGAAAAATTTTCTAAGGCCGGAAGAGTAGAAAAGGTTTTTTGGGTTGGTGATAGGATTTATTGTGACGCTGCTTTTATAAAAGAAGACTGTGATAATAGGGATCCTGGCTATTACTTTTTTGCCCTTAAAGAGTAGAAGGATAAATAACTGTTTAAGGATTTTTACTAAGAAAAAGGCTGCTTCCTATTGATGGAAACAGCCTTTTTTACCTAAGCCCAAGGATCTTCCTCCCTAGGCTTTCTAATATCCGATAGAAAGAGGATTTCCCAGAGGAACCACTCTTCTCCCTTTTTTCTAAGCTTAATTGGTCTTGGAGAATCTGCTCCAGAGGATTTTAAAAGGAGCTTGGCATAGCCCTCTTCTAAATAGCTATAGGGGTCTTCGTAGATTTCTAGCTGATAGGGGCTATCAGGCTTATAGTTATTATCAGGACTGGACCCTATAAAAAAGGATGGTATAAGGTAGGCTTTGTCTCTTAGTCTGTCTCTTAGGAACTGGATTTCATAATTTGAAAGGGGCTGGGGTCCCTTAAGAAAGTTTAGCATCCTTAAAGTTTCTTCAGAATCCTTGTCATAGTTAGCAAGGCTAAGTAGGGTTAGAGCTGCAGTTTTATAGGGGCTATCAAGGCTTGATTCTTCTAGGGACTTAAGCTGGTCTAGGTTTTCAGGGAAGGCCATAAAACTAAGAGTAGTTTTTTTATTGGTAGACATGGGCGGCTCCTTTCTTGGCTGGATTTAATATTTAAAAGATACCCTGTAAAGCTAGCTTAAAACCTTTTACATAATGGGGCTTTATAAGAGATAAGGGGTATTCCTTGTTTAGTTTCTACTTTTTTTGGGCTATGAGGATTTCTTCTAGATACTGATTCTTTTAAAGCTAAGAAAGGTATGAAGAAATTTCCTCCTTTGTATGCACAAGGCTTTAATGATAGGCTAAAAGTCTACTTAGTCAAAGGTCTTAAGTGTTTAAGATAGGGAATAGCCAGTAGGAGTTTTTCTACTTATGGCAACGCTTATTACAGCCAGATAATATTTGGGTTAAATAATCCCGATAGCCTTGTTAAATCAAAGAATAATCTTGCATAGATTGGAAACTAGAAGTATAATTAAGTTAGTCAAGAATGAGTAAATAGAGGCGCATTTAGAGGGTAGTAGCAGGGCTATAGGATAGGGCAATCCTGTCCTACTATGAAGGGCTAAATGCCGAAAGAAGAATGAAGGCCCAGAATTTTTCTTGGGAGACGGGCAGATGCCCCTTTCCTGTCATGGTGTGATCATGGAGCGCTATTTATGTTTTGTTGAAAGATGAAACATGTAGGGCTTTTTTTAAGCCTTAAGAGAAGGGAGTAATTATGGAAGCAACAATTAGACTTAGAATGAGTAATGCTGATGCCCACTACGGTGGCAACCTTGTTGATGGTGCTAGGATGCTGGGGATCTTTGGAGATGTTGCGACAGAGCTACTTATCCGAAGAGATGGTGATGAGGGACTTTTTGTAGCCTATGACATGGTGGAGTTTACTGCCCCGGTTTATGCTGGTGAATTTATTGAAGCCAGGGGGAAAATTGTAAGCGAGGGCTCATCTTCTAGGAAGATGGAGTTTGAAGCCTACAAAGTAATCGTTCCCAGGCCAGATATTTCCGATTCAGCCTGTGATTTGTTGGAAGAACCGATTTTAGTGTGTAGAGCCAGTGGAACCTGTGTAGTTCCAAAGGGAAAACAAAGGAGGTAAGGATGAGTAAACTTATTATTACTGCTGCTATCTGTGGTGCTGAGGTAACTAAAGAACATAACCCCGCTATCCCCTATACCGTAGAGGAAATAGCTAGAGAAGCTAAGAGTGCCTACGATGCAGGGGCAAGTATTATACATCTACACGTCAGAGAAGACGATGGTACACCCACTCAGAGCAAGGCGCGTTTTGAAGAGTGCATTAAGGCTATCAGAGAAGTTGCCCCCGATGTTATAATCCAGCCCTCAACAGGAGGAGCTGTTGGTATGACAGACCTAGAAAGACTCCAACCTACAGAAATAGAGGGAACTGAAATGGCCACTCTAGACTGTGGAACCCTAAACTTTGGCGGTGATGAGATCTTTATTAATACAGAAAACACCATTAAAAACTTTGGAAAAATCATGATTGAAAGAGGAATCAAGCCTGAAATCGAAGTCTTTGATAAGGGCATGATTGACTATGCCATCCGCTTTGAAAAACAAGGCTTTATTAAAAAACCCATGCATTTTGACTTTGTTCTAGGTGTTCAAATGACAGCCACTGCCAGAGACCTGGCATTTATGGTGGATAGTATTCCAGAGGGCAGCACCTGGACAGTTGCAGGAATTGGCCGCCACGAGTTTCCAATGGCTGCCATGGGAATTGCAATGGGAGGCCATGTAAGAGTTGGTTTTGAAGATAATGTTTATATAGATAAGGGCGTACCTGCCAAGAGCAATGGCGAGCTAGTTGAAAGAGTTGTCCGTCTTGCCAAGGAGCTTGGTAGAGAAATAGCAACACCAGCAGAAGCAAGAGAAATTTTAGGTTTGGAGGCTAGATAATGAATATTGGATGCAAATACGGTACCCACAGGGTTATTGAACCAAAGGGAGTCCTTCCCCAAGCAGCTCAAAAAATCGACAACGACATGAATATTTATGACAATGAAATCCTTGTGGATGTAATTGCCCTAAACATCGACTCAGCCAGTTTTACCCAAATCGTCAATGCCTGTGAGGGCGACGAAGAAAGAATCAAGGAAATGATTATTGGTATTGTAGCTGAAAGAGGCAAGATGCAAAACCCAGTAACAGGTTCCGGCGGAATGCTAATTGGTAAGGTAAAAGAAATTGGCGCAGCACTTAAGGACAAGATTGACCTTAAAGAAGGGGACAAGATTGCAACCCTAGTCAGTCTCTCCCTAACTCCTCTAAAGATAAATGCTATCAACACCATTCATCAGGCTATAGATAGGGTTGAAATTGATGGAACCGCTATCCTCTTTGAGTCTGGCATCTATGCCAAGTTACCCGATGATATGACAGAAAACCTAGCCCTGGCAGCACTGGATGTGGCTGGTGCCCCAGCTCAAACAGCCAAGTTAGTTCGTCCTGGCGACAAGGTCCTTGTTCTTGGTGGATCTGGTAAGAGCGGGATGATGTGTGTTTACGAAGCTAAAAAGAGGGTTGGACCTACAGGTAAGGTAGTGGCCATGGTTTCTAGGGAAGAGACCAAGGAAAGACTAGCTTCTCTTGGCTATGCCGATGAGATTTTTGTAGCCAATGTCCAGTCACCTATGGAAGTTTTAGAAAAAGCTCTGGCTGCCAATAATGGCCAGGAGTATGATATTTCAATAAATGTTGTTAATGTTCCAAACGCTGAGATGAGTACAATTCTACCAGTTAAAGACGGTGGCACAGTCTACTTCTTTAGCATGGCAACAAGCTTTACACAGGCAGCCCTAGGCGCCGAGGGAGTGGGTAAGGATGTTACCATGATAGTTGGTAATGGCTATACCAAGGACCATGCTGAGATTACTTTAGAAGAGCTCAGAGAATCTGCTAAACTTCGCGAGATTTTCGAGAAACTTTACCTATAAAGGAGTAAAAAATGAATTTAGAAGCTGAGAAAAGAAGAGAAAAGCTTTTTCCAGGAGTAGCAGACGAGGACTGGAAGAGCTGGAAATGGCAGGTTAGAAACCGCATTGAGACCCTAGATGAGCTCAAGAAATTTATCCCTCTAACTGAGGAGGAGGAAGAAGGAGTTAAGACAACCCTTGAAACCCTTCGCATGGCTATAACTCCTTACTATCTATCCCTTATAGATCCGGAGGATCCCCATGACCCAGTCAGAAAGCAGGCTGTTCCTACAGCTAATGAAGTTCATAGAAGTCCCTGGGACCTTCTAGACCCCCTAAGTGAGGATGAGGACTCCCCAGTACCAGGTATTACCCACCGCTATCCTGATAGAGTACTTTTCCTAATAACCGACCAGTGCTCAATGTACTGCCGCCACTGTACTAGAAGGCGCTTTGCAGGCCAAACAGATGCTCCAGTAAATAAAGCCCAGATTGATGCTGGTATAGATTATATTGCTAGGACACCAGAAGTTAGAGACGTTCTACTTTCAGGTGGTGACGCCCTACTTATGAGCGATGAGAGACTTGAAGACATAGTAAGTAGATTAAGAGCCATCCCCCATGTTGAGATAATCAGGATTGGCTCCAGGGTTCCTGTAGTTATGCCCCAGAGGATAACCGAGGACCTAGTCAACATGCTTAAAAAATACCATCCCATTTGGCTAAATACCCACTTTAATCATCCCAATGAGATTACTAAAGAATCGGCTGCAGCCTGTGAACTTATGGCAAATGCCGGTATCCCACTAGGTAACCAGTCAGTGCTTCTAAAGGGAGTCAATGACTGCGTTCACGTTATGAAAGACCTAGTTCAGCAGCTAGTAAGAATCAGGGTTCGCCCCTACTACATTTACCAGTGTGACCTATCCTTTGGTCTAGAGCACTTTAGAACCTCAGTTTCAAAGGGAATTGAGATTATTGAAGGTCTAAGAGGCCATACTTCTGGCTATGCAGTGCCCACCTTTGTTGTAGACGCTCCAGGTGGTGGAGGTAAGACTCCTGTTATGCCTAACTATGTTATAAGCCAGAATCAAAACAGAGTGGTTCTTAGAAACTATGAGGGTGTTATTACCACCTATACAGAGCCAGACTGCTATGAGCCAGACTGCCACTGTGATGTTTGCACTGGAAAGAAAGAGGCTAAACTTGAAGGAGTTGCTGCGCTACTAGCAGGGGACCATATGGCTATAGAGCCAGCCCACCTTGCTCGTAAAGACAGACATGTTAATAAATAAAATCTCCCATCTTAAGTCCCTGGCCATAATTGGCATGGACAAGAACTCAGGGAAAACTACGGTTTTAAACCATTTGATTAATGAAGCCAAGGAGGTGGGTTTTGCCCCCACCTTGGCTCTTACTAGTATTGGAAGAGATGGAGAGGACAAGGACCTAGTTACCTCGGGTTCCAAGCCCAAGATCTATGTCTATCCAGGTACCCTGGTGGCTACCACCAGAGACCTTTTAAAGCGCTGTGATCTGACTAGGGAGATCCTGGAGACCACGGGAATTAATACTCCCACAGGTGAGGTTGTCCTTTTTAGAGCTAAGAGCGCTGGCTTTGTTGAGATTGCAGGACCTTCCAGCGTAGAAGGGGCCAGAAAAGTTAAGGAGGCCTTTCTTAGGATAGATCCTAATTGCTTTTACATAGTAGATGGCGCTCTATCAAGAAAGTCCACTGCTGGTCACTTTCTAACAGATGGTGCCATCCTGGCTACAGGGGCTTCCACCTCTTCTTCTATGGATAAGGTGGTGGAAAAGACCCAGACCATGGTGGAGATTTTTTCTATACCTAGACTGGAAGATAGGTACTTTTCCCAGGTAAAAGACGAGCTTGAAGGTTCAAGACTTCTGGTCCTAGGGGATGGGATAAAAAAACTTTCTGTGGATCTGGCCTTTACTGCTGGCCAGGAGCTGGCAGAGGCCCTGGATGAGTCCAGCCATCTGATTGGAATTAGGGGAGTGGTAACAGACTCCTTTATTAATAGCCTGATGGCAGGAGCGGATCTTAGGGGAAAAACCCTGGTTGTGGAGGATGCCACCAGACTCTTTCTAAGCACTCAGACCTGGAATAAGCTTAAAAATCTTGATGTAAATCTACGGGTCCTCCAAAAAATAGACCTAGTTGCTTTAACCATCAACCCCTTTTCACCTAGAGGCCTGCACTTTGATAGCTATGAATTTGAAGAGGCCCTAAGTAGGAAAACTAATATGAACATTTATGATGTAGGGAGGCTCCATGCTACTGAGTAACAAGGAAAGAAGAGATATAGGCCTAGACTATGTCTTTGAAAAACTTCAGATAATGACTCCCTATGGAGAAAAAAGACAGAATTTAAAGAAACTTTATAGACCAGGAGAAGAGGAGGAGCTTAAGGCTGAGCTTGAAGCCATCCTGCTTTTTACAGAGGAGCTTTCTAATAAAGCCTACCCCCTCCACCAGGTCCAGTATGAGTTTTGTAGAGTAAAGGATATATCTGCTTCTATAAATAGGGCCAATAGAGGGGCCATCCTGGATGAGGTTGAGCTCTTTGAAATTAAGGGTTTTTCCAGGGTAGTCTCAGAGCTTGATAAAAAACTAAGTGGCCTTAGGTTGCCCCCAGCCTTTGAGCTGGTAAATCTTGACCATGTTGAGGAGCTTTTAGATCCTGATAGATCGGGACTACTGACCTTCTACATCTATGATAGCTATAGCGAAGAGCTCACTAGGCTCAGGGAAGAAAAAAAGATTCTTGAGGAAGAAATCTTTAGAGCCAGTTTAGATAAAAGAGAAGAGCTACTTGGTAAAAGAGGCCAGCTGGTCCTACTTGAAGAGGAAGAGGAAAGAAGGATTAGAAAGGACCTATCTCAAAAGATAGGTAGCGAGGCCAAAAGCTTCTTTATAAACATGGAGGCTATAGGCAGGCTGGACCACTGGATTGCCAAGGCCAAGCTTGCTAGAGACTATAGGTTTTGTAGGCCTGAGCTTAGCTTAGACATGCTAGTTGAGCTTGAAGGGGCTAGTATCCCCATGGTTGAGGACCTCTTAAAGAGAAGTATGGTAGTTTTTCAGCCCCTAAGTATAAGTCTAAAACCAGGTACAACCCTGGTTACAGGGGCCAATATGGGAGGCAAAAGTGTCAGCCTAAAAACCCTGGTTCTAAATGTCCTTCTAGTCCACCTAGGATTTTTGCCCTTTGCAAGTAAAATGAAACTAAGCCTTATGGATTTTGTCTTCTACATGGGAGATGACCAGGAGGATCTTCGCTCGGGCCTATCAAGTTTTGGCGCCGAGGTAATAAAACTAAGGGATATCCTAAAGAGAACTAAAATTGAAAAGGGCTTAATAGTCCTTGATGAACCTGCTAGGGGAACCAATCCCAAGGAGGGCAGGGCCATAGTTAAGGGCCTGGCCCAGCAGTTTTTAGAAAAGGATTCTATTCTACTCTTAGCCACCCACTTTGATCAGGTGGTGGAACCAGGCATGGTCCACTATCAAATTCGGGGTTTAGAGGGAGTGGACTTTGAAAAGCTAAAGGAAGGTTTTGAGTTTAAGGAGGAGAAATCCTTAGACCTACTACGTTCTAAGATGGATTACAGGCTAGAAAGGGTAGAGGGGGACCGGGAGGTTCCTAAGGACGCCCTTAGGATATGTAGGCTACTTGGTCTTGATAGGGAGCTTATCGAGATCATTAATCAATTGTTATAGGGAGGGACATTTGAGTAAACTAAATTTAGATTGGAAGAAGGTGGATAGAGCCAGAGAACTTGCTGCAAGTATAGCACATGATACTCAGCAGTTTGTTGAGCTGCACACCACCGTGACAGTGGAGAGAACCGTCTGCAGACTTCTAGGGATTGATGGAATCAATGAGATGGAAGTCCCACTGCCAAATGTGGTGGTGGACCAGCTTGTTGAGAATAATGCATTGGGTGTAGGGGCTGCCTTTTACATCTCTAACGCCATGATTCAAACTGGAAAAAGTCCTCAGGAGATTGCCGAGGCTGTCTCCAGCGGAGAAATTGAACTAACAAAATTGCCCCTTGCTGACAGCTTTGAGATTAGGCTTAATATTAAAGATACAGCCAAGGCTATGGTCAAAAAAATTAAGGAAAATAGGCAGGTTAGGGAAAACTACCTTTCGCGTTTTGGTGATGCAGAGGGACCCTACATATATGTTATTGTAGCTACTGGAAATATCTATGAGGACGTAGTCCAGGCCAAGGCTGCAGCCAAGCAGGGAGCCGATATAATTGCAGTTATTAGGACCACAGGTCAGAGCCTTCTTGACTATGTGCCCTATGGACCCACCACAGAGGGTTTTGGTGGTACCTATGCAACCCAGGAAAACTTCAAAATAATGAGAAAGGCCCTGGACGAAGTGGGTGAGGAGCTGGGAAGGTATATCAGGCTCTGTAACTACTGCTCAGGCCTTTGTATGCCAGAGATTGCTGCCATGGGAGCCATTGAAAGACTTGATGTTATGCTTAATGACGCCCTCTATGGAATTCTCTTTAGAGATATAAATATGAAGAGAACCTTGGTAGACCAGTATTTCTCAAGAATGATTAATGGCTATGCTGGTGTTATTATTAATACAGGTGAGGATAACTATCTGACTACAGCCGATGCCTTTGAGGAGGCCCATACAGTACTGGCTAGCCAGTTTATAAATGAGCAGTTTGCTCTTATTGCAGGGCTTCCTGAAGAGCAGATGGGTCTAGGCCACGCCTTTGAGATGGACCCTGAACTTGAGAATGCCTTTGTTTATGAACTAGCTCAAGCACAAATGGCCAGGGAAATCTTCCCCAAGGCCCCTCTTAAGTACATGCCTCCAACCAAGTTTATGACTGGAAATATCTTTAGGGGTCATATCCAGGACGCCCTCTTTAACATGGTGACAGTTCTTACAGGCCAGAAGCTCCAGCTTCTTGGTATGATGACAGAGGCAATTCATACTCCCTTTATGTCCGACAGGGCTCTGTCCATTGAAAATGCAGAGTATATCTACAGGACCATGAAGGGGCTCAGGGATGAGATTCAGTTTAAGCCAGGTGGCATAATGGAAAAAAGAGCTGCCTTTGTTTTAGATGAGGCCATCGAGCTACTTGAAGAAATGGATGGTCTAGGACTCTTTAAATGCCTTGAACTGGGCAAGTTTGGCGATGTTAAACGTCCCCAGGATGGAGGTAAGGGTTTAGCCGGTGTTACCTTAAAAGAAAAGGAGTACTTCAATCCCTTTATTGAGCTTTTTCTTGAAAAGGAGGTAAACTAATGAAAATGCGTGAATCTTCAGCAGGTGGGGAGAACAAACTAGATCTTACTAATCTGCGTCCCTATGGGGATACTATGAACGATGGTAAAGTGCAGCTTAGTTTTACACTTCCAGTAAAGGATGACGAAAGAGGTATTGAAGCCGCCAAGGAGCTTTGCCGAAAAATGGGACTTCTAGAACCCATGGTAACCTGTCATAAAGTTTTGGATGATGAGTATACCTTCTATGTAGTCTATGGTGCAGCCAGTATGGGTGTAAACTATGAAGAAATCCATGTGGACGCTGTAGAGATAGACACCATGACCATGGAGGAAACCGACGCCTTTATCAAGGAAAAAATAGGTAGACCATTAGTAGTCATTGGAGCCTCAACCGGGACCGATGCCCATACTGTAGGAATAGACGCCATTATGAACATGAAGGGCTATGCAGGCCACTATGGATTGGAGCGCTATGAGATGATAGAGGCCTATAATCTTGGCAGCCAGGTGGAAAATGAAGAGTTTATCCGCCAGGCAGTAGAAAAGAAGGCCGATATCCTCCTAGTTAGCCAAACAGTAACCCAAAAGGATGTTCATATCCACAACATGACCCATCTAGTGGAACTACTTGAAGCCGAGGGACTTAGGGATAAGGTTATCCTTATTGCTGGAGGCCCTAGGGTCAACAATGAACTAGCCAAGGAGCTAGGCTATGATGCCGGCTTTGGCCCAGGTCAGTTTGCAGATGATGTGGCCACCTATGCTGTGGAAGAATTTATTGCAAGAGGGATGAAGTAGAAAAGCTAAATAAATAGTTTAGTATAGAGCCAGTATAAAAGGGCTCAAAGTATTTGACAAAGCGGCTAGAAGGGTGGACCCAGCTAGCTGCTTTTTCTTTTGTCTATTTACAGGTGAGATTTATTTTGGTAAGGGAATTTGAAGGAGGTTTACATAAAAAAAGTGCACTTAAGCACTTTTCCTATAAAGCTATTTAGTTTTGTCTAAGAAAGTCTAATCTTCTAGAATTTTTTCATTAGCTGCCTGGTCTAGAATAAGACTTACCCTGGTTCCCAGATCCACCCTGCTAAGGATGTGAAAGTCTGCTCCATGTCTTTCTATTATCCACTTGGCAATGGAAAGGCCCAGGCCTGAGCCTCCGGTTTTTCTAGCCCTTGACTCGTCGGAGCGAAAGAAGCGATCAAAAATCTTGTCTAGGTCCTGGGCTTCTATGCCAATGCCATGGTCCTGGACTGTTATTTCTACCTTTTCTTCACTGGTTTTAAGTCTTAATATTATACTCTCTCCCTCGGGTGAATACTTGATGCTGTTATCTACTAGGATCCTTATGGCCTGTTTTATGAGCTGCCTATCCGCCTCAATAAAGGCCGGCCCCATTATTTCTAGCTTGAAATCTTGGTAGGGGGTGGTGAGCTTGGTTTCTCTTATTATCTCATCGAGTAGGGGGCCCACATCAAATACCTCCTTGTGGAGCTCTATACTATCATTGTCTCCCCTGGCTAGAAAGAGGAGCTGCTCGATTAATTCCTTCATGGCCTGGGACTCGCCCTTAATAGCCTGGATGGACTCATCTAGCACCTCTTCATCACTCTTACCCCAGCGGTCCAGGAGGTTGGCGTAGCCCTGGATAACTGAGATGGGGGTTCTGAGTTCATGGGAGGCGTCTGAGACAAATCTTATCTGGGACTGGTAGGCATCATTTACCCTGCCCAGCATATGGTTGATGGCCTGGGTAAGATCCTTTAGCTCGTCCTGGGAGCTATCTAGGGCAATCTGCCTATCGAGTTTTTCAGCATCGATACTGTCTATAACCCCTGTTAGATCCTTTAGGTCCCTGTCTATAGGTCCTTGGGTAAGGACCTGGGCATTGATGCTTTTGGCAGTTTCTGATAGCTGGCTTAGGGGTTTTAGGGTTCTTCTTATGGATCTGGCTCCCTTGGTCAGGCTTCTAAGGAGGAGTAGGATTTCTACCAGGCCGATTATTACAAGAAAATAGATAAAGAGTCTTAGATCTCTACCTAGGTTGTAGGTTAAAAGGTAGTTTTGTCCACTAAGCTTAAAGCCTATTTGATAGCCTACAAGGTCCATCTGGTTAAGAAAACTGAGGACTCTATTACTACTGGCTAGCACAAGACTCCTATCTCCTTCTAGGATTTTGTCCCCTCTTAATATTTCAAGAAGGCTGACTATAGGGCCTGGTAGTTTATAGGTAGGAATGCCTGGGGACATGCTAATCTTTTCCAGTTTATAGTAGTCTGTTTTAAAGGAGTAGGAGCCGGTCTTTTCAAGGCCTTCAACCAGGCTAGCAGCCCCATCCTCATACTTCCAGAGTAAAGAAAAGGATCCCAGGCCTAATAGGAGAATGTTGAGTAGGATAAAGGCACTCAGCATCCTTATTAGCATTTTTATATTTAGTTTTAAGACTAGGGATGAACGGATCTTGCTTCCCAGGCCTACTTTAGTTTGATTGGTTTTTCTACTCATCTTTAATCACATAGCCTACTCCACGAACTGTGTGGATAAACTTGACTCCAAAGGGCTCTTCAAGTTTAGATCTAAGGTATCTAACATAGACGTCCACTGCGTTGCTTTCCCCTTCAAAGTCATAGCCCCAGATTTCTTCTAGTAGGGTACTTCTAGTTAGGACTCTTTCCTTATTTATTAACAGGTAGTGGAGGAGGTCAAACTCCTTTTTAGTTAGCTCTACTTCCTCATCCTTTACTCTTACCTGGCGCTTTTCAGGGTCTAGTATTAGTGGGCCTACAGAGAGGATGTTTTCGCTGGTCCTGTCTTCCCTAGTGCTCTTTCTTAGGAGAACCCTGATCCTGGCCAGGAGCTCCTCAATGGCAAAGGGCTTGGTAATATAGTCATCGGCTCCTCCATCTAGACCGGCTACCTTGTCCATAACTGCGTCTCTGGCAGTAAGGAGGATAATGGGCACAGAGGAGACTTTTTTAATTCTTCTTAGGACCTCTATACCATTTATACTGGGTAGCATAATATCAAGAAGGATCAAATCAAAAGATTGGCTTGTAGCAAGCTCCAAGCCATCTCTTCCATCAAAGGCCTTTTCAACTTCATAGCCTTCGTATTCTAGTTCTAGCTCAATAAATCTGGCTAGTTTTTCTTCATCCTCAACTATAAGGATTTTTTTCATTCTTAGTCACCTTTAAATTCGTTTTTTAGGTTTTCTGCAGCGTCTGCCACATTGTCCATTGCCTTATTAATGTTTTCTTTTCCCAGGTCTGGCCCCTTGAAGTTGTAGCTAAGGCCAAAGAAGAGTCCGATTATTAAAAGGGGAATGGTTACCCAGAAGGCAGCTACTAGAAGTAGTATTAGGATGGTTACTGGAAACTCCATTAGTTTTTCATCCTTATTTTTTATCTCGAAGCTGTTTTCGTTTCCTCTTTTAATTAGCTTACCTAGGCCTTTAAAAAGCCTGCCTACTAGTTCTGCTAGGCTGGAGCCCCTCTCATGATTTGCAGGGGAATTTTCTCCTCCAGCTCCCTGCTGGGGATCTTGCTCCTGGCTAGAATAGTAGTAACTCCCTCCCTTTGGAGGCTGAATCCTGTCTTCTCTTTCTAGTTTAACGATGGCTTCTAGGATGTCTCCATCAGCTTCCTCTAGGGCAACTTTTGCCTCTTCAAAGGAAATGTTGGCGTACTGTCTTAATTTTTCTACTTGGTCTAAATTTATCATTAGGTCCCTCCTCATTTTTTCTACCTTCAATATAGCAGGCCTTGATTTAAGGATAATTTAAGTAAGATTAAAATTTCATTAGAAAATTCTATCAATAGAAGATTTCTGCTACAAGCTAATTACACCCTAATTTGAGAAAAGAAGCAAGAGGCTTTTAGAAGACTTAGTGGTTACTTTTATTATTGATGGCAGCTATGCCTGTTAAAATTATGTTATAATGTCCTTGTGGGAAGGAGGTTCAAATGTATAGAAGACATATTCATTTAGTGACGATTCTTTTAGCTTTGCTAGTAGTCCTAGCAGCCTGTGGGGGCCCTAACCCTAGCTCTGATAAGACGGAGCCTGTGGCAGATGTTAATGATAGTGAGCAACCTACTAAGGATGATGATTTAGATAGTGAAGAGGCTAGGGAGCCTGAAGAAGTTTTAGAGGAGACTAGTGAGGCTGAAGAGACTATTTCTTATGGACTGATAAGCTTTGATGGAGATGGGAATTATCAGTTGAGTGAGTTTAAGCTAATTCTAGAAAATGATGCAGCTGCCGCTGAAGAATTTGGGCTTTTAGATGAGGCTTTTGACTTTACCCTGGGCTATGCCAGGTATAATCAAAAAA
>LFRM01231586.1_pt1 | contig 14639 bp, 13 predicted proteins | sample 618341 | NCBI WGS metagenome assembly LFRM01 (sample SAMN03654438, study PRJNA283298) | anaerobic digester metagenome | isolation source: pool of bioreactors CSTR01a, CSTR02a, and CSTR03a thermophilic anaerobic... | place: Denmark: Kgs. Lyngby | collected 2014-05-21 | reverse complement strand
CCCCTGCACTCAGCACCTCTGTTTGGGCGGCGACAATAGCTGATGCCCCGTATTTTTCCCTCAGACGGGGCTTTTCAATTTTTCCGGTAGGATTGCGGGGAACCTTATCAAAAATTACTTTCCTGGGCCGTTTGTAACGGGGCAACGGGGCACAAAAGGCCTTTATTTCCCCCTCAGTACACTTTCTGCCGGGTTTTAACTCTATAATGGCAGCGGCTATTTCCCCCAGACGTTTGTCAGGCAGTCCAATAACCGCTACATCCTTGACGGCCTCATGAGCCCGGAGAAAATCCTCGATTTGCACCGGATATATATTCTCCCCACCGCTGATAATCACATCTTTTTTCCTGTCAACCAGGTAAATAAACCCGTCTTCGTCCATCCGGGCCATGTCCCCGGTCAATAACCAGCCATCCTTTAACACCGCAGCAGTAGCTTCCGGGTCGTTGTAATAGCACTTCATCACACCATGCCCCTTGACGGCTAACTCGCCAACCTGTCCCTGAGGTACATTCCGCCCTTCATTGTCGATAATCCTGGCTTCCCAGCCGTAGCCCGGTTTCCCTATTGCACCTACCTTATGAATATTCTCAATACCTAAGTGAACACACCCGGGACCGGTTGATTCGCTCAAACCATAGTTTGTATCGTAAAGATGATGGGGGAAGTACTTTTTCCAGCGGCGAATCAGGCTGGGTGGCACCGGCTGGGCACCGATATGCATCAGCCTCCACTGGGAAAGCTCGTAGTCTTCCAGTCTTACATCTCCTCTTTCAATGGCATCCAAAATGTCCTGTGCCCAGGGAACCAGGAGCCAGACAATAGTAATCTTCTCTTCAGAAACAGTCTTAAGTATCCATTCCGGTTTAACCCCACGGAGCAGTACGGCTTTACTTCCCGCAAGGAGGCTGCCGAACCAGTGCATTTTGGCTCCGGTATGGTACAGAGGAGGGATACAAAGAAAATTGTCTTCCCTGGTCTGACCGTGGTGCTTGTTTTCAGTTATACATGCCCACATCAGGCTCCGGTGGGTATGCAGAATTGCTTTCGGAAAGCCGGTAGTTCCCGAAGAGAAATATATCGCGGCATCGTCATCGTCCGAAAGTTTGACCTGCGGGGCTTCAGAAGGACAGTTTGCAGTAAGCCGGTCATAACTTTCTGCAAAGAGGGGCCGGTTTTCACCTGCGAAAAAAAGCAGCTTTACTTTAGGAATCTGGCGATAAATTGCTTCCATCCGGTCGATGAACTCAGGTCCGAAAATCAAAGCAGTGGCATCGGATAAATCCAAACAGTATTGAATTTCCTCTGCAGTATAGCGGAAGTTTAACGGTACTGCCACAGCACCGGTTTTTAATATTCCAAAATAAATAGGCAGCCATTCCAGACAATTCATCAGAAGAATAGCTACCTTATCCCCTTTTTTAATGCCTCTTTTTATCAGCAGGTTTGCCCAGCGGTTAGCCTTTTCATCAAAAACGCGCCAGGTCATATCTCTCCGATATTCGCCTGCCGGGTTGTTTTCTATCAATTCGTATTCAAGCCAGGTTACATTATGTTTTTCCTGGAGATCCATGTTGATTTCAGTAAGGCAAAGTTCATCACCATACAGCTCTGCGTTCCTCGACAATATCTCAGTAATTGGCATTAACCATTCCTCCCGTTCTACCACACTACAAGGTGATTATTTTTTCAAAAAAACCGTACTCCCAAAAAACAGAAAGACGCTACATAAGATTATATAGGGATACAGTTATTTTTTCAACAGGTTCAAACATCCAAAAACCGGCTTATACAGCCGGCTTGAAATTCATCTGGTAGCCCCAAGGGGAATCGAACCCCTGTTTCCGCCGTGAGAGGGCGGCGTCTTGAACCGCTTGACTATGGGGCCATTTTGTTTCCGAGGCAATTATTATAACATGGTACTGGTTCAAAAATCAAATAAAATAATAACTGATCCAGAAAAACAACAAGTTTATTATAGAAGAAGCCTTCCGCAAAAACAAGTCTAAATGTGCCGCAGTGTGTTTGCAGTACCGGACATTTTGCGCAGGCAAACAACCAGAATCTACTTAATGTTCTCCTCCCCCTTATATGTTTTAATAAACTCAATCGCCTTTAGAAGGCGCTTCAAACACCTTTCCTTTCCTAACAAGGCCATGACATCAAATAAGCCGGGACCTGCTGTACGTCCTGTTAAAGCCAACCGTGTCGGATGAATAATCTGCCCACCCTTAATATTCAATTCTTCAATCAAATCCCGATAGGCCTTTTCTGTATTTTCCACAGTGAAGTCTTGAACTTGGGCAAGACGCTCTTTACCTTGAGAAAGCAGGTTTTCAACCCCTTCTTTTGTGAAGTGCTTTTTCTTTCCCTTCTCATCATAATCAGTTACGTCCTCAAAGAAATAACGGCAGGTTTCAGGAAGTTCCTGGAGAGTTTTTACCCTTTCCCTGACGGCTTCTATGACTGACAGGATATATTCACGGTTTTGCTCTGCCTCGGATTGGCTTATTATCCCTTCCCGGATAAAAAAGGGTACCGCCTGGGAGGTAAGTTCCTCCATGTCATAATTCCTTATATAGTGGCCGTTTAGCCAGAAAAGTTTTTGAATGTCGTACACTGCCGCAGTCTTGGAAACTTTATCGAGAGAAAAGAGCTTTATCGCCTCCTCCGGCGAAATGATCTCCTTTTCTTCCCCTGGAGGAGACCATCCCAGGAGAGTCAGGTAATTGATAATGGCTTCCGGGAGGCAGCCCATTTCCTTAAATTCGCTGACAGATGTTGCTCCGTGGCGTTTGCTCAGCTTACTGCGGTCAGGGGCAAGAATCATGGACAAGTGGGCAAATTGCGGAACCCGGTAGTTCAAGGCTTCATAGATAAACTGCTGTTTAGGGGTATTTGTTAAGTGATCCTCAGCCCTGATAACATGGGTAATCTCCATAGCATGGTCATCGACTGCACAAGCAAAATTATATGCCGGCCAACCGTTTGATTTCATAATCACAAAGTCATCAATCTGTTCATTTTGAAAGGTAACCGGCCCCCGGATCATATCATTGACAACAATCTGGCCGGTCTCGGGCCATTTTATGCGCACAACATATTTCTGCCCCTGCTCCAGCCGTTCCCGGACTTCATCATGGGACAAATTGCGGCACCTGCCGCTGTAATGAAGGGGCAGGCATTCCCTGCGCTGTCTTTCTCGCTCCCTTTCCAATTCTTCCTCTGTGCAAAAACAGTAATAGGCTTTTCCCTTTTGAAGCAGGCTTTCAGCGGCTGCCTGATAAAATTCCTGCCTCTGTGATTGGTAGTAGGGACCATAGTCCCCTCCTTTTTGTGGTCCCTCATCCCAATCAATACCCAGCCATTTAAGACTTTCAAGGATTTGATTTACTGAATCCTCTTTTAATCTCTCCCTGTCCGTATCCTCAATACGGAGAATCAACCGGCCGCCGTTTTTTCGGGCAAACAACCAGTTAAACAAAGCAGTCCTGGCTCCGCCGATATGCAGGTAACCGGTTGGGCTTGGTGCAAAGCGAACTCTAACCTGGTCCATCAAAACACTCCCTGTATTTTTACTTTCCACATCTTCAATCCTTAACATTATATCATCTTTTGCCAGTATTTATGGGCAGGCCACAAAGGCAGCACCGAAAGATTAAGGCCATCAAAAGCCGTAAAACAAAAAGAAAACCACCCCATTGGAGGTGGTTCAGAATAAACAACAACCCCATTACTTCTATTTCTGTTTTATTAAATAAGGAAGGAAGAAACTTAGATTCACGGATTTATCTTTTTAATTTGCACCCGCACAGGTTGGAAATTTTGACCACCATTTCAAAGCTGCATGTTTCATCCAGGGAATCATATATCCTGTTCAACAAAGCAAAAACAGACCCGCTGTTCCCACGGACCAATGTAGACATCTCCCCGACAGTGTATTCCAAACCACTCTCCTCAATCAAACTTATTACCCGTCTAACATCATCCCCATAGCTGTCGCTTTGAATGGGCAGAAAAGAAAGCTCACAAGCTGCTACTTTTTCCACAGGGCACATATGAAGCCTCCTTTCGTCCTTTCAGACAGTTCCTTTTCCCTCTCCGGAGTTATTTCCTCTTCAGGAGCATTTGGAGGGATAAACAGGGACTGGCGAATGGTTACCAGCTTTTCCGGGTACCACTTTTTCATATCTTCCAAGGACTTTAAATCTGCGTATTTGAAAACAGAATCCTGACGGTATTTTTCACTCATGTACATTTCGCCCCAACTGCTGTCCCTGTTGATGGTACCAACAACAATACTGCCGCCTTTTTTCACCACACGAAACATTTCTTTTAGTACTTTTTCAGGCTTCGGTAAAAACTCAAAAGCCGTAATGGAAATTGCCCCATCAAAGAACTCATCCTCAAATTCCAGCTTCTCAGCATCCATAAACCTGAAATTAACGGAAAGACCTTCGTCCCGGGCTTTCTCTTTGGCAATTTCCAGCATCTTGGTAGAAATATCAATTCCAGTTACAAGTACTCCCTTACGGGCAAGTTTAATACTCTGATTTCCGGTTCCACAACCTACATCAAGAACCTTCATACCTTTTTCATGGGGAAAAAGACTAAAGGCCAGTTCCGTTTCCACCCTGTCCACAAAAGCACCCATCCTGCTTTCATACCATGAATCATAGGATTTTGCCGAACTGTCAAAGGGTTTCATTCTTCTCCCTCCCCCATTTGGTTATTGACGAACTTCGCGTTTCTAGTGCCCGCATTCACCACGATGCTGGTGTTCATGACAAACTGAACCAGACGATTTTAATTGTCCTTGTAAATAGCTCTTAACCGCTGCCTCTGAACTTCCGGAAGCCCCTGTTATCACCTCAATACCTCTTTCATTAAAAAGGTTGACTGCGTTGCCGCCCATCCCTCCGGAAATTATGACATTTACACCCTTTTCATACAGGTAATTGGGTAAAAATCCGGGAGAATGTCCGGGATTAGCTAAAATCTCATGACTGACAATTTGATCTTCCTTAACTTCAAAGATGTTGAAGTTTTCGCAGTGACCAAAATGCTGGGTAACCATATCCTTTTCACTGGCAACAGCAATTTTCATCTTTTTTCCCTCCATTTTCATAGTGTTTATTCGAACCTCATTCATTCAGCAATTCCATGGTTTTATCAAAAACCTTTCTTACTGCCTCTCCGGCAGCACATTCCACTTCAACGATACTGTGCCCGTTATTGACAGCTTTTACTGCCTCCGGGTCAAAAGGAATTTTTCCTGCATAAGGGATCTGCCGCTCCCTGCAGATAGCTTCGATTTTAGCTGTTTCCTCCAGGTTAGTATCATACTTGTTTACACAGACGGCAGTTTTTGTTTGAAATTTTTCAGCAGTGTTGATGATTCTCTCCATATCACTGATACCCGAAAGAGAAGGTTCAGCAACTACCAGCACCATATCAACTCCGCTTAGGGAAGCAATTACAGGGCAACCAATTCCCGGTGAACCGTCAATAATGGCCAGTTCGCCATTCTCTACTTCTTCCTGCAGCTGTTTTTTCACTTCAGTTACCAATTTGCCTGAGGTACCGCTGCCCATTTTCAGCTGCGCTGTTGAAAATACTCTGTCATTGTTGTACAGCCGCAGCTCTCCTGCAACGTGAGGTTCCAGTGAGACTGCCTGAGCAGGACATAAGGCTTCACATAAGCCGCAACCCTCACAGGCATAAGCATCAACTGCGTATTCCCCATCAATAATGCTGATAGCACCGAGGTTATGGGCGCCAAATACTGTTGGCTCGGCAACGAGAATACAATAGTCGGCATCCTTAATGCTTTCCATTACCACACAGGAACTGCCTGGGGGACAGTCAATAACAGTAAAGTCCTCTTTTTTATCCTTGTTGATCAACTTTTCAATAACAGGAACACCTGAAGCTTCACCGGTGTTCAAAATCCCTGTGTTTACTGTAACATTCTCGGAGCTGCCGGTCTGTATACGGCCAATAATCTTTTTTTCTTCCGAGATAGCCTTTTCCGGGCAGAGAAGAATGCAACCTCCGCAGGAATGGCAGATATCTTTGAAAACCAGGGGGCTGTCCTTAATAAAGGCCAGCGCATTAAACCTGCAGAAATCCACGCACCTGCGGCAGCCCCGGCACAGTTCTTTGTCAATTCGGGGAATTATTACTGACACTTCTTCCTCAACCAGGTTCTCCGGTTTGAAGAACAGGTGCCCGTTAGGCTCTTCAACATCACAATCAATATAACAGGCTTTATCGGCTGCTGCAGCAAGATTAACAGAGATAAAGGTTTTACCGGTACCACCTTTACCGCTGAGTATGGCAATCTTCATTTTATCTGCCCCCGCTGCCGTGAAAGCCCGGGTGAATATCCTCCAGGGAAGACAATTCTCCGGCATCAAAAGCCTTAATGTTTGCCCGGGAAGAATCCCCCTGTGTTTTATAGATTTTTATCCCGGCAGCCTTAAAAACTTCCGCTGCATTTTGTCCACAACGGGGAGTAAGCAGAGTTTCCGCACCCTGATCAATAACTGCCTGGGCTGCTTTGATACCTGCTCCCCCCTGGCTGGCAGCGGCAGAGTTATCCAAAAAAGAAGCTTCACTTGTTTCAGTGTCATAAATAAGAAAATAAGGTGCCCGTCCAAATAAGGGACAAACATTGGGATCCTGTGATTTGTTTTCCACTGGGATGGCAATTTTCATTATCAGGTCTCCTTTTGAAATATTTTAAGCCTTTTCTCACTAGTCGTTAAAACTCAGGCATTGTTACTCAGGGAAGTTGCGTCCGCCCCTGTGCCTGTGGCACCGGCCGCGACCGTGACACCATGTTCTCCCCGGTTCATCACACAGCTTGTAGTTTCCGCCTTCAATTTTGAGGACAGCACCGTTCACCAATGAGTGAGCCAGTTTCCTGCGGGCATCGTTATAAATACGCTGGACAGTAGTCCGGGCTACATTCATGCTTTCGGCACATTCTTCCTGGGTAAGACCCTCCAGGTCAATCAGGCGGATAGTTTCGTATTCTTCAACGGTCATTATAACCAGTCCCTGGTTAACGTTTTGTACGTCAAGAGGTCCAAAGATGTCGCTGTTTGGGAGACCGCAAACTCTCCTCCATTTACGCGGCCGTGGCATATATAAACCTCCCTTCAATTTTGAACATATGTTCCTTACTGTTAGTATACCCTATTTTGAACATATGTCAACATCCACTGCTTCTGTCTTGTATCTGGAAAAAAATATCCTTCCAGCCTGAATTCTGTTGTAAACCCTCTTATTGTCCCAGTTATTCATGGCAAACCGGAGGAAATCTTTAGGCTGCCTAAATAGGATAACTGTACTGACAAAAACTATATTTATGGATTTTTCTGTATGTTTCTGTAGTATTTTCAGGAAAAACCTAGTTGATAATGATTATTATTATTGTATAATATTGATTGTTAATAAGGATTTGTGGAAGTGGTTTTTTTATGTTTAAGAGAAATAATAACGTAAAGTCTGAAATCAATTATGACCAAAATATTAAAAAGACGGACGGTAATAGTATGAAACGGCAGAACGCCCCATTTTTAAAATTGACCGAGCTTGAAAACGGTAAGCTGGCTAAAGTTATTGATCTCCAGGGAGGACAGCAGTTTTACAAAAAACTTGAGGCTATGGAAATCATTCCTGGAACAGTAATTTTAAAGAAAAGTGCCACACTGATGAAAGGTCCCATAGTCATTGAAATAGGCAACAATCAGTTTGCTATTGGCTACGGAATGGCACAGAGAATTATTGTTGAGCCTATAAATAATGACAAAACTAATCAAACAGTATCGGGGTAAAAACGTTGAAAAAAGTTGTGCTAATTGGTAACCCAAATGTAGGAAAAAGCCTTGTATTTTCCCGTATTACAGGAACAGGCGTGGTAACGGCAAATTATGCAGGGACTACAGTCAACATTATGACAGGGAAGTTTAAGTATAAGAACCGGGAGTACGAATTAATTGATGGACCGGGCATGTACTCCCTTGAACATTTTTCCGAAGCGGATGAGACTGCTCTGCAGCTGATTAGGGAAAGCGACATCATCATTAATGTTGTTGACGCAACAAAACTGGAAAGGAATTTGAATCTGACTCTGCAGCTCCTGCAGCTTGGCAAACCCATGGTGGTATGTTTGAACTTTTGGGATGATACAAAACACTATGGGATTACAATTGATACCGCTGCCCTGGAGAAAATTTTGAATGTACCCGTAATCCCGGTGAGCGCCCGGTACAACCAGGGTATTCCCAAACTGGTAGCCTCACTTGAAAATGCAGGTATCAGCAACCTGAAATACGATTCCGAAGATCACTGGAAGCAAATCGGCAGCATTGTGAACCAGGTACAAACGCTGGAACACAGACACCACACCATCATTGAACGCTTGAGCGACCTGACCCTTCACCCAATTGGCGGGATTATCACCGCAATCGGGGTACTCCTGGCAACTCTGGTAGTTGTCCGTTTCATGGGGGAAGGTATGATCAACTACATCCTTGATCCCTTCTATTTGGATGTCTATGCCCCCTTTATCTGGGATCTTGTAAAGGTAATCCCCTCAGAATTTATACAAGGACTCCTTGTAGGATACAGCATGGATCCCCTGGAATCCTTCGGAATCTTTACCAGCGGCCTTTATATTGCATTGGTTTTGGTATTCCCCTATTTTTTCTCTTTTTATCTGGTATTTGGCTTTCTGGAAGATATTGGGTACCTGCCACGACTGGCTGTTGTACTTGATAATGTTTTTCACAGACTGGGACTCCACGGCTATTCGTCAATTCCCGTAATGTTAGGCCTGGGGTGCAAAGTTCCTGCCCTGCTGTCAACCCGGATATTAAATAACCAACGGGAAAAAATACTCACAATTGCATTGATTCTGATGAGCGCACCCTGTCTGCCCCAAACGGCTATGATTGTTTCGCTGGGAATGAATTATGGGACCTCCGTTGTTCTCTTTATATTCCTGCTTCTCCTGATTCTGGCTTTTGCCACGAACGTTGGGATTAACAAGTTTTTGCCGGGAACCACTGAAGAGTTTTTTACTGAACTCCCTTCCTTTAGAGTTCCCTCTGTAGGGCTCATGGCCAGTAAGTTACGCATCAGACTTGTGGAATACTTTGCCGAGGTATTCCCCATGATTGCAGTGGGCGTGCTGATAATGAACATCCTAGAGTTTTTCGGCGTTATTGCATTCCTTACCGAGCTAATAAAAAAGCCGGTGGAAATGGTTATGGGCCTGCCACCGGAAATTGCCCCGATTATGCTGTTGGGTTTCCTGAGGAAAGATGTTTCAATTGCCCTGCTTGCCCCGCTGCACCTGACGGCCCAGCAGTTCATTATTGCCAGTATTTTTCTGGTCCTCTACACTCCCTGTATCTCTTCGTTTTTCACGATGTTGAAAGAGCTGGGAGTCAAAACAGAATTCCAGATCATCGGATTGATATTTGGCTTGGCAATGGTTGTAGGCTCTCTACTGCACGTAATATTCAGCTTAATTTTATAGAGTTACCCTGGTAGTCAAAGTTTTCTTGATAAGTTAAAACTTTGTCCGGCGTGCCTCAATCTGTCGACAGCCATAACGGCTGCTTCCTCGCTTTTGAGAACCGCTAATAAGTATAGGGAACACAGGACCTGTGCTCTTTCTGCCGAACATTAATTATGCAAAACGCCGTCCTTTTGTCTTATCTGCGCCCGTTTTATCTTGCCGCCTATGGTCTTGGGGAGTTCTTCCACAAATTCGATTATCCTGGGGTATTTATAAGGAGCAGTTACTCGCTTAACACAGTCCTGAATATCTTTTTTGAGCTCTTCAGAGGGCGCAAAACCTTCTGCAAGAACGACTGTAGCCTTAACTACCGTCCCCCTGATTTCGTCAGGTGCACCAGTTACGGCACATTCCACTACGGCCGGGTGCTCAATGACAGCGCTCTCAACTTCAAAAGGGCTTATCCGGTAGCCGGAAGCCTTGATTACATCATCGTTTCTCCCTACAAACCAGAAATAGCCGTATTCATCCCTGTACACCACATCTCCTGTATGGTAGGTATCGTCATACCATACCCTTGAGGTTGCTTCCTCATCTTTATAATAGCCGCAGCAGAGCCCTGCAGGTTTATTTGTAGTTGCATGGCGAATCACGAGCTCACCTTCAACGCCGTCAGCACAGGTATTTCCATATTCATCAACCACATCGATATCATATGCAGGATTGGGCTTGCCCATAGAACCGGGGACAACTTCAAACCATTCAAAATTGGCAACCAATACAGAGGTTTCCGATTGGCCAAAACCGTTTAATATAGGGAGGCCTGTTTTTTCAAGGAACTTGTTAAACACGCCGGGATTAAGGGGTTCTCCTGCTGTTGAACAATGTACTAATGATGAGAGGTCGTACTTATCCAAATCCTCCTGGAGCATAAATCTGTAGATGGTAGGAGGAGCACAAAAGGTTTGAAGACGGTATTGTTCTATCTTCTCCAAAAGTCTGCGAGGGTTGAACCTTTCCATATCATACACAAACATTACAACCCCGCAAATCCATTGACCATATATCTTGCCCCAGCCAAACTTTGCCCAACCGGAGTCAGCAACCGTAAGGTGCCTCCCTCCGTCCAGCACTCTCTGCCAGTATTTTGCGTTTACAATGTGCCCAAGAGGGTAAGTAAAGTCATGCAGGGTCATTTTAGGCATACCCGTCGTTCCCGAGGTAAAATATATCAGCATGATGTCACTATTCGTAGTGTTTTCCTCACCTACCGGTCTTGTCCACTTCTCTGACGCAGCCTCCAATTCATGGTCAAAACTTATCCACCCCTCACGGCGGCCGCCTACAAGCATTACCTTTTCCACTGCAGGTGAATCTCTCAAAGACTCCTCCACGTGTCTGATGATATCGGTACGATTGTAAGCAATGATCATTTTAATATCGCCCTTATTATTTCTGTAGGTAATGTCTTTCTCGGTCAGCTGGTCTGTGGAAGGGATATATATTGCCCCGATTTTGGACAGTCCCAAAACTATATAATAAAATTCATACCTGCGCCTGAGGATGAGCATTACCTTGTCGCCCTTTTTAATTCCCTGGTTCTTAAACATATTGGCTGCTTTGTCGGAGTACTTCTTTAACTCACCAAATGTAATAAATTTTTCTTGGCCGTCGTCATTGCACCAGATAAGAGCAAGCCGGTCAGGCTCAAGCCTGGCATACTCATCAATTACATCATAAGCAAAGTTGAAATTCTCAGGGATTATTAGCTTAAAGTTTTCGCAAAAATCCTCGTAAGACTTAAATTCTGTTTTTTCCAGAAACCTATGGGCCAAATTCAATTGTCCGACTCTCCTTAATCCTATAATAAAATAACTGTGATATATTTTGCTGTATCACCCACGGGAACCATTTTATGTGGAATAATAGGGTTGAAATACAGTGAATCTCCCGGTTCAAGAATGTATTCAGCCTTTCCTATCACAACCTTATACGTACCTTCCAAACAGTAGTTAAACTCCTGTCCCTGGTGAGATACAAGTTCGGGTGTGTTTTTTGCGTCGAGTGTTACAAGCAGCGGTTCAATTTTGCGATTTTTGTACTTATAAGCCAGGCTTTGAAAATCGTACTGGTCATAACGTTCAACTTTAAGCCCTTCACCTGCTTTAACAAAGCATACGTCCTGCAGCTTTGGCGATATCCCGGTGAGGATCTCGGTCAGGTCAACATGGTAAAAGTCTGCTACTTCATACAGCAGGCTTATGGGAATGTCATCTTCACCGGTCTCATATTTTTGATATTCCGCGACACTGAGGTTAAGAACCCTGGCGGCTTCCTCTTCTGTTATACCCATAAGAAGCCTGAGCCCTCTAATCCTTGCCGCAATATCCTTTACCTTTTCGTTCACAAAATCATTCCTTTCATGTTCGTCTCCCTGTTTAGTTTTTTTCTTCCCAGAATCCCCTTCACCTTCCCACTAACGCGAATCTGTCAACTAGAACAAAAAGGAATTTCCCAGGGAAGTCAGGGAATTATTAATACCTCCTGGAGGCCAGAAACGCCTTGTCTTTTTACCAGATTGTAGGTTCATTGATTAATGGTTACGGTTTGGGAACTAACGACCCAATTTACTTCCGCTCCTAAATTCTCAGATATAAATCTCACCGGCACGAGAGTCCTGCTGTTTTTAATCACAGGCTGTGTGTCCAATAAAACAAGCTTGCCGTCTACAAAGGCATTATTGCTGCCAACTCTTAATTCAAGAGTTCGGTCCGGCTGTTTTACGGTAATCTTTTCAATTCCCATACTCCAGTCTACATAAGCCCCCATGTGTTGCGCAATAAAACGCAGGGGTACCATGACCCTGCCGTTGATAATTACCGGTGGCTGGTCAAAAGAAACAGGATTACCGTTTACTACCACAGAAATTGGTCTTTGTTGTGGCATAGGAGTTGAATCCCCTTCCCTTACCGGATTACCCCTGGTTGGAATTTTGCTGGAATGTCCGGGGTAGGTGTGCCGGGGAACAACAGTAAAGGAAAGTCTTTCACTCTTTACAAAGCCCTCATCATTAAAGGCTTTTACATATGCAGAGTAGTCTCCCGGATTAGAAAAGGATCTTGTATAAGAAGTGCAGCTATCAAAATCTTTCGAATCTATCCTTTCACCATTTTTTTCAATTCTTACAGTAAAACCGGCAGCGTTAGCAGCGCCAAAATTAAAGGTTACATCTTCTCCGACGGCCACTTTATTCTTGGTTATGGAAATAATCGCCTCCGAAGGGGGTTCCTGCAGATCACTTGTATAGATATTGGGTCTTATATAGCCAAGTATATAATTTTTGGTCATACTATCTTGTGTCACTTTTGTTTGACCAAGATAGTTTTGATGTAGAACCATAATTGTTCCATCACCATTATCCCACCTGAACATTCCAACATGGCTATATGAACTACCCGGCCAATCATAAATAACCCAATCACCATCTTGCGGGCTGCCACTTGCCTTTGTAAAATAAGCACTTAATCCTAAACCCTCAAAATTATGCCAAATATCTTCAGCGCACCCGGTAGGAGTAATGATGACAGGCATGCTTGTCCCGTATTGGTCCATAATAAATTTAGCCCACAAATCATAACACTGGTATGGCTGATTAGCAGGATAATTATCAACATCGACTGATTCACCAATATATTGATCACAAAATTCCTCAGGGGAAGACACCCCTAAAGCATATGATGGACAAACCACGAAATAAATTATAAAAACAAAAGCACAAAGAACCCCACAGAAAATTTTCCTCACAGTCTTTTTCTCCCTTAGCCCAATAATTAAAAAACTAGGTTCCTGGAACCTTCCTGTAGAAAACTTCGGCATTTTTTACTTTTTCTAAACTTAACCACTTTTGAAACTTCACATTTGTACCGGTGGCTGTCAGGACACTCACGGGAAGAATTGTCTCCAAGGTATCTACACCTTCTGCGCAAGATATCAATATCTCCAACTTTTTCTTCCCTTCACTTTCAGGGACACCCTAGTGTATCATACCACGGACCGTTTTTTCTGTGCAATATATGTCAACAGAGCCGCCCCTGCACCCAGTGCGAGACACACCACAAATGCCAGCGCTCCGTATGACACCGGTATGCCAAATACATTGTACGCTTTGACCCCACCAAAGACCGAGCTGTAAATGGATAGCGCCACATGGTTAAAATCTACAAGGGGCCAAAACATCTTTTTGAGGTCATCCCGAAGGAAACCCAACAAACTAAAGGTTAAAACCAATGAAACACCCAGGCCAAAGGTCGCGCTTTGATTTTTCAATTTTGCAGATATAAGGCAAATTGCCAAGCCGAAAGCCATGGCAACAAGTATCAGCCAGACAACACCCAACATTGCCACACCGCCCACCGTCATATCGAGTGCGGTCCAGGTAAACCCCGGCAGGCAGCGGGCAGGGGCGTCAAAACCGTTTATATTACCGTTGAATATATAAGTGCCGGCAAACATCCCCAGGAAGAATATGACAGTAAGGACAGTGGAGGCCGCACAGACACTCAACAATTTGGCGGTAACGATCTCGCGACGGCCTTTTGCCGAACAGAGTATGATACTGTCCATATCGGTCTTCACTTCCTGTGTGAACACAGGAGAGATTATGAAGGACAAAAACATCAGGAGCAGGAACGCAACCCTGGAGGGGTCAAAGGCAAGAAAAAAGTTGTTCCAAAAAAGCGTATCCTGAAATACTGGCTCCCCCTGAGAGAGTTCGGTATCTAAGCGATTCTTGTAATATCTATATTTATTCATAGGTGTCCTTTTTTCCGGACAGCTGTTTCAGCTTTTCCTGAATGGGATAGACTCCCATAATACTCTCTTGGTCCTGATACTCCGAACCATACCAGTATTCGTGAACTATTTTCCCAAATTTAGTATAATCGCTGTGGAATTTCTGAATAGGGTTACGGTGCAAGTACATAAAAAATCCATCTTCATTTCCTTTACGGTATTCTGCTTCGGTGGCTTCAGATATTACCTTGGATTCAGCAAATTGTACAGGGTCAAATTTTCCGCTGTTTTCCGAAACCAGCCTGATATACTC
>LFRM01053856.1_pt1 | contig 14641 bp, 10 predicted proteins | sample 618341 | NCBI WGS metagenome assembly LFRM01 (sample SAMN03654438, study PRJNA283298) | anaerobic digester metagenome | isolation source: pool of bioreactors CSTR01a, CSTR02a, and CSTR03a thermophilic anaerobic... | place: Denmark: Kgs. Lyngby | collected 2014-05-21 | reverse complement strand
GTATTATAGAGGCGATTGAACACCAGTCAGAACCCATCCTGGCTGTCCAGTGGCATCCGGAACGCATGCTGGGGATGATGGGACAGCCTGAAGCTCAGGAAACCGCGCACCTGACAGAAATGACGCCGCTGTTTGAATATTTTGTCAGTCTTTGCACACCATAAAAGTCTGAGCCAGCAAAGGATCTGACGGCTTTTCCCTGTCCGGTGCGCTCAAGCCGGTGTAGTCGATCCAGAAACGAGGTGTGGTCCATGATCGGGAAAAAAATGACCTACGAAGCCATTGAGAAGGCCGCTGCGCAAATCATCGCCTTGGGTGAGGCCATCTACCGCCAGCCGGAAACAGGGTTCAAAGAACAACGGACAGCGCGCCTGGTCAGTGACGCGTTTGCCCCTTTCCCGCTGATTCGCCAAATCTGCCCTGATTTTCCAGGCTTGAAACTGACGCTGGATACGAAACGGCCAGGACCGGGGATTGCCCTTGTCAGTGAACTCGACGCGGTGGTCTGCCCGGGTCATCCGGACGCTGACCCGCTGACCGGTGCTGTGCATGCCTGCGGCCACAATGTGCAAGTGGCTGCGATGTACGGTGCTGCCCTGGGTTTGCTGACAACAGGCATAACAGACCAGCTATGCGGGAAAATCCATTTTATGGCCTTGCCGGCGGAAGAATTCATAGAGATTGCCGAGCGAAAACAGCTCATAGCCGAAGGCAGGCTTTCCTTTCTTGGCGGTAAGGCGGAGCTGGTGCAAAGAGGCTGGTTTGACGATGTTGACCTGTGCCTGATGGTCCATGTGATGCCTGCCGGCCCGGTCAAAGTCGCTTTCCAGTCCTTTAATGGCTGTCTGGTAAAATCCGTTCGTTTCAGCGGAAAAGCCGCGCACGCCGGCGCAAGCCCTCAGGAAGGCATCAATGCCTTGTATGCAGCCCACACCGCGCTGGCTGCCATGAATGGTATCCGTGAGACCTTCAAAGACAATGACTGTGTTCGGCTGCATCCAATCATCACGCGGGGTGGTTCGGTCGTCAATGTGATTCCGGATGATGTTCGGCTGGAAACCTTTGTGCGTGGCCGCAACCTGGAGGCGATCAACGCGGCTGCTTTCCGTTTCGACCGGGCTATGGCCGGCGGCGCGCTGGCCTTGGGCGCGACCGTGGAAATCGAGGATTTGCCGGGCGCGTTTCCTTTTATCAATGACGCGGGTTTGACCCGTGTCGCCCAATCTGTACTGGCCGATCTGGTCAAGCCGCAGGAGACGGCCGACATCGGCCATACAACAGGATCAACCGATGCAGGGGACCTGACAACCTTCTTGCCGGTGATCCAGCCTTTGATCGGCTGCATCACCGGTGGCCTGCATGAAGCGTCCTACCGTGTTATTGACCAGCATCTGGCTTATATTGTGACGGCACAGCTGCTGGCCGGTACGGCAGCAGAGCTCCTGGCCGGTCAGGCGGCCGTAGCCAGGCAGATCATAATGGCCTATAAACCTCTTTACCGGTCAAAAAATGATTTTCTGCTGGCGTTACGCGGTCAGTTCAGGACAAGAGAATTTCCTGGTCCCGACGTTGGTGGGTGGCCTTTTTGTGAGAACTAGCCTGGTCATCAACCCAGGCTGAGCATGAGGATGGCCAGGGCGTTGAGGATAAAACCGGTCGCCGCTTTTTTGCTGAGCCGTTCGCGAAACAAGAAATAAGACAGGATAAGCACCATGATCAGGGTCAGACCGCGGGTTGCCGGGAAAAAGAAAACAGACGATGAAACGCCGATGGCACTCATGAAGACGGTATTGGAAGCCGCCATCACAGCACCTGCCACGACACAGAGCAGCAGGTACTTTTTGTCAAACAGCTGCCTTACTGAAATGGCTTCATCCACATGGTCACCTCTGCTCATAATGATGATCGCCAGAATAGAGAGCAGCATGCTGCAGGCGATGTAGACCAGCAGGTAAGGTTTGGATTCGTCAGGGGCGATACGGGCAAACTGTTTGGAAACGATCATGGTCGCGCCGTTGCAGGCTAACGACAAAAAAACATAGAGCAGCCACTTGAAATCCGTTTTTTTCCTGGTTTCCTTTTCGAAGTAAGTGGCGTTGCTGACAAACATGATGCTGATCAAGAATAAGACCAACCCAATGATGGCTGTAACAGATAATGATTCATCCCAGAAAAAGAGACCGAAGGCAATGGGAACAAGTATGCTGAGACCGAAAATACTGTTGCTTAAGGCCAGCGGCCCTGTTCTGTAGGCCAGCATCGTAAAAAAATAGTTACCCAGAATCAAAGCTCCGACCAGTGCGCCGAAAAGCAGGTTGTTGCGGTTAAAAGACCAGCCGGAATAAGGCGGCATAGCCAGCAGGACCAGCGCTTGAATCAGGTTTATGCATAGGCTGAAAATGAAAAAATGCTTATTTTGGCTGTTATGGTTCTTCTGGAAGACTTTCAGGCAGACTGAATAAACTGTCGAAAGTGAACTGATGATCAATACAGAGGACCACAACATAAAGGACTCCTGCCAGTTACGTGATCAGGCAGAAGCGGTCACAGCCGGCCGGTTGTCCACCAGACAGCCGCGCGGTTTGGCCTGCCGCTTTCAGCCTGTAGGGCAGAGTATACCTGATCGGCGGGGAAATGTGAATGCGCCGGCCTGTTTCAGGCAAAATACTGCAGGACTGCAGACATCACCAGAGGCCAGCCGTGCTTCAGGCTGGCCAGATCCAGCCATTCGCCGCGCGTGTGGAATCCGGCACCCAGGCAGGCACCAAAACTGACCGCGGGAATGCCCATGGACAAAGGTATGTTGCAGTCGGTGGATCCGGAGACGATTTCCGGCGTTTGCCCTGTTTCCTGCCGGACGATAGCCGTGTAGCGTTCTGTCAGGGCTTCCTGCAGCCCGGGCTTCAGTTGGCCGGAACAAGGGCGCCTGCCGACGGTGGTGACTTGGATGGCCGCGCCCATGTTGCTGTAGGCTTCGATCAGCGCAGAGAACATGGCTTCAAGCTCAGCCAGGCATTTTTCAGAGTCAGACCGCAGTTCAACCAGCATTTCCGCTTGTTCAGCGATGGTGTTCACGGATGTCCCGCCGCTGATCTGCCCCACATTGTAAGTTGAACGGCTGTTGCTTTCCTGCGGTACTTTAAGTGCGTATAAAGAAGCGATCAGGGAAGCGAGCAGATGAATGGCATTGCGATTGCCGAAATCAGAGAAAGCGTGCCCGCCCTCTGTCTTCAGGACAACGCGATAGCGGGCTGAACCGACAGCCTGGTTGCACAGGTGCTCCCATGTTCCGTCGAGGGAGATCACTTCGCGTGTCCGGCCGCCGTAATCGGCCATCAGTTTTTTTGAGCCCTTAAGGTTGCCCAGGCCTTCTTCTCCGGCGTTCGCAGCGAAAACCAGGCCGCATTCGGGCCGCAGGCCGGCCTGAAGGACATATTTGGCCGTCATCATCAACAGCGCCAGGTTGGTGGTGTCATCACAGACGCCAGGACAGTAGATCCGCCCTTCGCGTTCTGAAAGAGGCAGCGGTTCCAGGTCGGGGAAGACTGTGTCGGTATGGGCCATGATCACGACGACCTCGCCACGAACGTCACCAACCGGGCAGACCACGTTCAAAGCGTCATCTATGATGACGGCCTTGCCACCGGCCCGGGTCAGCCAGTCCTGGCAGAAAAGGGCACGCTGCTCTTCCTGGTTGGATGGTGCCGGAATGGCGCAGAGTGTTCGGATCAGGTCAACCAGTTCAGCGTCATGTTCCTTAATAAAGTCACGGGCCTGGCTTGCGAGGTTCATTTTTCTGTCACTCCTTGATTCTCTCAGTCTGGCTGAGATCTGTTGCCTGTTCCGGATTGCCCTGCTGCATCTGCGTGATCACAGCGTATGCACCCGTACCGCTTCAGGCAGACTGCGCTGGCAAGGCTTAAAGCTAATCCAGCGGATAAATCGGGCGGCGGCATCTGGTGTAGCTGACAGTCAGGGGATCCTGGATGGTCAGGCCGGGCACAGAGACGTTCAGAATCTTTCTGGCGATCGGACCGAAAGCCGCCCGGAAGTGGATGGTTGATTTGAGCAGCAGCACCTGTTTGCTAAGCGGATCGATCCCATGAGCATAAAAAATTTCCAGATCATAGGGCTGCGTCACATTGGATGAGATGATGACAGCAATATCATCGATCATCACAACAGCGCTTTTTTGCAGATCGACCTGGATGCCGCCGCTCATGGGACCACGGTTGACATAACGGCCATCGCAGATCATCTTGACATAAGCGTTACAATCAACGGGTGTCCCCAGGATGTCAGGCCTTAACTTGCCACCGAGACGCAACGGTACCGTCTGGCCAACGCCTGCTTTTTCACAGGCTTGCACTGATTCGGGGTCGAAGATATGGGCAACTGCAGCTTTTTTGATCTGTGCGGCGATCATGGCCTTTAAAATGTGTGTTCCGTCGCAGGTAGATCCACCACCGGGATTGTCGCTCAGATCAGCAAGTACGAGTGGGCCTTCACCTGGCACAGCCGCGGCTTCCATCGCTTCGTCCAACCCGATGTTGGCTGGCTTCAGCACATGGCGGTCGCGCCATAACGCTGCGGCGAACTCAGTGCTGATCTTGTCTGCCAACTCAGGATTCTGATCGGTCACAGCGACAACGGTCATGCCCAGTTCTTGAATATCCGCGCAGACAAAGCCATGGGCAATGCCTACAGACAGCACGCCCGGCATGGCCTCACGGTCATGAGCCAGGTCAACGAACTTTTTCATGGCCGGCTCCTCTGTCGACAACGGAGGAAGGGCGATGGGCACGGATGCGCAGACCATGGTGGGCTTGATCTCGCCACGCAGCGCACGCAGCATCATCTGCGCGGCTTCCTGGCCTCTTTCATACATATCTGTATGAGGATAGTAGTCAAAAGGGATCAGGGCATTGGCGTACCGCTTCATTTTTTCCGTAATATTGGCATGAAGATCCAGCGTCGCGACAATCATGGCATCGGGCCCGACCGCCTGCCGGACCTGCATCAGCAGATCACCTTCGCCATCTTCGCTGGTTTCAGTGACCATAGCGCCATGAAGGCACAGCAGAACGCCGTCTATAGAACCGGTTTCCCGGATTGCCGCGATCAGCCTGCCGCAGATATCCTGATGGAAAGCAGCGCTGACACGGCCTGCCGGCATGGCATCAGCGGAAACAACGGGAATCAGGTCCACGTCTGGCTGTTGCAGCATCGTATCCAGTACGCCGGCTGATTCGGTGCGTGTCCCCCGCAGCAGCTTGATCATCTCATGACCTGTGGCAAACCTGCGGCGCTGGTATGAAGACAGATCGGTGATCTGCGTGGAGAAGGTATTGGTTTCATGCTTGAATTCCGCGAAGATGACCTGGAACATACGGATCGTCCCCTTTTCTGAACCGAGCCACATCGCCTGCCACAACTTGTACGGGCAGCACACCAGTCGAGATAGGGCGGTGCAGGCGCGGTTTTCTTTTGATATAATCGAGTATACCGAATGGTGTGCGTTGTGACCAGCCTTGACAGGTTTGTCAGGATAAGATCAAACAGTGGCAAACAGGTTTTGTCACGGGCAGGACAGAAGAACAGGATTAGAAAGGATGAGTCTCATGCTTTACGAATTGAGGATCTACCATATTCATCCGGGCCGCATGGCGGCGATACACAAACGTTTCAGTGACATAACCCTTGCTTTGTTCAAGAAACACGGCATCAAAGTCTGTGATTTTTTTGAAGATGCGGAAGGCGCTGAAAAAATTTATTATGTCTGCGCATTCGCGGACCGCGGACAGCGTGATGCGGCCTTTGAGGCTTTTCGGGCAGATCCGGCGTGGCAGGCAGCCTTTGCAGCCTCACATGAAGACGGAGGACCCATTGTTGAACGGGTGGAAAGTGTTTTTCTGAAACGTGTGCCCTATGTGCGCCCCGACTGGGTGTAAGAAAGATATAAAACCAGCGGGCAAAACCGACCCGGCAGACATGCCGGATGATTTGTGCCGCCTGGCATGCTCTGATGCCGGAAGGGCAGCAAATACAACAGAAGAAGGTGCGAAATGAGCGTGTTTGATTTTCCGGTTATTGACAGTCATGTCCACATCAGCGGACCCAAGTGCCTCGACTTTATGAAAACATACTGCAGCCACCATGGGTTTCAAGCGGTTAACATTGCCTGCCTGGCACATGATAAGGCAAATGACCCGTTGCAGAATATCCTGGCTGCACTACTAAAACTGCAGGATAAGCGCTTTTATGCTCATGGGTCGCTTGCCTATCCGACGTTACCGCTGGACCGCTCCCGGACTGACGCGGATGAATTTGCCCGGCAAGCCAGGCTGCTCCATGACATCGGGTTCGACGGCATCAAGATGCTTGAAGGCAAGCCGACAACCCGCAAAAAAACAGGCCTGCCCCAGAATGACCCGCTTTACGACCCGTATTACGCGGAAATGGCAAAGACCGGACGGCACATTGTCTGGCATGTCGCTGATCCGGAGACCTTCTGGGACAAAGATAAAGCGCCGGCCTTTTCCTTTTCAGCTGGCTGGTTTTATGGTGACGGCACGTTTCAGACCAAGCAACAGCTCTATGATGAAGTCCTTGACGTTTTGCGCCGTCATCCAGGTCTGAACGTTACCTTTGCGCATTTTTTCTTTCTGGGTGATTTTCCTGACCAGGCCGAAGACATGCTGCGGCAGTTCCCTAATGTTTCGCTGGACATCACACCAGGACGGGAAATGTACGAACAGTTTTCCCAGCGGCCGGCACGCTGGCAATCCTTTTTTCATCAGTATGCCGACCGCATCCTCTTTGGTACAGATATGACCAGCACGGAGTTTCAGGGGGCAGCCGGTGACCTGATTGATAGCATGAAACGGTTCCTGGCGACGCAGGATACGTTTACCTACTGGGACTTCACCATTCAAGGTTTGGGTCTGTCTGCTGCGGACTGCACACGCATCTGCCAGACCAATTTCACGACAAGAGCCGGCCATAAGCCCCGTCCGATCGATCGGGAAGCACTCAAGGCTTACATCAGTCAGCACAGGCAGGACATTGACGACGCAAAAGCCTTGCGCTATATCGATCAGCAGATGGCTCTGTGACCACTGCTGCGGCTGCTTGCGGTTCGGCCAGACAGCAGGAAAGAATAAAAGGTGACAAAATGGTAACACTTGCGGATTTTTGGACAGCACGGGTCAACATTCAGCGCTTTTTACATCAAACGCCGGTGCTCAGCACGAAAAGCCTGAGCAAAATCATCGGTGCTGAAACCTCTTTAAAGTGTGAGTTGTTTCAGAAAACGGGCTCTTTCAAAGTGCGTGGCGCTTTCAACACCTTGATTAACCTTCCGCCGGAAAAGAAAGCCCGCGGCGTTGTCTGCTTTTCTTCCGGCAACCATGCCCAGGCGGTCGCCTACGCGGGTCAGGTCACCGGTATTCCAGTGACTGCTGTCATGATCGAAGGTTCCAATGCCGACAAAATCGAGGCCTGCGCAAGCTATGGCGCCAAGGTCATTATCGCGGGGAAAAACTCGATAGAGGCAAGTGCGAAAGCCTACGCGATCATGGAAGAGCAAGGCTGCGCTTTTGTCCATCCATTTGACGCGCTTGCCACGATCGTCGGCCAGGGCACACTTGGGCTGGAAATACTGGAAGCCCTGCCGGACGTTGACGCCATTTATGTCCCGATTGGCGGTGGAGGCTTGATCTCCGGCATTGCTGCTGCTGTAAAAATGATCCAACCGGCTGTGCGTGTAATCGGTGTTCAGCCGGAAGACTCAGCTTCTATGCTCGCATCGTTGCGCCAGGGCGCCGTGACACAGATCGAAGCCTGCCGGACCATGGCGGACGGCTTGCGCGCGCAAGCTCCGGGTGAGAACACGTTCAAGTTTGTACAGCGTTATGTTGATGATGTCATCACCGTCAGCGAAGAGCAAATCGGCGCGGCCATGCTGCTGGTCATGACTCGGGCCAAACTGTTCGCGGAACCATCGGCGGCGGTTACAGTGGCGGGCCTGATTTCCGGTAAAGCCTATATAGGGAAAAAGAATGTTGCTGTTCTTTCCGGAGGCAATGTCAATTTGGATCAGCTGGCCAAGGTCATCTCAGCACGCACGCAGGCCGGATCCGGAGCGTAGAGCACAAGCAATCCGGCATCATTCAGGCCGTCGCCATGCTGCCGGCAGACCAGGGGTGAAGATATGAAAGACTACAAAGTGTACTGGGGTGATTTTCATGTTAACGCGGTCGGGTATACGACGCCGGCTAACAGGGAAGCAAACCTGCAGCTGGTTGAAGATACCTTTAAAAAAGCCAGAGGGCATGTTGATTTTTTCCCCATTGCCTATTATGCCTTTATCAAAAATTTTATAAACGGCCTGACCATCGAATCCGAGGGGCATGATCCCAGTTTTGACAGGCACTGGGAGATCATCAGGGATCTTGTCAAGCGGTACAATGAGCCGGGTAAATTCATCACCTTTATGGGCTATGAATGGCATGGAGACCGCTATACATATGGCGATCACAATGTTTTCTACCTGGATCCGGACGACGCGATCCTCACCGATGCAGAAAGTGTACCCGATCTTTACAAGATTCTGCGGGAGCATCAGGGCATAGCCATTCCCCACCATACAGCCTATAAACCCGGGGCACGATCCAAAGACTGGCGGTACATGGATGAGCAGCTCAGCCCGCTTGTGGAGATCTTCAGTGTCCACGGCAGCAGTGAAGGCTGCCTGACGCCTGTACCCATGGAAACAAACCTTTCCATGGGCCCCCGTGTACAAAGCACAAGTGTGCAGGAAGGGCTGAAAAAAGGTTATCACTTCGGTATCATCGCATCTGCCGATACCTCAGCACCTATGGTTGGCACCTGGGGTGTGGGGCTTGCTGCGGTCTGTGCTGAAAGCCTTACCCGTGAGGGGATATGGGAGGCGGTTAAAAACAGGCGGACGTATGGTGTCACAGGGGATCGGATCGTTCTTGACTACAGGCTGAACAACCACTTCATGGGTAGTATCATAGAAAAGCCGGCAAAAAGTGCCCGGATCAAGGTTAATGTCAGCGGTTCCAGCGCGATCGACCGCATTGAAGTCATCAAGAACGGCCGTGTAGCGCATACCTACTGTCATCAGGGGACCTGGGAAGAGAACTGTCCGGAAGGCAGGATTAAATTCAAACACCGTTTCACAGTCGGCTGGGGTCCTGTCAATTTTGGCGCTTATACAAAAAAATGGTCCGGCAGCTATCAAATTGAGAACGGGCAAATTCTGTCTGTTGAACCCTGCTTCACCACGAACAACCAAAGCTATGCCTATGAAGGTGACACCTGTACGTTTAGCCTGAACTCAGAGCACAGGCGTATGACTGATTTCGGAATGAGCAGAGGAAACACGCAAGCCCTGGTTATCGAAGGAGAAGCGTCACCGGACGACCGGATCCTGATCAACATAGAAGGCAAACAACTTGTCTATGACATCAGAACCTTGCTGGAACAGTCCTATATTGAACCGCTGATCGAGGAATCAAAAAAAAGGATTCAGGAAGTCTTTGAGCTTGGCGAAGAGGTCAACATAACGGAAGATGTTTGCTATCATAACGCCTACAAAGTGAAAATCCATCGCCTTATTCCGGAACAAGGTTATAAGGCCTCATTTGCCTGGACAGACAGGAATCTGTCTACTGAGGAAAACTACTATTATATCAGGGTGTCACAAGCGAACAGGCAATATGCCTGGTCATCGCCGATTTGGCTAAAAGGTGCCGGGCCAGGGTGATTGGCTTGAAAAACGCCTGATCAGCATGCTGTTTTCATCATTATGATTCAATTATTGAGGGGGATCCTTGAATGCCGGAAAAAATACTTTGCGAGAATTTGCCAGCCCCTGCTTTCATCGACGTTGAAAAACCGGAAATAAGCTGGGTTTTCAACGGACCGGGAGATTTCCAGAAACAGTGCAGGCTTGTTGTCTCCTCTAACGGACGGACACTATGGGACAGTGGCTCTATTCAGTCCGCCTGGACGAGGATGGCAACCGGTATCGCTCTGGAAGCTGGAAGAGAATATACAATGACCGTTTATACAACTGATGAGAACGGTTGTGAAGCTCACGCTGAAGAACGCTTCGAGACCGGGCTGGTCAGAGTGGGTGATGAGGCCGTCAGCTGCCACTGGAAGGCACAATGGATATCCGGCGGTTCATTGTTCCGGCGTGCGTTCAAAACCAGGGGCAAAGTGAGGAAAGCACGTGCGTTTGTTACAGGTCTGGGCTATTTTGAACTTTATATCAATGGCAAAAAAGCTGGTGACGATGTCCTTTCCCCTTCTTATACAAATTACAGGCATCGCTGTGAATACATGGCCTACGATGTTACGGCGATGCTCAAGGATGAAGAGAATACGGTCAGTATCATGCTGGGTGCCCACTGGCCGGTCACCACGGAAGACCCCCACGCGTTTGACCATTGGTTAAGGTATTACCTGGGATCGCTTTGCGCCATACTGCAACTGGAAATCCATTACGAAGACGGTACTTCTGACATCGTTGCCAGCGATGAATCGTTTAGAACAGCTCATTCCCCCATCGTCATAAGCGGCATTTATTATGGAGAGGATTATGATGCCAGGCAGGAAATCAGGGGATGGGACAGCTATAATTTTGATGACCGTGGCTTTAATCAGGCCAGCGTTGTTGACAGTCCGGCACGAGCGCTTATTCACAGTACGATACCACCCATAAAAGTTATCGAAGATCTTTCTCCAGTGTCCATCACTGATCGGGGCAATGGCAGATCTATCGTTGATTTCGGACAAAACATATCAGGGATTGTCTCGATATCGGTCAGAGGAGAGCGAGGCAGGACCGTAAAGATTCGCACATCCGAACTGGTTGATGATCATGGAGAGCTGAACACCGAGAATCTACGTAGCGCAAGAAGTGCCTGCCATTATATCTTGAAAGGCGAGGGAGAGGAGCATTACCGTCCGAGGTTTACCTATCATGGTTTTCGCTATGTTGAGGTTACCAACTGGCCGGGCACCATATCTCCAGACTGCATCGCGGCACATGTTACGCACTCATCGTTGACAAAGACAGGCCATTTTGAGTGCTCCGACACATTGCTCAACAGGATTCATACCGCCATGGTCTGGACACTCCGGACAAACCAGCAGTCCATACCGCTTGACTGTTGCCAGCGAGATGAGCGCCAGGGCTGGATGGGCGATGCCCAAACCTCGGCAGAAGCAGTTGCTGCCAACTTTGACATGTGTTCGTACTACCGCAAATGGCTCGATGATATTGCTGATATTCAGGATGAAAAAGGTAATCTGGGCAGCGTGTATACGCCTTGCTCAACAAGTGAATTGCCATATGAAGAATCCTTCTCGTATAAGGCGGCATATGCAATCATTGTCCGCCTGCTCTATAGGGAATATGGCGATATACGTTCCTTGAAAAAGCACTATCCCAGGCTGAAAAAGCTCGCTGAATATCTGAAAACAATGGAGTATAAGCCGCAAAAAGATGGTACCGGAACGATTATCCTGCCGATCAACCCTCAAGGGCTCTTAAAGGAAGATGATTTAGGTGACTGCCTCAGTGTTGAAAACGTGCCGCCGCGCTTTGTAAGGGATGCCTATTACGTAGATTTTCAGCATATCATGGCAGATTTCGCAGATATTCTCAGAATTGAGAGCGATCGGGCCTACTTTACGGAACGTTTTCAGGAACTCGCCCAAAAGTATCAGGATACCCATTATTACGGCACATGGTATTACGAAGACAAGAACCATGACCTGGGCAGCGGCTATTATGGCAGCTGCCGGGATTTGGGTGTCGTACCAGGTGTCCTTGTTCTGCTTTTTGGCATAGCACCGGAAAAATACCACGCTGTCCTGCTGGAAAAAATACTCTTTCAGGTTACAAAATCCCGGGGCAGCACGCAATTCCCTACGGGTTTCTTCGGTACTAAGCTGCTTCTGGATTTGCTGGACAGAACCGGACACAACGCGGTGTCCATGGATATGCTGCGACGCAGGGATTATCCTTCCTTTAACTTTATGCTGGAAATGGGCGGGACAACCATCTGGGAACGTTGGCAATACATGACCGGCAATGAAATGAACAGCCACAACCATACACCACTTGCCGGAGCGGACAGCTTTTTCTACAAGGTTCTGGGCGGCATCAATGATCATGCCTTTTCCAGTGATGGCACACTGGAGATTGCCTTAGCCCCGTACTTTGACAAAGAGCTGGATTTTGTTACATGCAGCAGGGAGATCGCCGGCAGGGAAGTGCGCGTGCACTGGTTCAGAACAGCAGATGGCATCAGCATGCAGGTCGTGGTCCCCAAAAACGCGAAAGCTGTGATATCTGTACCCGATGGTTACCGGGCTGAAACGGACAACCGGTGTATGGAACCGGGAATTCATGAATGGTCATTTAAAAAACTTTAGCGCAGGGTTAGGCGGATTGCCTTGGTTTTTAGTTGAATTAACATGGTTCTTAGCGTAAGATAGACGCTGGATGCCGCCTGATTGAAAGCTGCCGCATAACGTGTCCGGGCGTGAGCCCTTCAGGAGTTCCCATGGACAATCAAGAGATTCCGACTTCAACCCAGGCGAGTGCTGCAGACCTTGAAAAAGATCATAAAACAAGGCCAGGTCCAACTAAAAAAACAAGGCTGAAAAAGAGTTTACTGGGCTTATTGATTTGTGTGCTGCTGGCTGCTTTTGTACTGTTCATGGATCGCCGCGGCATTCATCTGGCGATGCTCAACGATCGTCATTCCCTGATGTATGCCATTTTTGTCATCCTGGCCTGCATAAGCGGTTATTTTGTCCTGATGCTGCTCTCTATCCTGCAGATCCATGTCAAACATGGCAATGATAACGAGATCGGCATGATGGGCAGTTTCAACCGGATGCTTGTCGTCATGGCGCTTGTCATTGGCGCTGCTTATATTTTTGGTCGTCTCGACGCTTTTTCTTCATTTTTTGCCATGTTCGGCGGCATGCTGCTCGGCTGGTCGCTCCAGGCGCCGGTCAGCGGCTTTGCAGCCTGGGTTATGGTTACGTTGATGCGGCCTTACCGGATAGGAGATCGTGTTCAGTTCCCGACGCTTGGCCTGATCGGCGACATCGTCAAGTTCAGTTCAATGTATCTGACCCTCAATCAGGTCGGTGGCAGCATCGGCAGCGAGGAGCCGGTCGGACGTATGGTCCATGTGCCGAACGCGATGCTCTTTGGACAGGTTGTCATCAATTACACGCACCTTAAATCCACCGAGACGGCTTCCTATATTCTGGACGAAGCTTTATTCAGAGTAACGCTTGATTCCGACTGGGATACGGTTGAGACCATCCTGCTCAACACGGCAAGGTCTGTCACGCGGGACATTATTGAAAAAACCGGTACGAAGCCCTATGTCCGCGCGGACACATGGGATTACGGCACCCTGTTCCGGCTGCGCTACATAACCGACGCGGTAGACCGGCCGCGCATCATGTACGAAATCGTCAAGACAGCCACCAAGGAAATTCAGCGTAACAAGAATGTCGATCTGGCTATTCCCTATATTTATTCTTTTAAACGCGGGCTGGACAGAGCGGGCACGGCTAGTAAGCAGGCAGAAACGATAACCCAGGTTGATGTCAGCGATATCAAGGGTATCCGTCTGGATGATCTGGAATACTGGCGTATCAACGATCAGGAGGTCGCTGAGATTGCCAGCAACATCAGCAACGTCGGTCTGCTGCAGCCGATTGTCCTGACCCGTGATCTGGAAGGTGAAGGCTACCAGATCATGTTCGGTGAAAAGCGCTTGAAAGCCTGTATCTTGCTGGGCTGGAAAAAAGTGCCTGCCATCATCCGCAACCCGATTGGCATTGATATCAATCGCCCCTCGTCCGACATGGAGGACAAGAGGCAGTAAAGCTAATCGGAACGGGAAACATGCACATATAACGTAGAGCAGATTACGGTTCAGGCGGCCTGCCCCAGCGTTCAGTGAGCAGGGGGTGAGCTTACCATTTCGCGGTGCTGTTATGGAACGGTGTCCCGATGAAACCCACTTGTGAAAAATCTTCAGGATTATGCCTGACGATATAGTCAATATAGGAGGAGACCATACGGCCAGTCAGCAGATAACCGGCTGCGTTCAAATGTCCGCCCAGATAAAAATTCCGCTTGAAGGTTTCATCGTATACCGGTGCATACCGGGCAAAGTCAAGAACATACGTGAAATCAAATAAAGCTGCCAGTTCATAAAGCAAAGCGGCATGCCTGTCTTTGATCACATTTCTTTCCGCATCCTCATCATGCGGCATCGACATGATAAAAAAACGTGCTTTGGGCTGCATTGCTTTCAGCCTCTGAATGATCTTTGCGTAATAGCCGGCAAAGGTAGGCGCGTTATTTTCGTAGTTATCCAGGTCAATATCCGCCGCAGAACCGATTTCCTGCTTTAAGCCGAAAAGATCATTGGCGCCGAGCGCTATGATGTAGGCCTGGCACAGCTTATCTTTGTCCCAAAAGCCACTCTGTTCGGCAAAGCTTTCCCAGTATTGCATGGCGGTCATACCGCCGCGGGAAAAATTGTAAACTTTGGAACCTGTCGCG
>LFRM01273033.1_pt1 | contig 14642 bp, 14 predicted proteins | sample 618341 | NCBI WGS metagenome assembly LFRM01 (sample SAMN03654438, study PRJNA283298) | anaerobic digester metagenome | isolation source: pool of bioreactors CSTR01a, CSTR02a, and CSTR03a thermophilic anaerobic... | place: Denmark: Kgs. Lyngby | collected 2014-05-21 | reverse complement strand
TTAGCGGCGACAATATCTAGGCATGCCCTAGTGAAGATAGCTCATTGCCGGTTAATTAGACATTCCAGATGGAGTGTCTTTTTTTATGAATTAGAGGGTAAATATGATATAATTATATCCATGGTGGTAAAAATGAAAACAATAAAAATACAAACAAATTCAGTACAAGAAACAATGGCAATCGCTAAGAATTTAGCGACAAATATTCACTCAGGATGCCTGATTCTTCTTAATGGAGACTTAGGAACTGGTAAAACCGCATTCACTAAGGGAATTGCGCTAGGACTTGGTATTGAAGATACAATAACAAGCCCAACCTTCACACTCCTGAAGGAATACGAAGGACGCCTAAACTTAAAACACATCGATGCTTATCGATTAGAGGGCATTGATTCAGATTCCCTTGGACTGTATGATCTTATGGATTTCGATTCAGTCATCGTTTTAGAATGGGGAAGCTTCATTCAAGATCAAAGTTTGAATCCTGAATACATTATTAATTTAGAATACATCGACGAAAACACACGAAACATAGAAATTATTGAGGTAGGTTCATGAAAACAATCATTATCGATACATCCCACAGTCTACTTGCAGTAGGATTAGTGGAAGATGGTAAGATCATCCATTCACGACAAGAAGTTGTTCAGAAAAAACAATCTGAATATTTACTGCTTTATGTGGATGAATTGATGAAAGAAGCACAGTGGAAACCCAAAGACTTAGATCGTCTTGTGATTACTGATGGTCCAGGGAGTTATACAGGAATGCGAATCGGAATCACATTCGCAAAAACACTTGCTCTGACACATCCTACAATGGAAGTATTCACAGTAGATACCTTACTCTCATTAATGGGCAAGACAACCGGCTTTGCGTTCATCGATGCACGTTCAAAACGAGTGTTTGGTGCATATGGTGATGAAGGTGCAATCAGAGATGAAAGAGTGTACCAATTTGAAGAATTAAGGGATATCACATGTGATATGTTTGGGGATACATCGCTTTTTGGTGAAGTGAACCGGTACGGTAATGTGATTGAAAACATCCTTGCGGTTGAATCATCATGGGTCCCAGTTGAAGACAGTGATCTCCTTGTTCCTCGATACATTAAATGACACTAAGAAAAGCACGTCCAAGTGATCTGGAGGCAATCGTTTTATTAGATCATAAGGTTTTAAAAACAAACTGGCATGAACGCCTTTATTTAGAAGAAATTACGAATAAGAACACACACTTTTGGATCTTAGAACTCGAAGGACTCATTGTGGGGTTTCTTGCGATTAAAGTCATAGCGGATGAAGGAGAAATACTGCAATTTGCGGTTGATCCTGTTTATCAAGGCCAAGGATTTGGAAGTTTACTAATAGATTATGCTTTAGAAAATCTAAATATTATGGATTTATTTCTTGAAGTAGCGGATTCAAATGAAATCGCACGAAAGTTCTATAAGAAATATGATTTTCAATTGATGCGTATTCGTAAGAATTATTACGGACCCGATCAAAACGGTATTGAAATGAGAAAGAGGTTGAAATAGCTATGTTATTGCTATCAATAGAATCAAGCTGCGATGAAACATCCGCAGCAGTTATTAAAGATGGAACAGAAGTTTTAAGTAATTCTGTTTCAACTCAAATTGCGGTACACCAAGCCTTTGGGGGAGTTTTCCCTGAAGTAGCATCACGACTCCACGTTGAGAAGATCAATTTGGTCATTAAAGACGCTTTAAAGCTCGCAGGAGTGAGTTTGGAAGACCTTGACGCAATTGCCTTCACACAAGGGCCAGGTCTTGTGGGGTCGCTTCATGTGGGTGTAATGGCAGCGAAGACCTTAGCGTGGTCACTTGATATACCGCTTGTTCCTGTTCATCATATTGCAGGTCATATTTATGCGAATATGTTATCAGGAGATCTTGAGTTTCCATTGATGGCGCTTGTTATTTCAGGAGGCCATACGGAACTTGTTTATATGGAATCGGATTATTCATTCGAGGTCATTGGTAAAACACAAGACGATGCGGTAGGGGAAGCCTATGATAAAGTAGCGCGCCTCATGGGACTTGCTTATCCAGGGGGTCCTATCATTGATAAACTTGCGAAAGAGGGAAAGAAGAATTACATTCTTCCCAAGACAAAAACAGAATCTGTGCTTGATTTTTCCTTTAGTGGATTAAAATCAGCAGTTCGTCAAAGTATGCTTCGTGAGGAGCGTAATGATCAACCGCTGATTGTTGAAGATATGGCATTCGCATTTCAAAACAGAGCCGTTGATCAATTAATGGAGCGCGTTGAATCTGCACTTGCTGAGTATTCTGTTAAAACTTTGGTACTAGCAGGGGGCGTTGCAGCCAATTCACTTGTGAGAGAACGCATTTATAAATTCCAAAATGATGAGACTCAGGTCCTCATTCCGCCAATTTGGGCGTGTATGGATCAAGCAGCAATGATCGGTTTGGCCGGTTTTAAGGCATATGAGCGCGGTGTTAGGGGAGATTGTGAAATATCTGCCAATTCTAACATGGTCTTGTGAAGGAATTAATTAATACTCATTTAATACCCCACTAGTTTGTGATATGATTATCACATGGTGGTGAAAATATGAATAAAATATCGAATGTGCCTAAGGCAACCTTGCAAAGATATCCAATTTATCTGAAAGCTTTGAGAAAATTACACAATATGGGCGTTGAGCGTATTTTATCACGTGAACTAGCATTGTTTGTGGATATTGAATCCACAACAATTCGTCGAGACTTTTCTTTTATTGGTTCGATGGGGAAACAAGGATATGGTTATGATGTTCAAGTCTTAATTGAAATGTTTGATGATCTTTTAGGGGTCAGTTTTGATGAAGAATTAATTCTCATTGGAGCTGGTAACTTAGGACGAGCAATACTTAACTATAATCGATGGAATCATGTGGTTGGCGAAATTTCAGTGGCCTTCGATATTGATCCCAATAAACTAGGGGAAGCGTCTGATATTCCGATTTATCACATGAGTGAGTTGGAACAACGCATACCAAAAGGATGCCGTATCGCAATTGTGACGGTATCTAAAAATGTACAAGAAACAATTGACCGTTTGGTCAGTTTGGGTATTGTGGGCATTGTGGACTTTTCCAGTGAACACATTCAAGTACCAAAACATGTAATCGTAAAAACAGTGGACGTTGTATCAACGATCCAAGAGCTGATTTTTCAAACAAATAATATTCGATAACGAGGTGGAAAAGATGATTTCATATATGACAGTACGTGAGTGCTATGATTTACTAGCAATGGGTTCCGATTTTGAACTCGATACAATTGAATACATTCAACTACAAGGGTGGATTCGTACAAACCGAAATGGTAAAAATGTAGGATTTATTGAATTAAATGATGGAACTTATTTCCGTTCAGCACAGTGTGTTTACGCAACAGAATTAGACAACTATGCAGAAATTGGAAAATACGGAACAGGAAGTGCGATCACAATTACGGGTCGTTTCAAACCTACTCCAGATGGTCGTCAACCTTTTGAAATTGAAGTCACTGAGGTTGTGCTCGAGGGCGCATGCAGTTCAGATTATCCACTTCAAAAGAAACGTCATTCTTATGAATACTTAAGAGAGATTGCGCACCTAAGAGTGCGTACAAACTCATTTATGGCAGTCTTCAGAGTGCGCTCAGTGCTCTCAATGGCAATTCATGAATTCTTCCAAAACCAAGGATTTGTTTATGTTCATACGCCAATCATTACGGGTAACGATGCGGAAGGTGCTGGAGAAGCATTTGTAGCAACAACTCGCGGAGATGGCGACTATGAAAAGGACTTCTTTGGAAAGAAAGCAAGTCTTACAGTATCAGGTCAATTGCATGCTGAAGCATTCGCATTAGCATTCAGAGATGTGTATACATTTGGACCTACGTTCCGTGCTGAGAAATCAAACACTGCGCGCCATGCATCTGAATTCTGGATGGTTGAACCTGAGATTGCGTTTGCGGACTTAGATGACAACATGAACTTAATTCAAGACATGGTAAAATACTGTATTGAATATGTGCTTGAAAATGCGCCAGAAGAAATGAAATTCTTCAATGACCGCATTGATACAACACTTTTAGAACGCTTAAATAACTTAATTAAAACAGACTTCCAACGCATGACGTATACAGAAGCAGTTGATCTTCTAATGAAGGAAAACGACCGATTCGAATTTAAAGTCGAATGGGGAACAGATCTTCAATCAGAACACGAACGTTATCTATCAGAAGAAGTTGTTAAAGGACCTGTATTTATTACAGACTATCCAAAAGACATTAAATCATTCTATATGAGATTGAACGACGACAATAAAACAGTTGCGGCATGTGATTTACTTGTGCCAAGTGTTGGAGAACTTGTCGGTGGATCGCAGCGTGAAGAACGCCTCGATTTCTTAGAAAAACGAATGAAAGAAATGGATATCGAAAAAGAAGGCCTCGAATGGTATCTTGACCTACGTCGTTATGGCGGAGTGAAGCATTCAGGATTTGGAATCGGTTTTGAACGTTTCTTAATGTACATAACAGCAATGGCAAACATCCGTGATGTGATTCCATTTGCACGTACACCAAAACACTTAGATTATTAAAAGGAGTCTTAAATGGATTATAGAGGGAATTACGTACCTAAAAAGCATGGGAAACTCGGCTACAGGATTGTAGTTCCTTTTCTTTTGCTCTTACTGGCAGGCTGTTTGATGATATATACATTCTATAAACCGTCACAACAAGAAGTTGATACATCCTTAAATGTATGCAAGATGAATCATAGAGAAACTCGTAGCCTGATTACGCGCCTTGAAAAAGAGCGCAGTGAAGAGGGTACAGAGAGTTTGGTTTTCTCTGATTATGGTCAATACGGTGAAACCTTAGGTTTCTATCAAAACCAGTATAAACCCGGTACCAGAGATCCCTTCAATGGAAAGACTGTATTCTTAAATAATGTCTGTTCCGATGAAGAAAGCACCTATCTTATGGGCGTTGATTTAGATTCCAAAATTCCACTTGAATTCTTAGAAGATGGTTTTTATGAAGTTGAACTCTTAAGTGGTTTAACACGTTCACGCCTTGTATCAGAAGAAAAAATTGATGATACAGTGTATACGATTTCCCGTAATGGAAAATCAAAAAAGATTCGTATTTTTGCGAACAGTGCTTTGTTTGATTTTGAAGAACACAAAATACTAAATGAAAATGTTTTATACTTAGAAGTGAGTTCAGATGATGAACATGAGAAATACGATATCGCAATTGATCCTAGTGGATTAACACTTTATAATGATGGCGTTACTAATTATGGCAATCAATATAATGGCGTTGTTGAAGCGGATGAAATGTATGATGTCGCACTAAAACTTAAAGAAAAACTTGAAGCTAAAGGGCTTAGAGTTTTAGTCTTAAGGGATAATGAAACACCCATTAATGTTTTTGGTGAAGATGGGCGGATTGCGAAGGGATACGAAGCAGATGCTAAGTATTATATTCAGTTGAATTTACTCTACTCAGGTTATAAATCAGATGTCGGAGCAACCATGATTTACTCTAATTTCTCGAGTAATCGTATTGCGACTTCTATTATGAAAGCACTGAATGAACAAACGAGTTTAAAAGCATCAAATTATTCATCGGGACATAACATCGATGGTGTTTATCGTACTCAGCTTGTGGATAATCTTGACCTGATGAACATCATCCGAGAAACCGGTGGTAAGTTTACAGGAGCAGGAATTAATGAAGATTTTAAAGAATTAAATGGCTTTGCGAAGGATATTCGTAAAGGTATGCAGACTGTGGTCGTTGAATACGGATATTTAAACGATGACGAAACATTTGCTACATGGAAAAATGAAAAGGAAGCAATCATTGAAGCGACGTATGAAGGGATTCTATCGGGCTTAGGAATTGAATAGGTGAATGTATGATTGTACAGGTTAGAAATGCGAGTAAATCATTCGGATCTCAGGATCTCTTTGATAATTTAAACGTACTTGTAAAAAGAGGTGAGCGCGTTGCGCTTATTGGAGCAAACGGTGTTGGTAAAACAACACTTTTTCGCGTGCTACAAGGGGATGAATCCCTCGATAGTGGTGATGTATTTTGGCGATCAGGCGTTCGTAAGGGATTCCTGGATCAGATTCACATTGGTGAGGAAGATGTCAGTGTAAGACAATTCTTTGATGAAGTGTTCGTTGATGTATTCGCACTGAAGAAACGACTCAATGTCATTGAGGAAACCATGCAAACAGATCACTCTGATAAAATACTCGAGCAATATGATCGTGTTCAAACGGAATTCATTCAGCGCGGGGGTTATACGTATGAGACAGAAATTAATACGTTTCTGACAAAGTTTAATTTCAGTCCAAGCGACTTAGACCGCTCATTGGGTACTTTCTCTGGGGGACAAGTAACGCGCCTTGCGTTCATTCGTTTACTGCTGAGTAAACCGGATATCTTATTCCTAGATGAGCCAACCAACCATCTTGATATTTCAACCATTGAATGGTTAGAAGGGTATCTTGCAAGTTATGAGGGCGCACTCGTTGTTGTATCCCATGACCGTTTGTTCTTGGATCGTGTGTGTAATGTATTGATTGAGATTGAGGATAAAGTAGCTACGCGTTATCAAAGTAATTATTCAGGATATATTAAACTAAAAGAAGTAGCAATCGCATCTCACAACGTTAAGGTTGCGAATCAGAAAAAAGAAATCGATCGCCTTGAAGCACTGATTGAGAAATTCAGATATAAGAAAAGTAAGGCAGCTTTCGCGCAGTCAAAGATTAAGTATCTCGACCGTATGGAACGCTTAGAAGAAAAAGATGATCATAAGCGTGAGTTTAAGGCAGAGTTCACAACCAGTATTCGTGGTGGTAAGGATGTTCTCTTACTCAATGAACTGGAAGTGGGCTATGATAAACCCTTATTTTCAGTCACTGAAACGGTAAACCGCCAACGTCGCATTGCGATTGTTGGGGATAATGGAACTGGTAAGTCGACGCTTCTTAAAACTGTAGCGGGAAGACTTAAACCATTGGGTGGAGAAATGCTTTTAGGGCATCAAATTCAAATGGGTTATTTTGACCAACAACTTCTCGACTTTGTGATGGATAAAACCGTCTTAGAAGAGGTTTGGGATGAGTTTCCTGAACTGGACCACACTCAAATAAGAAGTTCACTGGGAAGATTTCTCTTCAAAGGAGAAGATGTCTTCAAAAGTGTCTCTGTTTTATCTGGGGGTGAGCGAGTTCGTTTATCGCTTGTGAAGTTAATGCTTCAGCATGATAACTTCCTTGTGCTTGATGAGCCTACCAACCACCTTGATATTCAAGGTAAGGAAGCGCTTGAAAAAGCACTGGCTGACTACAATGGTACCATGTTGTTTGTGTCTCATGACCGTTATTTTATTGAGAAGCTCGCAACCGATATCTGGTTGATTAAAGATGGTGTTATTGAACATACTGAAAAAAGCATGACAGAAGTTATTGAAGAAAATAAAGAAACGGTTCGTCAGGTTAAAGAAACCTCAAAAGAGGTCTATGTGAACGTGAAGCGTCAACAAAGACTCGCAAAAAAACTCGAGGAGGAACTCCTTGAGCTGTATGAGGATCTTGAGGTGCATCGTGAGTCACGATTTGACCCTGATATTTACCATGATTTTGAAAAGATGAATGAAGTAAATTCTGTCATTGATGATATTCACAATGAAATTAAAACTCGTGAAGCACAGTGGTCGGAGATTATGATGGAATTAGAGGAGAATGAGGCTTAGGTCTTATTCTTTTTCTTTGCGATAAAGTTCAAATGTCTTAATCCACACCTTGTTGTATTCTGTATAAGATGTCGCATCAACGTCTTTTAGGTTCTTTCGTAAGAGTTGAAAGAAGCGGTGTTGGGGTGATGTTCCGATTCGAATGGAATCATGAATAAGTCCTCCCCAGATTGGATTCTCCGAATAGTAAGTTGAAACCTCGAATTCTTTAAGATATGTTTCATCAACTGGAAATGATCGAAGAGCAACATCGAAAACATTATCTTCAATTGTCAGGATGCAGTACTTATACTCAGGTCCGTCTGCCGGAATGCCTATTGATCCTGGATTGATGAATCGTTTGCCACTGTAGGTATGATCGCTGTGTAGGTGATTATGTCCAAAGAGACAGACATCGAAATCATACATGTCGATGAGTTTATCATAACCATTTTCAATGAATGAGGGGCGTACGAGTTCTCGGACTTGATCTCCGTGGATGACTAAAAAACGAAGTCCAGAGTATTCAAAAAACTCTACATTGTTCAACTCTTCCAAATAGGATTTACTATCTGAATTCAAATTATTTTGACTCGTACACAATGGTTTCTGGTTTAAGAAGCGTGGGTCAAATTTGCTGTAGAGTAGTGTGCGGTCTCTATTTCCGAGGACTGTGATGTAACTCTTCTCTGATATGATATCAATCACTTCGTTGTCTGAGTATCCATCGGATATGGCATCGCCCAGGAAGATATAGTGATCAACGTTTTGATTCTGTGCGTCTTTGATTGCTTGGTTTAGTGCGGGGAGATTTGAGTGTATGTCACTGATTAGTGCGATTTTCATAGGGTGCCTCCGTTTCTTTAATTATAGCATAATAAAAAAGTCAGGAGATTTTTCTCCTGACGATTAATGTATAAATTTTATAGTTTGTCTGCAGCTCTTTTTAGAACTGAGAAGAGGTACATGATACCAACTGTAAGTAAGATATGCGCGATTCCTGAGACTCCTGATATGGATGCATTCAATCCTTTTGAAAGTTCCATTCCTAATACTTGTGTTGTTCCTCGAACAGTAAGCATGAGAAGTGTTGAGATAAGTCCTAAGTTATAAAACAATGTGAAGCGTTTGAATTTAGGATCTTCATCTAAGTTGAACTTCGTGAAGAAGAGTGCAACAATCAGGAACATAAACATTCCTAAGATCAGTGTATGTGTATGTAGGACTGCGAGTTGTGTTTTACCTGTGAATCCTTGGATTTTTGTGAATTCTCGGTAGAATACACCGGCTCCTAATCCGACGATCATGTATGCGAATGCAGTGTTAATCATTTTTTTCATTATATTTTCTCCTTATATAGTATTGTATTCATCATTATTTCCATCGCTCTGAAGTTTGGCTTTTCTTTAGTAAGTTGACTCATCATATTTTCTAAGATGAATGTGATAAACCACTCTTTCGTAAAGTATTCATTCCAAATTGTAAAGTCGATGTCTTTGTCAAGGTTTAAAACCTTGAGTAGACCGCTTTCCATATGTTGGTAGTACGTATTCGAATCTGTTTCCAAAAAAGTCAGTTGTGCTTGCATGATTTCTTTGAAGTTCTCTGTGTGCATCAATGCTTTTTCAAACAAGATGGTAAGATAGTCCACGAACCCTTGATTGGGTTTAACGCGGCAAATATCTTGGGCAAGAGATGCTTCCCAGAAATCATCGAGCAGTGCTGCAGTGAGTGCTTGCTTAGATGGGAAGTAGTTGTATACTGTCCCAACCGATACATCGGCTGCTTTGGATAGTGTTCGAATGCTCAGATCTTTAATGCCAATTTTTTTTGCATGCTCAAGTAAATAAGCTTTACTGATCATGTTTTCACCTCCAATGAACACTGTTCATTATACTGTGTCATTGTTTTATTTGCAAGGTACATGATTGGGTAGTATGTGTATTAGGGTCAATAGTCATTGTTTTAGGGCTTAGAGGCCTGATTGATTTGTCAATCAGTGTGTAATTGTGTATAATAGGATAGGAAAATAAAGAGGAGACAGTATATTCTATGGCAAAATGTTTAGTGGCCCAATCAGGTGGACCAACATCAGTAATTAACGCTACAGTAGCGGGAGTTGTGAAAGCAAACCAATTAAACCCTATCTATGATACGGTATTAGGTGGACTTCACGGTATTGAAGGAATCCTTCAAGAAATGTTCGTTGATTTAACAGATATGAGTGAGGAAGAGAACTTAATTCTTCGCCAAACTCCATCTTCAGCATTAGGATCATGCCGATACAAATTGAAGCGTGAAAACACAGCTGACTTCGTTAAATTATTTGAAATTCTAGAAAAACACGATATCCGTACAGTATTCTACACAGGTGGAAACGACTCAATGGATACAGTTACAGCTTTAGCACAATATGCAGAAGCAAACGGATTATCAGACAAGTTCCAATTTGTTGGATGTCCAAAAACAGTTGATAATGACTTAATGGTTATGGATCACTCACCAGGTTATGCTTCAGCAGCAAAATTCATTGCTACAACAGCATACCAAACATGGTTAGATTCAACAGTTTACACTCGTCAAGACGTATTTATTCTTGAAACAATGGGACGCGATGCTGGTTGGTTAGCAGCTGCTGCATGTGTTTCTGGAATCGTTGACGTATTAGTATTACCAGAATTAGACTTCGATAAAGAAGCATTCTTAGCGCAAGTTAAAAAGCACGTTGATGCTAAAAACAAATGCTATGTTGTTGTAAGTGAAGGAGTTAGCTACGCTGACGGAACTTACCTTGCAGCTGGAGAATCAAAGAACGATACATTCGGTCACGCCGTATTAGGTGGCGCTGGTAATGCACTTCGTGAAATGATCCTTGAAGCAGGTATCTCTGAAAGAGCTAAAGTTCAAGACCTTTCAAACGCACAACGTTCACACGCTACAGAGCAATCTAAAGTTGATGTTGAAGAATCATTCAAATTAGGAATGTCAGCACACATGCGTTCAGTTGATCCAACATTTACTGGAAAAACAGTATTCGTTACACGCGTTGAAGGAGATTCATACGATGTTAAGTTCGATGCTACTGATTCAAGTAACATTGCAAACCACGTACGTCACTTCCCATTAGAGTGGATCTTACCAGATTTCGCCGGAATCACTCAAGAAGGACTTGACTATGTCGCACCACTGTTAGTGGGAACACCAGTCATCTTATTCGATGAAAAAGGACTTCCAAAACACGTAACACCTTACTACATGCGTTGAATTTTATTACCAAAAGCAAAAGATGAACCCTAGGGCTCATCTTTTTTTGTGCATTTTTCACTTCTTGATAGATGTTATACAAATCATCATCGTTGGGATAATCGTGAATTACGATTGTTTTAATACTGCTTTCTTTGAGATTATTCATTGGACTAACACTCGATGTAGTTGCAGGTAAAACTGTGACACTTAAATTCTATGTTAGGGTTAAAGAAGACCTTGATGTTGAAGTCACAACGACTCTATTGAACCAAGCAACGATCGCAGATCTTACAGCAAGTGTTGAAATCGAAACAACGAAACCACGCTACTCAGCAGTTAAAACAGTAGTAGATGGTAACAAAAATGAAAGAGCAGACCAAGGAGAAACACTAACCTACACTCTCGAAATTACAAACGATGGACTTATTGATGTTGAGAACATGTTTGTTCAAGATGAGCTGCTCACAATTAAAGATTACTTTGTAAGTGTGGATGATGAGACCCTGACTCTAAATGGGGATGATTCATTCACTGTGAAAGATCTTATTGGTGGATTTGAATTGAATCTTCCAGTGGGTGAGACTATTCACATCAGCTTTGATCTTGTACTGAAGAGTGACTTGGATATGGAAGCAATCTATCTCATTAGAAACATTACGAAAGTAAACGAGTTGAATCCAAGTGCAAGCATTAGGACATTGATACCAGAGACTAAAACAATTCATAAACCGGATCCGAAACATCCAGTAACGCCTCCGGTTGTGAAACCACCAGTGGTAACGCCTCCAATTGTTACACCTCCAGTGGTGACCCCTCCTGTTACTACACCACCGATTGTTAAACCCGTGGTTGCTCCTGTGGTACCTGTTGACTTACCATCACTATTAATTGCAATTGGACTTATATAAGAAAGGCGCACCGAGCGTCACTAATCAATCTTGGCGAAGTGAAATGGGATGCGAGGTGTTTCTTCCCTCTACACCAAACGTGACGCATCTTCTTGAAGTAAGCATAATTGAATACAAAAGTTGTGCTTCGCCACGTTATGAAGGCACTATCCGCGGATAGTGCCTTTTATGTTATTTATAAAATATAAGACATTGAGTTAGGGATGCGCAAAAGAAAAACCACTTTTCAGTGGCTTTGGTGTATACATGGCGAAGAAAGAGGGATTTGAACCCTCGCGAGCTCACGCTCCTATCGGTGTTCGAGACCGACCCCTTCAGCCTCTTGGGTATTTCTCCGTATGTCATAAAAAATTATATCACAGACTTATAAAAAATAGAATGTAATTCTTGAAATTAATATACATTGAGCGTATAGTTGTTGTAGTTAGGGGGTATCTGGATGGACGAATTATTCCTACAAATATTGAATGCAAATGAGTCAGCGCAAGTGCGAATCGAAGAAGCCCAAGGGGCAACTCTGAACAGCCAAGAGGTCTTCAATGAACTCAAGAAAACGGTTGATCGCGAAGCACTCGAATCATTTGAAAATGAATCACGCATGATCTTGGAAAAAACAGACACTGTTTTAATCCAAGCAAAACGTGATGTCGCTGTTTCACTTCAGCAACAAAAATCAATACTAGAAAAAGACTTTAAAAAAGTAAGTGAATCACACCGTGCAATGATTCTCTCTGAGATTTTCCATGGCGAATGATTATGCAATGGCCACAAAAGCCCGTGCACTTTACTCAAAGCACTTAAGTCCGCAGAATTATGCTGCCATGTTGGACCTTGATACAGTGGGCGAAGTAGCCTCATATCTTAAGGGTCAAACACGATATCTCAGTGTATTAGAAGGAGTAAATGAAGAAGCGATTCACCGCGATTTTCTCGAACAAAGAATTCGTTCGATTGCGATGAGTGAGTTCTCATTACTGATGCGATACGTTCAAAAGGACAAGCATCACTTCTACCAATTTTATCTGAAAGAGCTAGAGATGAATCATTTAATCTTTGTGCTCAGAGCCATTGAAGCCGGTTCAACACATCATTACGGACAATTTCTTAATGAGTTGAATCACTTAATGGTTTTTGATGTCGATGCCTTGATGGTCTGTACTACGTATCAAGACGTCTTGAAGGTCGTTGCGGATACAGAGTATCGTAAGGTTTTGGGGGTCTTGTCAAGTGATGATGTTGATTTATCCCAAGTGGAGGATTTACTCCAAGCTCACTACAATCAAACCATGCTCACGCTGATTAAAAGCGAGGAGAGTGATGATGAGTTACTAAACATCTTCATCATGCAATTGGAACTTGAAAACATTGCCCTTATTTATCGTATGAAGAAGTACTTCGACGTTTCACCGCAAGACATGCATGCACGGCGTATGGGTCCAACGCTTCACATCAGTGAAAAGAAGATTAAAGAATGGGTTGAAACAGCGGATAGTGATACGATTTTGAGTGATTTAGAAGCATCTTATTATGGTCAATTTGGTCCCTTTGATGATGTGAATCACATAGAACACTACTTCGATACGATTCGCTATAAAACACTGAAGCGATTAATGCGCTTCTCAACGAATACAGATGTCACTTTATTTGCTTATATGAGCTTGGTCACACTTGAAATTAAAAATGTCATTGATGTGGTCGAAGGGGTTCGATACAAAATCGCACCGCAAGAAATTGAAAAACTATTAATCTATTAGGAGGTGATTTGTTTGGCAATTGAAACTATGCGATTGGTTCGTCTGGCGACCCAACCCGATAATGTATTTAAGATGATTGATTATATTTTGTCGGTGGATCATTTCCATCCAGAACTCGCAAGTACTGTAATGAATGAAGGAAATGCAGGTTTACCGTTTCCTAATGAAAAGATCTATGAATCATTTTTGAATCGCTGTGAACGCATCGTATCTGATCTTGACTTAAATCTTGATGATGATTTTGATCGTGAATATTCAATCGACGAGATTGAAGGTGCGATCACTGAAGCGGAGATGAAGTATAATACGCTTCATTCTCATGAAACAAGTTCAGCACTGGACAGTGATGATAAAATAGCGCTTGATGCCTTGAAACAATATCCAATGGATCACATTGAAGACAGTTTCATACGCCTAAAATTCGGTCGTATACCAACCGCATCATTATCAAAGATTGTGCTGCACGCTGATAAACGCTTTGTATTCACACTCTTGCATCGTAATAAACACTATGGCTGGATTGCTTATTTAAGCCTTAGTGAAGATGAAGTCATGTTAAGGGAGATGTTTGATTCTCTTTATTTTGAGCCCATCGCGATACCGATTGTGACAGAAGAGATTTTGAATCACGATTGTTATGAGCTATTAGACCATATCTATGGCTATGTTAAGAAACAAAAATCAAAAGAAGAATTCCTCAAATACATCACACTTTTTGGTGAAGAGGTCGTTCTTACGGGATTTGTCGCTGAACCAGATATTGAAGACTTTAGGGGATTGTTTACGGATCGCGTCGTGATTAGAGACTTTCCAGCTGATTCTGAGCCGGGCTTGATGCCACCAACGAAACTTAAGAATGGTTGGTTCTCGCGTCCGTTTAAATTATTCATTGAAATGTATGGTTTACCGCAATACGATGGCTTTGATCCAACGTTCTACTTTGCGCTGACATT
>LFRM01081643.1_pt1 | contig 14647 bp, 13 predicted proteins | sample 618341 | NCBI WGS metagenome assembly LFRM01 (sample SAMN03654438, study PRJNA283298) | anaerobic digester metagenome | isolation source: pool of bioreactors CSTR01a, CSTR02a, and CSTR03a thermophilic anaerobic... | place: Denmark: Kgs. Lyngby | collected 2014-05-21 | reverse complement strand
ACAGGAAAAACATATATAGCTTGCGCACTAGCGGTAAACGCATACAAGAATAAAGAAGTAGAAAAGATAATTTTAACAAGGCCAGCAGTAGAAGCAGGTGAGAAACTTGGATTTTTACCAGGGGATCTTCAAGAAAAGGTAGATCCGTATTTAAGGCCGCTATACGATGCCTTATATGATGTACTTGGAAGAGAGGCAGCAACAAGGCTCAAAGAAAAAGAAACAATAGAAGTAGTTCCTCTAGCATACATGAGAGGAAGAACATTAGATAACGCATTTATAATCTTAGATGAAGCCCAAAATACTACAAGAGAACAGATGAAGATGTTTTTGACAAGAATGGGATTTAGTTCTAAAGTAGTAGTTACAGGCGATATAACTCAGATTGATTTGCCTAAAGGTACTAAATCAGGCTTAGTTGAAGTAACTAAAATATTAAAGAACGTTAAAGGCATAGAATTTTGCTATTTAAATAGTGTTGATGTTGTTAGACATGAGCTTGTAAAAAAGATAATAAATGCTTACGAAGCATATAATAGTAAGGAAGATTAAAATTGAATATAATATATTTTGATGAGTTAGAGTTAATAAATAAAGATATTAAAATATTATTTGAAAAAGCTGCTAATTTAGTTATGCATGAACATGAAATAGATGCGGTTAATATAGAGATTAGCGTAAGTATAGTTGACAAAAACGATATCAAGGATTTAAATAGAGAGTATAGAGGTATTGATAAAGCCACTGATGTTTTATCATTTCCTCAATATGGGAGCATAAACGAAATAAAAGAAATCGGGTCCGAGATAGTGCCTTTAGGAGATGTTGTGATTTGCATTGATAAGGGAAAAGAACAAGCTGAGGAATTTGGACACTCCTTAGAAAGAGAATTAATTTACCTTTTTGTTCACAGTGTTCTTCACCTTTTAGGTTACGATCACTTAGAAGAGGAAGATAAAAGGGAAATGCGTAATCGCGAAGATAAAATTATGCATAGGATAAACATTTTAAGGTGATAGATATGGATAATAAAAAGCTTTATAGAATTGCTAAAGAATCAATAAAGAATTCTTATGCGCCGTTTTCTAATTTTAGAGTTGGTGCAGCGCTTCTTACCAAAGATGGTAAGATTTTCACTGGTGTAAACGTTGAAAACTCATCGTATGGAGCAACTATATGTGCAGAACGCACAGCTTGCGTAAAAGCAGTTTCAGAAGGATATAGAGAATTTGAAAAAATTGCTATAGCTTCTTCAGAGGGAGAAGCTTTCCCTTGCGGAATTTGCAGACAGTTTCTATACGAATTTGCACCTAAGCTTATGGTAATTACAGGTAATGACGAGGACAACTTGGTAGCAAAAGGACTAAACGAATTGTTGCCGGAAGGGTTTAAATTATAATGAAATCAGGATTTATTGGAATAATAGGAAGACCAAATGTTGGCAAATCTACACTAATGAATAGGATACTAGGTGAAAAGATAGCAATAACAACAGATAAACCTCAGACTACAAGAAACAGCATAAGAGGAATATACACAAGATATGATGATGTAAAAAAAGATGATGCTGTAGAAGCATATTTTAACCCTGGCGCGCAAAAAGGTGTCCAGATGGTGTTTATTGATACCCCTGGAATACATAAGGCCAAGAACAAACTAGGTGTAGCTATAAACGAAATGGCGATTAATACATTTAAAGGCGTAGATCTAATTCTCCTTATAATAGACGGAACTACTAAAAAGGGAACAGGCGACCAGTATGTATTAGAGATGATTAAGGAACTGAAAACTCCCAAAATACTTGTTATAAACAAAATGGATAAGATGACGCCAGAAGAATACCTAGCTTTATATAACGAATACGACAAAACTAAAGTTTTTAAAGATATATACGGAACATCAGCACTAAAAGGCGATAATGTCGAAAAATTAGTGTTAAGAATTGAAGAATTTCTAGAAGAAGGTCCAATGTATTTCCCAGGAGATATGGTAACAGATTATCCTGAGAGATTTATAGTAAGCGAGATAGTAAGAGAAAAAATACTCATGTACATGGAAGATGAAATTCCTCATGGAGTTGCAGTAGAAATCGAGTCATATAAGGAAAAGCCTAAGATTACAGAGATAGGTATTGTAATATACTGCGAGAAAAAATCCCATAAAGGAATGATTATAGGTAAGCAGGGTAAAAAACTTAAGGGAATAGGCAAAAGTGCTCGTCTTGAAATGGAGACTTTGTTAGGCACTAAGGTATACCTAGAGCTTTGGGTTAAAGTAAAAGAAAATTGGAGAGACAGCGACGCAGCAGTTTCGAACTTTGGATACAAGGTGGATAAATAGGAATGATAGTAAGTACCGATGGTATAGTTCTAAGACAACAAAAAATATCGGGTGGAAGAAGGATTATCCATATTTTCACTAAAGAATATGGACTGATTTCTGTAGGTACAAATATTAATGAAAAAACAAAAAAAAAATCCGCATTAGGAGTAAGACCCTTTACTTATGCCAGGTATGAACTATTTAAAAACAAAGGTTACTACAATCTGAATAATCTTGAGGTAAAAAAGAGTTATTATGCAATAGGAGAAGATTTAGATAAATATATCAGCGGCTCTTACGTGCTAGAGTATCTGTTTAAGGTGTTAGAAGAAGAACAAGCAAATATAAAGATTTTTAATCTTACACTTGATTTTTTTAATGTATTAGCTGTTGGTAAATCCAATTCTCTTACATTGCCTTTGGCATTTGTTGTAAAATCATTTGCCATGCTTGGCGTTATGCCAGAACTTAACAGTTGCGTAAGATGTGGTAAAGAGCCTGAGGATATTCTTTTTAGCGTCAAAGACGGTGGTGTTGTTTGCGCGAGTTGCTGTGAAAATGATGACCAAGATACGTTGATTTTTAAGACAAATTTTGATATAGTTAGGTTATTAAAGTATTTCATCAAAAATCCTCTAAAAAATTTTATAAAGGTACAGTTAAAACCAGAGGTTTATGACGAATTACGTAAGATAATTAATAAGTACATTGAATACTATTTAGGTGTTAGTGGAATACTAAGTGACAAACTGATCGATACCGATCATTAGCCAAGGAGGTAAAAAATGGAAATTACTTTAGAGAAAATTGAACTAGTAAAGGACAGAACGGGTGTCACCTACAAAGAAGCAAAAGAAGCCTTAGAAGAGTCAGATGGAAGCGTTATTGATGCCATTATCGCAATTGAAGAAACAGTGAACTTTAGTGGAGACGGAAAATCTGCATCCCATATAGGAGACGAACTGTTTTCAAAGATTAAAGAAACAGCAAACAAAGGTAATATGTCTAGAATCATAGTTAAGAAAGATGGTCAGGTACTAGTAAATTTCCCATTAACCGTAAGTTTAATAGGAGCAGTAATAGCTCCATGGGGAGTAATATTTGGTGCAATAGCTGCCGTAGGATTTAACTGTAAGGTAGAATTTGTTAGAGATGACGGTAAAGTCGTTGATGTTAGCGGAAAAGTAGTAGATACGTATGAAGACTTAAAAGCTAAAGGCAGTGTTGCTTATCAGGACATCAAAGAAAAAGGCTATGAAACATATGAAGACTTAAAAGACAAAGGTCATGAAACATATGAAGATTTAAAAGATAAAGGTCAAGAAACTTACGAAGATTTAAAAGACAAAGCTGCAGATGCATTCAATGAATCGAAAAAAGGAAAAGTTGATGAAGATGCAGAAATGTTTGATTTCGGAGACGATATAGACATTGATGTAGATGCTGTTGTTTCTGACAAAGACGAAGATAAATAAAAGACAATAAAAAGGTGGGATTAATTGATGAAAAGAGAAATGGAGAAAATCACTGCGCTTGCCAAGAATCGAGGGTTCGTATTTCCCGGTTCCGATATTTACGGGGGATTAGCTAATACTTGGGATTACGGTCCTTTGGGAGTTGAATTCAAAAACAACATAAAAAAAGCTTGGTGGAAAAAGTTTGTACAGGAATCAAAGTATAATGTTGGATTAGATTCTGCTATACTTATGAATCCTCAAACTTGGGTAGCTTCAGGACACGTTGGTGGATTTGCAGATCCTCTAATAGATTGTAAAAGTTGCAAATCCAGATTTAGAGCTGACAAATTGATTGAAGATTATATGAGAGATAATAATCTTGAAGAGATAGTTGTAGACGGATGGACTAACGAGGAACTAGAAAAGTACATTGTAGACAAAGGTCTTAAATGTCCAAACTGTGGCAAATTTGATTTCACAGGTATAAGACAGTTTAATCTTATGTTTAAAACCTTCCAAGGTGTTACTGAAGATTCTAGGTCTGAAATATATCTAAGACCTGAAACAGCCCAAGGAATTTTTGTAAACTTTAAAAATGTTCAAAGAACTTCAAGAAAGAAAATTCCTTTTGGAATAGCTCAAATAGGAAAGTCATTTAGAAATGAAATTACACCTGGTAATTTTACTTTTAGAACAAGAGAATTTGAACAGATGGAGTTAGAGTTTTTTTGCAAGCCAGGAGAAGATTTAGAGTGGTTTAATTATTGGAAAGAATTCTGCGCTAACTTCTTAAAATCTCTAAACATGGATATGGATAACGTTAGACTTAGAGATCATACGCAGGAAGAATTATCTCACTATAGTAATGCAACAACAGATATTGAATACTTGTTCCCATTTGGTTGGGGTGAGTTATGGGGAATAGCGGACAGAACTGATTTTGATTTAAAATCACATATGGAATGCTCTGGAGAGGATTTAAGCTATAATGACCCTATAACTAATGAGAAATATATACCTTATTGCATAGAACCTTCCTTAGGAGCTGATAGAGTGGCTTTGGCATTTCTTGTAGATGCTTATTATGAGGAAACTGTAACAGATGCGAAAGGTAAGGAAGATACAAGAGTTGTAATGAAATTTCATCCAGCACTAGCGCCTTTTAAGGTGGCGGTACTTCCTTTAGCTAAGAAATTAGCACCTATAGCTGAGCCAATTTATGAAGAATTATCTAAGCATTTTAGCGTCGATTATGACGTAACGGGTTCGATAGGCAAAAGATATAGAAGAGAAGATGAAATAGGAACACCATTTAGTATATGCGTAGATTTTGAAACTGAAGAAGAACAGACAGTAACCATACGCGATAGAGATACTATGGAACAGATCAGATTACCAATATCAGAGGTTAAAGCATATATAGAAGAAAAATTATCATTTTAGGGAGGATTATGAGCATGAATAAATTTGTTTATTCGTTCAATGAAGGCTCGAAAGACATGAAAGGTCTTTTGGGAGGAAAAGGTGCAAACTTAGCGGAGATGACGAGAATCGGTTTGCCCGTACCATTTGGTTTTACAGTTTCTACCGAAGCATGTAACAGGTATCTTAAAGAAGGTAACGAGCTAGCAGATGATGTTGTTAGCGAAATTTACGAAAAACTTGCTGAGCTAGAACAGGTATCAAGTAAAAAATTTGGTGACATTGATAACCCGCTATTAGTATCAGTTAGATCTGGAGCTGTAGTTTCAATGCCGGGCATGATGGATACAATTCTTAATTTAGGACTGAACGAGGAATCTGTGGTAGGTTTAGCTAAGCTTACTGAAAATGAAAGATTTGCATACGACAGTTACAGAAGATTCATTCAAATGTTTGGTGATGTTGTTATGGAAATTTCTAAATCAAAATTTGATAAAATTCTTAACGAACAAAAGGAAAAGTCTGGTGCTGAAGTTGACGTTGACTTGACAACTGAAGATTTAAAACAAATCATTATAGACTACAAACAACTTGTTAAGGCAGAATTAGGAAGAGATTTTCCAGAAGAGCCAAAAGAACAGTTGATGGAAGCTATAATGGCAGTATTTCGTTCATGGAATACTGAAAGAGCAATACTTTATAGAAAAATTAATGATATACCATCAGACCTTGGAACAGCTGTAAACGTTCAGTCTATGGTATTTGGTAACATGGGTGACACATCTGGCACAGGCGTGGCGTTTACTAGAAGCCCAGTAAACGGTGAAAACAAAATATTTGGTGAATTTTTAATAAATGCTCAAGGAGAAGATGTGGTAGCTGGAATCAGAACACCGAAACCTATATCAGAAATGGCACTAATTTTCCCTGAAGTATATAAGAAATTTGAAGACATTTCCAATATTCTTGAAAATCACTATCATGACATGCAAGACATGGAGTTTACTGTAGAAAATAACAATCTATTTATGCTTCAGACAAGAAATGGGAAAAGAACTGCTGAAGCTGCAGTAAAACTTGCAGTAGATTTTGTTAATGAAGAATTAATTGATAAAGAAACTGCTATAACTAGAATAGAGCCAGCGCAGGCTGAACAACTGCTGCATCCTAAATTTGATGACGATGAAGAAAAACTAGCGAAACTTTTAGGTACAGGTTTAGCAGCATCACCAGGAGCTGCTACTGGAAATATATATTTTAACGCAGAAGATGCTACAGAAGCAGTGGCTAGAGGAGAAAAAACTATATTAGTTAGACAGGAAACCTCACCTGAAGATTTAGCAGGAATGATAGTTGCGGAAGGTATACTCACAGCTCGTGGAGGAATGACTTCTCATGCAGCCGTAGTAGCTAGAGGAATGGGCAAATGCTGCGTATCAGGCTGCTCAGCAGCTATAATCGATGAAACGCACAAGACCCTTAAATTAAGTGGAGAAACATTCCATGATGGCGATCAAATTTCATTAAATGGCACGAATGGAAACATTTATGAAGGAATGATAAAAACCGTATTCCCTAAATTATCTGGAGATTTTGGAACAATAATGAAGTGGTCTGATGAAATTAGAACAATGAAAGTCAGAACAAATGCAGATAATCCTAGAGACGCTAAACAAGCTTTAGACTTTGGAGCTGAAGGAATAGGACTGTGCAGAACGGAACACATGTTTTTTGAAGCTGAAAGAATACCAGCTATAAGAAGAATGATTTTGGCAGATTCATTGGAGGAAAGAAAACAGGCTTTAGATGCTTTACTACCGTATCAAAAGAAAGATTTCTACGATATTTTCAAGGTGATGGGCGATAGACCAGTTACAATTAGGTTGTTAGATCCACCACTACATGAATTCTTACCGAAAACAGTAGCCGACACAACACAGCTTTCAAAGGAATTGAACATTCCTTTTGAAAAACTAATGAATAAATCTGAAGAGCTTCATGAGCAAAATCCTATGCTAGGTCATAGAGGTTGCAGACTGGCAATTTCATATCCTGAAATAGCTGAGATGCAGGCAGAAGCGATTATAGCAGCTGCGATTGAGGTTAAAGAAGAAACAGGTTTAAATGTCGTTCCAGAAATAATGATACCACTTGTAGGTATTCAAAACGAGTTGAAATTTGTAAAGGCTACAGTTATAAAAGCTATAGAAAAGTGCTTTGAAGATAAGGGCAATAAGGTTGACTATATAATTGGAACAATGATAGAGATTCCAAGAGCAGCGCTTCTTGCAGATAAAATAGCAGAAGATGCAGATTTCTTCTCATTTGGTACCAATGATTTAACACAAATGACATTTGGATTCTCAAGAGATGATACAGCAGGATTGATTAAGGAATACATAGAGGATGGAGTTTTAGATGCTGATCCATTCCAATCAATCGATCGAGATGGAATAGGAAAACTAGTTCATATGGCCTCTGAACTAGGTAGGAAGAAAAAACCTAATATTAAATTGGGCGTTTGTGGAGAACATGGAGGAGATCCTAAATCCATACAATTCTTCAGTGAAGTAGGTCTAAATTACGTATCTTGCTCACCGTTCAGGGTACCAGTAGCAAGACTTTCAGCAGCACAAGCTACAATTAAGAATAGAAAGATTTAATAATTACGAAGGTGCATCATTTAGTTGGTGCACTTTTTTTTATTGGCAATTTGTCCTAACTTGATTTGATTTCCATTATTTATTGATAAATGAAATATAGTTGATATAATAAATATAAGTTTCGAGTAATTAGAATTCGTGTGTGTGTGTGGTTAAATTAGGAGAAGTTTATGAAAAGAGAGAAGTATAAATTATCAAAAGAATATATTCCATTATTAAATAAAAAATACGATGCCATGAGAAACAATGCAAGAGGTGATACTAGATTAATAGCCTTTGTTCAAATTGATTTTACTCTTGATAGGGTAATAGGCGGAGACTTTTCCGAGAAAATTAAGAAAGGAGATAAGTACACTGATATAATTAGAAAAGAAAAAGAAAATATAGTAGACATTAATGAAAGAATTGTTTTCGGTGAAACACTAACTCCAGAGTACTTAAACGAATGCGCATTAGGAGGGACGTCCATTTCTTTAGAATATAGAAGAAAATCCTTACATGATAACGTAAAAACTCTTTGGATAAGAAATGATATTCATTTTTCTATCAATCTGATAAATGATCATATTTTAGCTTATGTATATTTATATGATATAGATGAAGAAAAAGAAACAGAAAGATTCTTAAAATACATGTCTACATATAACTATGATTTTGTTCAACGAGTAAACTTAATTACTGATAATTACACTACTTTTATGTCAAATAGATTTAAAGATAAATTTTCACCCAGAATAGATGGATGTGATTATTTTAATAGGTTTCGTGACGATAGTGTTTCTTTATATGATTTTGAAATAATTGGTGATGATTTCAAAAAAGAAGAGCTCATAAAGCATTTGGCTAAAAACACAGAGTATACGAAAAACTTTACAGTAACTGATGAAAACAGTGAAGTAAAATACAAGAGAATTACTATTAGATATATTGATAATTCTAAAAGCATATTATGTGTTATGCAGCAGGATTTTACTCAGAGCATGATAGCTGAAATGGATAAAAATATAAAACTTGAGACTGCATTAAATACCGCTAAAAAAGCAAACAAAATAAAATCAAATTTTCTAGCTAACATGAGTCATGATATGAGAACCCCCATGAATGCAATAATAGGGCTATCTAATTTTGGATATGAAGAAAGCAATGAGCCTAAAATAAAAGAATATTTTAGTCAAATAATATACAGTTCTGATTTTTTGATTAATCTACTCAACGATTTGCTAGATATAAATAAGCTGGAAAATGGAAGCTTAAAATTAAATAAAGATGTAATATTGCTATCTGAAGTAACTGAAGAAGTACTTAACATCCTTAGACCAAACGCAGAAGATAAAAATCAAAAATTAACTATAGAAGGCCAATACTTTATAGATGAAAATTATTATGAAATAGACAAACATAGATTGCAGCAAGTTCTGCTTAACGTATTAAGTAATGCAATTAAGTATACTAAAAAAAGCGGCTCCATAAAATGGGAGATAGAGCTAAACGATAAAAAAGATGAGCTAACGATGGTTAATAAGATAAGTGATAATGGAGTTGGAATTAGCGAAAAATATTTGCCTAGTATATTTGAAGCTTTTTCTCAGGAAAAGAACGTACTGTCCATAAGTGAAGGTGGTAGCGGCTTAGGCTTAGCTATTACCAAGAATTTAATGCAATTAATGGGAGGCAGCATTACTTGTGACTCGGTGATTAATGTGGGCACTACTTTTACATTAGAATTTCCTCTTAAGAAAGCTGCTAAAAATGAGATAGAGAAACTAAAAGAAATAGGCATAAAGGAATTAGGCATTGATTTTAAGGATAAAACAGTACTTATTTGTGAAGATAATAATATTAATACTAAAATAGCATCTAAGATAGTTGAATGTAAAGGTGCCAAAGTAGAAGTAGCCGTAAATGGTAAGATAGCTGTAGATATGGCTGAAGAAAAGAATTATGACTGTATTTTAATGGATATTAGAATGCCTATTATGAACGGGATAGAAGCCGCTAAGAAAATCAGAGAAAAGGGTAGCAGCGTGCCGATAATAGCATTATCAGCTAATGCGTATTTAGAAGATATGAAGGAATCCATAAAGGCAGGTATGAATGCTCATATAGCCAAACCGATAAACAAAACAAAGCTACTAGAAACAATAGCTAACGTAATGCTGGAAAATGAGGGATAATATTATGAAAAATAAAGTGAGAGCTGGCATTTTAGGCCATGCAATAGCAGATTCTATAGGGGTTCCTGTAGAGTTTAAATCAAGAGATGAGCTTAATAAAAATCCAGTTTTGGATATGATAGGATTTGGTACATATAATCAGCCTGAAGGCACTTGGTCTGATGACACAACGATGACGCTTTGCCTACTAGACAGTCTTAAGAAAGGCGTTGATTATAGAGATATTATGGACAAATTTTCAGATTGGTTTAATAACGGAGCATATACACCATACAATGAAACATTCGACGTGGGAAACGGCACTCAAAGAGCAATAATTAGGTATATAAACGGAAGTCATCCTTTGGACTGCGGCGGAATTAAAGAAAATGATAATGGTAATGGTGCGCTTATGCGGATCCTTCCTATGGCATTTTACCTTGTTGATAACACACCAATTGAAATTGCCAGGGAAGTTACAAAGGTAGCATCGTTAACTCATAATCATATTAGAAGTCACATAGCTTGCTTTATATATGTGTTCATAGCCGTTTGTCTAATAAGAGGATTAAAACTCGGTGATGCGATAGATACGGGGGTTAAAGAGGCCCTTGTAGTATACAAAGAGGAAAAAGAGTTGACCAAATATGATAGACTCGTTTCCCCGGACTTCAAAAATACTAAACGAGAAAATATAGACAGTAGTGGCTACGTAGTATCAACTTTAGAAGCGGCTATTTGGTGCTTACTTAACACAGGCAGTTATGAAGAAGCAATTTTAAAAGCTGTTAACCTTGGAGATGATGCTGATACAGTAGGAGCTGTAACTGGAGGACTAGCAGGTATATTTTATGGAGCTGAAAGCATCCCTGAAAAATGGACCAATAAGCTTGCAAGAAAAGAATATATAATAAATCTTTGTGATGAGTTTACAGAATCCATTAAATAAATTAAGGCTCCGGGGTTAACCCAGAGCCTTTGATATTTAAGCGTCTTTTAGAAAGGCAACGTAGCCTTTTTTAGCTTCATGTACATCAGCCTTACTGACAACTTCCCAAGGGGCATGCATGTTTAATACTGCAACACCACTATCAACGACTTCCATGCCGTATAGCGCCATTATATATGCTATAGTGCCGCCACCTCCTGCGTCTACTTTTCCAAGTTCACTAGATTGAAAAGTCACATTGTTTTTATGGAATATATTTCTTAAATAAGCCAGATATTCAGGATTAGCATCGTTTGAACCGCTTTTTCCTCGTGAACCTGTATATTTATTAAAAACTATTCCTTTACCGAACATAGCAGAGTTTTTCTTGTCAAATACGCTGTCAAAAGTAGGATCATAAGCTGCACTTACATCTGATGATAACATTTTGCTGCTAGCAAGAGTTCTTCTTAAATTGAGCTCAGAGTAGTTTCCTAATAAATCTAATATTTCAGCCATGGTGTTTTCAAAGAAGTTTGATTGCATGCCGGTAGCTCCGACGCTTCCAATTTCTTCTTTATCTACAAATAATGAGCAGGATGTTTTATCTGGACTGTCCACTTCAAGCATTGCTACAGCTGAAGTGTATGCGCATACTTTATCATCATGACCGTAGGCCATAATCATGCTTCTGTCAAAACCAACTTCTCTTGCTCTGCCAGCTGGTACCACTTCAAGTTCAGCAGACCAGAAATCATCTTCTTCTATATCGTAGCTACTTTTTAATATTTTAAGTAAGTTTAGCTTTACTGCGTCTTTACTGTCTTTATCAAGAGGTATGGAACCTACGATTACATCTAGCTGTTCACCTTCTATTACCTTAGAACTTTTTTTCTCAAGCTGCTCGGCTGATAGGTGAATTAAAAGATCGCTTATGAAAAATACTGGATCATCAGGTTTTTCACCTAAAACAATGCTGACTTTAGCGCCGTCTTTTTTAACTACCACTCCGTGTATTGCCATAGGAAGAGTTACCCACTGATATTTCTTAATTCCACCGTAGTAGTGAGTGTCTAAGTATGCCAATTCGGAATTTTCATATAGAGGATTTTGTTTTACATCTAACCTTGGTGAGTCAGTATGAGCACCTAAGATATTCATGCCTTTAGTTATATCGTCTTTTCCAATGTTAATCATCATGAGAGCTTTATCCATGCAATTAGCGTATATCTTGCTACCGCATTTTAGTTTAATATCATTTTCTTTAGCATATTTAAGACTTATGTAGCCTTTGGCTTTTGCCATTTCAGTTAGAAGTGCTACACATTCTCTTTCGGTCTTGCCGTTACTTAAAAAATCTATGTAATCACTATTTAATCTTTCTAGCTCTTCTAACTCTAAAGCCGAATAGTCTGTCCAAGTATTATTATCTTTCATTTTTTCTCCTTGACTAGGGTATTAACTGATAGAATTATTTTAACATAGAGTGCATTGCTTTTCAATGAACGCAATTACTGTTATATATTAGTTGACATAAAACGCATATAAAGGTAGTATTAATAATAGGATTAAATATATTTTGGTGAGGGGAATGATATGCCGAATTTTAACAAAGGAATACTTATATATTTGGAAATAAATAATAGCGGTATCGAAAAAAGCTCTTTGCAATTAGCCTCTATAGCTTCTGGTATTGCGACAAAGGAAGAATTATTGCTAAATGCTGCTTTTATAATTGACACGGAAGAATTAGATAAATCTGTAGTCGATAAATTGACGAGGGAATTAAAGGATCTGCCAATAGATACGCTATATTTTGCGTATGGTAAATTACCTTATATACCTTCTAAATATGGACAAATTCTTAAAAAAGTGGCAGGCAAACTTAACCCAGAAATAGTTATGTTTGCTAATACAACTTGCAACAAGCCCGTAGCATCTATGACATCTGCCATAAATGATGTAGCGCTAACAGTTGATTGTAGTAGCATAGAATTCTTGGATGATGACCTGCTAAAATTGGGAATTATGAACTGTGAAAGAGAAATGAAAAAAATCGTGACAGATATTAGTAAACCTGCAGTAGTCTTAATAAATACCGAAGAATTTCATGTGGGTTATTCAGTAATTAATAAAGATAAACTAAGGCAAACTAAGGTGATCACCCAAAATTATAGTAAAGTAATGGAAAAAACAAAATCAATTGATGAGTACCAAGGAATTATTGCACTCGGTAATGGTGTAGCTGATAAAGATTTAGTAGCTAGCGTAATTGAATTTTGCGATATTAACGAATACGGACTTGTTTGCACAGAATCTTTAGTCGATCAAGGCATAGCGCCTAGCGACAAATTGATTGATCATAGCGTTAAACTGAATCCAGAGTGCTTGATAGCAATTGGTATATCAGGGGATGAAGAGTTTCTTAAAACTATAGAAGGAACTAAAAGAATAGTTTCTGTTAATACAGATGAAAATGCACCACTTAACAAAGTGGCGCATGAAGTCGTTTTAGCTGATGCTAAAGAAATTATTAAAGTAATAATAGAGCGCTAATACACTAATAAGGTATTAAGTGCTTTTTTTATTGTTAAAAATCCAAGCAGAAAATAATACTGTAAAAGGCACAGCCATAAGTATACCGATACTACCTACTATGCCTTGAATTATTTCAGCAACTATTAATTCTAGATTCAGCAGATAAAATAAATCCTTGTTATAAGCAAAGAACAATAATATTATTGAAAAAGAACCTCCGACATAAGCTAATAATAATGTATTAGTCATCGTACTAATTGCATCTCTACCTATATTTAAACCTGATTGCACCATTCTGCCAAAAGATTTATCTTTCATTTCATTTGAAAGTTCCTGCATAGAAGAAGCCAGTGAAACAGCGACGTCCATAACCGCACCTAATGCACCTATTACTACGCCAGCCCATACTATTGCTCTTAAATCGATAGAAACATTGGATTCTAGCATTGTAAGAAGTATCGAATCTTCATCCACCATGCCTGATATGCTTAGCATAGAATTAGCGATGTGCGCAAGCACAGCAGCTATCATTATACCACCTAGGTTACCTACAACAGCGCATAAGGTTTTTTTGCTCAGTCCATTTAATATAATTAAACTGGTTAAAATTATTATAACTGCAGATATTATGGTCATACGATAAATGTTAGCTCCGCTTAGTATAGATGGTATATATACTCCAAACAGTATTCCGAAAGTAAGTATTAAAGTAATTACAGTTGCTAAACCTTTTAACTTACCAATTAATAATATGAGTAGGATAAAAGTGCCTACTAAAATGATAATACCTTTAGTTCTGTTTGGTGTTACATATTGCCATACTTTATCGCCATCTTCCAAAGATTCAGTGTAGGTTAATAATACTTTGTCATTTTTTTCTACTTTGGATGAAGCGCCTAAGACTGCCCCTGTTAAATATTGCTCAGCGGTCACTATTTCACCTTTTTCGTCTCCCGAGTCTAGCATACATTTAAAAGTTACCGTAGTATTTGTAACGTCATAGGTATCTTCCGATTTTTCATCTGATATAGCTATAACAGTTCCTTTAACAAAATTTTCCTCACTGGAATTTTGAGCCTTATAATTAAAATTCTTATTGCCAAGTACTATAAAAAGAATAGTAGATACAATTATAAGAATAATAACAATCAAATCTAAAGTCTT
>LFRM01362749.1_pt1 | contig 14651 bp, 14 predicted proteins | sample 618341 | NCBI WGS metagenome assembly LFRM01 (sample SAMN03654438, study PRJNA283298) | anaerobic digester metagenome | isolation source: pool of bioreactors CSTR01a, CSTR02a, and CSTR03a thermophilic anaerobic... | place: Denmark: Kgs. Lyngby | collected 2014-05-21 | reverse complement strand
CAATTCACTCACTCGCAAACCACTTGCGTATAGAAATTCTAACATGACCCGATTTCTTTTTCCAAGCAATGTCGTTGTGTCAATCGCAGTTAAAAAAAGGCTAACTTCTTCAAAAGTTAAATAGTTAGGTAACTTCTGCGATTCTTTAAAGTGTTTAATCCTCTTAAATGGGTTTCCACTAAATTTATAGTTTAGATTCAAAAAATTATAAAAAGATCTACAAGCTGAACATTTTCGATTCAAGGTAGCGCCACTCAACTGAACATCATTATTTTGTAAAGAGGCAAGGTAATCATATACTTGTGTTTGAGTCAATTCAGAGAGCTCCAATTCTTTATCTTCAAGATAGTCTAAAAATTGTTGAATATCTCGTCGATAAGCATCTAGTGAATGAATAGATTGCGTGTTCGCTAGATTGAACTCAACCAAAAACGCTTCTAACAACTCATTCATATTGCTTGATGATAGCCAGAGCCTTCTCAGCTCTTTCTTTTTTATCTTTAATACTAGTATTCATAATTCCAAAATTGGCATTCATTGGTTGAAAATTATCAGCATTTCCTTGACTTATATAATTGGCCATACTACCCATCATCGTATCATTACCAAAATCAATCAGCGGTTTTCCTTTGGCAAAATGTATCGCATTGAGAGCCGCAAGTAATCCAGAAGCAGCACTTTCAACATATCCTTCTACACCCGTAATTTGACCAGCAAAAAACAGTTCTGAATGCTTCAATGTTTGGTAATGCCGATTAATCAATCTTGGTGATTTTAAATAGGTATTACGATGCATCACACCATATCGAATAATCTTAGCATTTTCAAGTCCAGGAATTAATTGGATGATTCGTTTTTGTTCAGGCCAAGTTAAGTGGGTTTGAAAACCGACGATATTGTACAAATTACCTGCAACATCGTCTTGTCTTAATTGGACAACCGCAAATGGCTTTTCGTTATCTTTCGCTAAACCTACCGGTTTTAATGGACCAAATGTTAATGTTTTAATTCCTCTTTTTGCCATAACCTCTACAGGCATACATCCTTCAAAAACTTTCTCATCTTCAAAGTCTTTTAGTTCAACAGTTTTTGCATTGATTAACTCGTTATAAAAAACCATAAACTGTTCTCTTGTCATGGGACAGTTTATATAATCTGCCGTTCCCTTATCGTAACGACTTTTCTTATAAGCAATGTTCATATTAATAGAATCGTATTCAATAATCGGAGCAACAGCATCAAAGAAAGAAAGAGATTCTTCACCAAAAAAACTTCGAATAGACTCCGATAAGAAATCACTAGTTAGAGGACCTGAAGCAATAATTGTTAACCCTTCTGGAATTGAAGTAACTTCATGATGGATGATCTTAATATTGTCAAATCTTTCTAACTCTTCTTTAATCGCTTTTGAGAATAAGGTACGATCGACTGCTAAAGCACTACCTGCAGGAATCATCGTTTTGTCTGCAGCTCTGATGATGATTGAATCTAGAGTTCTCATTTCTTCTTTTAATAGCCCAACAGCATTTGTGACTTCGTTTGAACGCAATGAATTTGAACACACAAGCTCCGCAAAATCACCTGTTTGATGAGCAGGAGTCATTTTTACTGGACGCATTTCATAAAGATTTACTTGAAGTCCACTTTTAGCGCATTGATATGCTGCCTCACAGCCTGCTAAGCCTGCACCAACAATATTAATTACTTTGTTCATTGTTCGAACTTTCTTCTTGTTCTTTAAGTTGTTTTGCGCTAATCGTACTATTCGGTTTGATATAACGGCACTTAGGAAATCCTGAACAAGCAACAAATTGAGATCCATAACGACTCTTACGATAAACTAAAGGATTTCCACATTCAGGACACATTTCACCGGTTTCTTTAGCAGGTTCTTTTACCTTATTTGCTAAAGGACGATGATACTTACAGGTTGGATAGTTTTCACAAGCAATAAACTTACCAAATCGTCCATAGCGATAAATCAGTTGTCCTTGATCTTCTGGGCATTCTTCACCAATATATTCATTGGGTGCTTTTTCCATTGTTTCATAAGCTTTTTTAACAAGTGGATCAAATCGATCATAAAAGTCTCTAAGTGCAGCAATATGATCTTCTTTGCCTTCCGCAATTTCATCAAGTTCTTTTTCCATGTTTGCTGTGTATTTAACATTAATAATCCCAGAAAAGTTTTCTGTTAATTTTTCATCCGTCAACAATCCTTGGTCAGTTGGAACGAATACTTTTGATTTCGATCCTTCACTCATCGCTTTATATTCAACATACCCTCTTGAAACAATTGTATCCATAATAAATGAATAAGTACTAGGACGACCAATACCATTTTCTTCAAGAGCTTTAATTAGTCGTGCTTCGTTGTAACGTAAAGGTGGTTGGGTAAAGTGTTGCTGTTTATTTAAAGACTTCGGAGTAACCATTTGATTAAGTTCTAGCTCAGGTAAGATGGTATCTTTATTTGTTTCGTATGGACCATATACTTTCGTGTAACCATCAAAAACCATCTTAATTCCATTAGATATTAGTTGATAATCATTTTTCTCAAAAGTATAAGCTACCGTCTCTTGTTTTGCTGCCGACATCAAACTAGCAAGTGTTCTGGCATAAATAAGGCTGTATAGTCGATACTCATCATTTGACAAATGTGCTTTGATGCTCTCAGGAGTCTTTGTCACATCAGTCATACGAATTCCTTCGTGAGCATCTTGGGTATTCTCTGAAACTTTTCCAGCTTTGTATTTACCAACATATTTTTTTCCATATTCAGTTTCAATATACGAAAGTGCACTGTCCACAAACGTTTGCGACAACCGAGTTGAATCCGTTCTCATGTACGTAATAAGACCCTCTAACTCATCATCTAATTGAATCCCTTCATATAGTTTTTGAGCAACACGCATTGTTTTCTTCGAATTGAAATTTAGTTTCGTTGCTGCCTCTTGTTGAAGTGTTGATGTGATGAAAACCAATTTCGGTTCTTTCTTACGTGTTTTTTGTTGTATATCAACGAGTTTTAGTTCACCCTCTACTAATTTCAAAATTTCATTGGTTTGTTCTTCACTCTCGATTTTTAGCTTCTTATTTTGATACTTTTCAACTTTTGCTTCAAAATCTTTTTTGCTTTCATGAAATAAAGCTGTAATTGACCAGTATTCTTCTGCTACAAATTTTTCAATTTCCTTTTCTTTCTCTACAATCATCTGTAAAGCAACTGATTGAACTCGACCAGCTGATTTAGAGCGAATTTTAGATTTAAGTAACTTAGATAATTTAAATCCAATAATTCTATCGACAATACGACGCGTTTCCTGGGATTTCACTAAGTCCATATCAATTGTACGTGGAGAATCAAATGCTTTTTTTACTGCTTCTTTGGTAATTTCGTTAAAAACAACCCGATTTTCTTGGGTGATATCTAGCTCTAATTCTTGTGCTAAATGCCAAGAAATCGCTTCTCCTTCACGGTCAGGGTCAGTTGCAAGGAATACATGTTGTGCTTTTTTGACATCACTTTTTAAACTTTTTACGACATCCTTTTTATCTTTATTAATGATGTATTTGGTTTGAAATTGATCATCAACATCAACCCCTAATCCCTCTTTACCACTAGTTGCTAAATCACGGATGTGTCCTTTTGAACTAACTACTTTGTAATCTTTTCCTAAATATTTTTCGATTGTCTTCGATTTAGAAGGTGATTCCACTATTACTAAATTTTTCATTCAAATTCTCCTTCTCTTGTTTTTATCATGTCCATTACAACTTCTTTTGTCAATACAGTTGCCCCTTCGTTAATTAATAAGTGACAACCTTCTCCATTTACATTATCTATGGGGTAAGGTAAACAGTAGAGTTCGCTATCCATCTTCATTGCTTCATGAGCTGTATGCATTGTTCCACTTTTTAAGCTAGCACTCATCACAAACAGCCTTTTACTACTCGCTGCAATCAATCGATTTCGCCAAGGAAAGTGGTATTTCAATGGTTTAGTATCATTAGGAAACTCCGAGATAAGTAAATGGTTCTTTTTGATGTCTTCATACAAAGCTCGATTACAGGCTGGATAAACACGATCGATACCACATCCCAAGATTGCAACTGTTTGCTTTGAGCTCTGATGAGCAATCGTATCGATTCCTTTCGCTAAACCGGAAACAACAACGGTTTGTTTACCTAAACTTTCAATTAACCATCGCGTTTGTGTGATTGAATAGTCATCACAATCTCTTGAACCGACTACCGCTATACAGTTATTGTTAAGTAATTCTAGCTTTCCATAATAAAATAACACGAGTGGAGGATATTGTAAACGATAAAAACACTGTGGATACTCTTTTTCCCCATAGATTACATAATTACTGGTACATTTTTGTGGTTTTACCGTCACTTTTCTTTGAAGCATTTTGACGATTTTATTGTAATTTCCACCACATACAATCGCGATATCTTTAATTTTTTCTCTCATACCTATCGTACAAGAAAAACATCTACTCTCCTAAATATCAAACGATATTTGTGGTTCTTTGAACAGTTTAAATGATTTTCGATGGATATCCAACACTCCAAATTTCTCAATTGCTTCATAGTGCTGTTTTGTCGGATATCCTTTGTGTTTCGCAAATCCATAATTAGGATAACGTTTGTCATATTCTTTCATAATATTGTCTCGAGTCGTTTTAGCAATAATACTTGCTGCAGCAATACTAATACTCCGATGATCTCCCTTGATTAAATTATGAAATTCTCCCTTATAATCCAAAGGCATCGCATCACTCAAGACACAAGCAATCGTCATACTCTCATCAACAATCGCTTGCATCGCTCTTTGAGTAGCTCGATAGATGTTGTATTTATCAATTTCTTCAATCGTAACAATTTTTGTATAAACTGCGATCGCATTTTCTTTAATTTGAAGAACGAGTTCTTCTCGCTTCTTTTCACTTAAAACTTTTGAATCATCAATCATTGAATAATCCATATGAGGCTTTAAGATGACACCACAAACAACACAAGGACCTGCTAATGGTCCTCTGCCTGCTTCATCGATTCCAAGCAACAACTGGTTCTTTGCCCACACTTTTTCTTCAAAATCTTTAAATGCGCCTTTAATCTTGTAGGTCATCGATTATCTCATCCCACGTAAAACGACCGAAAACATGGTTTTGTATATCTCTTAACACCATCATCGAGCCGTCATTCTCTTGTTTTCCTGTAATCCTTACTATGTTTTTTTTAATCTGTTCTATATCGCTGATATCTTCAACCTGGTACCGTTCTACTATTTTATCTTTATAATCCTTACTTAAACGTTTTAATCCATAAGCTATGACTTGATCAACTTCAAAACCTGTTTCTTTCACCGATAAACATAATGCTAAATTCATTCCTTGTTCTTGGTTTTCAAAACGTGGCCACAATAAACCTGGGCTATCAACAATTTCAAGAGTATCCGATACTTTAACTCTTTTTAAAGATTGGGTCACTCCAGGGCGATTTGCGGTTTCATTAACTTTCTTGTTCGCTGCACGATTGATAATGGTCGATTTTCCAACATTAGGAACCCCCATAATCATCGCCCGGATAATTCTAGGTTTAATTCCTCTTCTTAAATCTTTTTCCTGTTTTTCTTTCATCACTAAAAGACAACCTTGTTCGATTTTCTTAGCTACATTATCTTTTAGAACATTCAACGAAATAACCACAGCTCCTTCTATTTCCAGTTTTTTATGCCATTGTTCAGTTAAAAGTGGATTAGCTAAATCCTTTTTTGTTAAGACAATTAACCGCGGTTTATCTTTAATAACTTCATCTATCAAAGGATTATGACTCGATTCAACAATCCGAGCATCTCTACATTCGATGACCATATCGACAGCGGGTAACATTTGTTTGATGTTACGAATTGCTTTGGTCATATGACCTGGGAACCATTGGACACTCATATTATTGCCCCAAATATTTTAATTCACTCAATGGATAAAAAATTAAAATATCTTTACTGATGATATCACTAGCATGGAATGGTCCCATTGCACTTCTTGAATCCAGAGAATATGGGCGATTATCTCCCATAACAAAGTACTGATCATCATTTAATGTGATTGGTCCAAAATCGCGATCAAATAATTGTGATGTTGATTGTTGATACGAGGCTTTATACTCTTGGTTTAAAAAATCTTGTTCAATTTCTTGATTGTTTATATATAGGACATTGTCATTAATTTCAATTGTTTCATTTGGAAGCGCGATAAGACGTTTAACGATTAATCCATGTTGCTCAGTATTGACAACAACAATGTCAAATCTTCTCAATTTTTCTGTTTTAAGAGCAATTAAACTACTAAAACCACGTTCTCCATTTTTAAGGGTTGGATACATAGATACCCCGACCACTTCAACAGGTTTAAAAAACCATTTGTTAATTGTAAATACAATTAAAATGGATAGAACTATACTCTTAATAATTTCCCATAATATTGATTTCTTCTTCATGTCTACTCCTTAGAAAAAAGCCGTACGAAGACGGCTTATTTTAGCGAATTTCTTTAAGACGTGATGCTTTTCCTGAACGACCACGTAGATAGAATAATTTCGTACGACGGACACGTCCTTTACGAAGCACTAGAATATCAGCAATTACAGGTGAATGTAAAGGAAACTTTCTCTCTACACCAACTCCATTTGATATTTTACGAACTAAGATGCTTTCGCTGATTCCGCTTCCTTCTTTTGCGATCACAAGCCCTTCAAATGCTTGGATACGTGTTTTCTCACCTTCTTTAATACGAACATCCACTCTAACAGTATAACCAGGTCGTATTTCAGGTAAGTCTTTTTTTAATTGAGAAGCAGTAATCTCTCTTACTAAACCTAAATTCATCTTTTCACACTCCATTCCTTTAATTTGGTTCATAACCAGTAAACGTCAGCGGAACCAAAGGCTTTATTAATTTATCATAATTTACTATTAATTACAACACTTCTTCTGCTTGAATCTCTTCAAGCAGTTGAGTTTCTTCTTTTGTCAACTTTTTTTTAGCAAACAGGTCAGGACGAACCTTCAGTGTTTTTCTTAGTGATTCTTTCAAACGATACTTTCGAATGTTTTCATGATGTCCACTTTGAAGAACCAGTGGAACTTCTTTCCCTTCATAAATAGCAGGCGTTGTATAGTGAGGATACTCTAAGAGATTGTTCTCAAACGATTCCTCATCTAAACTTTCTTTAGTAATGACATCATCTAATAACCGAATCACACTATCACTAATGACCATCGCAGCCAGTTCACCACCGGTTAAGACATAATCACCGATACAAATTTCTTCATCAACTTCATCTAAAACACGTTCATCAATGCCTTCATAATGACCACACAATAAAATAAGGTGACTATAGGTACTAAATTGTTGGGCTTTCGCTTGTTTATATACACTTCCAGAGGCGGACAAATAAATTGTATGTGAATCACTTGTCTTCACACTTCGTAACGCATCTAAAATAGGTTGAGCTCGCATCACAAGTCCTGCTCCACCACCATATGGCTTATCGTCTACCCGATGATGTTTATCAAGACTAAACGAACGAATATCTACCGTTTCAATGGATACAAGATTTCTTTTAATCGCTTTGTTGATAATGGATGTTTCGATAAATCCAACAAATTGTTCAGGAAATAATGTCAGAATGGTAATTTTCATCTCAATCCCTCAACCATTTCTATCACAATCTTTTTGCTTTGGATATCCACTTCTTTAACAAATGCTTTCACAAAAGGAACTAAAAAGTCACCTTGGTTATCTTGAATCCTTAAGACTGCACTAGATGGTTGTTCCAAGACTTCAATAACTTTACCTATCAACTGATGGTTTGTATCTAGGACATCACAATCTTTTAAGTCAAAATAATAGTAATCATCTATTGCTAATGATTTAACTTGATTCCTGTCGATATAAAGTAAAGCATCTCGCAGTTTTTCTGCTTCTTCACGAGTCTTTGTGATATTAAATAGCACAGTTCCTATGTTGCCTGAAAAACTGGCTGATAAAACAGTAACATCACTAAGTTGGTTGTTAAGTTCAATTTTCAAGCTAGTTCCTTTTTTAAACCGTTCTTCAACAAAATCAGAATCAGAAAAAACCCTTACTTGTCCTTTTAAACCAACAGCTTTTGTTACTTTACCAAGATATAAAAGATCCATTATTCGATTGCTTCAAATTTAATAGTAACTTTTCTATCGACATGACGAGAAGCAATTCCCATCACTTGGCGAAGAGCATTAGCCATTGACCCTTTTTTGCCAATTAAACGTCCTACATCATCGTTTTTAGCATAAATGACTAAAATGACTTCATTGTCATTTAAGCTTGACAATTCTTTAACGTTTAACGCATTTTTGTTTTCAACCATCGGTTCAACTAAATCATGTAATACTTTAGATAATTCCATGTCTACTTCGCTACTTTGCTATCCGCAAATTTTTTGATAATGCCTTCTTTGCTTAAGATGTTTCTTACTGTATCAGAAGGTTGTGCTCCATCGTTTAACCATTTCATTACTTTTTCTTCGTCTACCTTCACTTGTGCTGGTTGCTTAGTTGGATCGTAATAACCTACGATTTCAATAAAACGACCATCACGAGGAGAACGAGAATCAGCAGCAACGATTCTATAGAACGGTGCTTTCTTAGCTCCAATTCTTTTTAAACGTAATTTTACAGCCATATATATTTCCTCGACTTTCCTTAGGAAGTATACACAATAAAACAAGAGGAGTCAAGCTTTTTTACTTGACTCTATAAATATTAAATTCATACGGAGATAAACTCTTTCGATGCTGCTTCGTATTACTAAAAATCAATTGATACTCTTTAGTGTTTTGATACTTTGGAAGATACCGATCACTCAAATTCATTTCAACATACAAAGACTCATCGTTATGCTTTCTGTAATAACCAAAATAATTCTTTTTTGATTCCTTTACAAAATCAACTGTTCCATAAACAAAGGTTTTGAGCTCTTTTCGTAAAGCAATTAATTCTTTTGTAAAGTTATAAACAGAATCAATAGTAGCCATCTGTTTGGACACAATCGCCTGTGGGTTCTTTTCCAAATTCATGAACCAACCTTTCGAACCAAATCCATAATTCTCGGATTCATCCCACATCATACAGACCCGCCCATGATCACGACTGCCTGCTAAAAGCACGGACAATGGATCTTTGTGGTTGTTACAGATTAACTCATTGTATTTATTAATCGATTCAACATCCTTGTAATCATCGATCGTTTGAAACGGTTGATTCCGAGTTCCAAGTTCTTGACCTTGATATAAAAAGACACTCCCTCGTAAAGTCAACAACATCCCGTTAAGCAACATGCATAATTTATCATAATGGATTGAATCGTGATTGATTTTGCTGGCCATCTTGGGATTGTCGTGGTTATCAACAAATAAAGTAATCCAGTCGTTATTACTAAGACATTTATTGTAATGGATATAATATTGCTTCAAATAGTTTAAGTCATATTTGTATTCATCAAACCGAGTGTGACCAGGGGTTTCTAAATGATCAAAATTGAAAACAGCATCTAATTCTTTTCTTTGACTCTGGGTCAATAATCTTCCCATTTGAATTCCAACACCAGGGGTTTCTCCCACTGAGAAACTATCATATTTTTCGAAACTATCCATTCGTAACTCACGTAAATAATCATGAAGATGAGGGCCGTAGTAATAATGTTCAATCCCATAAAATTCCATGAGTTTCCCAATAATTTCATTTCCTTGAGGTAAACCCTCTGCTTTCGATATGTAGTTAATTACATCCATGCGAAAACCATCAACACCCATATCTAAATAGAAATTAACTATATCGCTAACTTCTTGGCGAACCATAGGATTATTCCAGTTTAAGTCAGGTTGCTTTTTTGAAAACAAATGCAACATCCATTTATTAAGACTTGGTTCATATTTCCAAGCAGAACCACTAAAGAAAGAAACCCAGTTATTCGGAACATCTTCACTATCGACTAAGTAATAATAATCTTGGTAGGCTCGATCGCCTTGAAGTGCTTTTTGATACCACTGGTGCTCATCTGAAGTATGATTAACAACTAAATCCATAATTAATTTCATACCTCTTTGGTGGAGTTCATCAATTAAGTTCTTCAAATCTTCCATACTACCCATATCTTGTGCAATTTTTTTATAGTCCCGGATGTCATAACCATTATCGTCATTTGGTGAATCATAGATTGGAGACAACCAAAGACAATCAATCCCAAGTTCCTTTAAATAATCCAATTGACTAATAATCCCATTGATATCACCGATACCATCTCCATTACTATCTTTAAAACTCTTAGGATAGATTTGATAAAACACAGCTTCCTTAAACCATCTCTGTTCAATTGGTTCAATCGACTCCACTGGTTGATCTTTTTCGCTATTAACCAAGTTGATTAAAGCATCTATTAAATCATTTCCAATAATTTTATAGAAACTTCTTTCAAGAGTTTTTAGACTCATATTCTTAATAAAAGGCAACGATAAAACTTTTCTGTTTATATTTAGTTGAAGCAAAATTTTGTCAAAAACATCTCTTCCAACAACTGTTTCATAGATCTCTTGAATCGTACTATTTTTACTTAGCATCCTTCTTCTCCTTTAATTTTTTTAATATCTCTTGATAGGTAATTTCGTTAATCGTGTATTTTTTAGCATAAACGACATAGCCTATAAGTATTAATATCAAAGGCAAAATTAACATTGAAAACTTAAAGAGAACTAAGCCCTCCTGAGTCATATCTAAATAGGAGGTTGCCTCTTTCATTCCCGATAAAATAACAGTCGATACCAACAATTCCTGTTGCGATCGCTCCTCCGATTTTATTAATCAGCGGTTGCAAAGAAAGTGTCACTGAATCATTTCGTTGACCAAGTTTTAGTTCTCCGTATTCGACAGTATCTGCAATGAACATCAACATTAATAATTGAATAAATGCTTGACCAACAAAAAGCAAGACCCCCGCAATTCCAATAATAATGATCGATGCTTCCGCAAAATAAAAAACAATATAGCCCATAATTACCAAGAGAGTGGCTAATAAATACATCTTTTTTCGTGTGAACAAGAGTGATACTTTTGGAAATATCAATAGAGCAGCTATTTGTGAAACACCTAGTACTAACGCAAAGATTGAATATTTCGATTCATCTGCAAAGACGTATTTGAAATAATACTCTCCAAAACTGGTCGTTGTTGTATAGCCAATCATAAATAATGTCATTGATACTGCAGTCCACAACAATTGATCATTTTTGAGAATTATAGAAAACATGTCTTTAAAACTTGTGTGCTCACTATTCTCATACAGTGATTTGTCTTCTTTAACACCTATTAATGTAAAGAGTTGAAACAGCCACATAATAATAACTAAAATAATTGATAGAATAAAGTATGCTTGTTTCATCGATCCGGTAATCTCGCTTAATAGTGCTGTAACAGGTTTTATTCCAACCACCAGTGTAAATAATCCAATATTCGCAAAGATCCGTGCAATCGACCCAATTTTTTCTCTTTCTTTTTGATCTTGGGACAAAGACGGCAACATACTCCAATAAGCAATATCATTCGCAGTAAAACTGATTTCCCACAAAAGATAAATAATCGCAAATGCTAATACAAAACCAACTCCATCAAGTCCAAAATCTACAAACATTAAGATCGTAAATAACCCCGAAAAGAATGCTCCTGATAATATCCAAGGTTTAAACTTACCATACTTTGATTTCGTGTTATCTACTAAAACTCCCATAAATGGATCATTAAAGGCATCAAATACTCTAAAAATCATAAACACAATAGTAACCATCCACATTGTCGATTTAGAAACCATTAGCACATCAGATAAGTAAAACATGAGAAACATTGATATTAAGGTGTAGACCATATCTCTTCCTATTGTTCCTAATCCGAAGAAATATCGGTTCTTATTAATTTGCTTATTCATTCTCTTCTCTTTCTATCACATACAATTGTGAACCAAAATCCGATAAAATTCTTAAATCTTTATTATAGCCTGAAGCCATAAACTGATTATTCAACACTATTCCACTATTTAAAGCATTACCACTAACAAAAAAAGAAACAGTACCATCTTCCATAGCTATATACTTTTCAGCTTGAGTCAAAACAAAACCACTTGGTTTTAAATGAATTGGTATAACATGATGCAGGTGTTCTTTGAAACGATCAATCATTAATCGTTGTGGTTTACTGTAAAAATGATAAATTGTAAATTCATCTAATCCAAATGTTTTAAAAAACTCAAAGGGCTCAACCGCATTGGTTTGTTTTTGGAAATACCCTACAATACTTGTATCCTTTAATGTAACTTGCCACTGCACACAATTTTGTTTCGTTAAATCAAAACGATAGAATGTACCATATTGGAGAAGCTTTCTGTACTTCTTATAGAAATCAACCTGATCTTTCATTTCTTTCAATTCAACTCTAGTCACATTGTTTAAATCAAGCTCATAACCCAAAGCCCCAAACGCACTAACATTAAAACGTGTAGATAATGGCGTTTGCCGTAAAGTAGAAGGATGAGGGCTAATTGAGACATGATTACTTATTGATGAAAGTGGATAGAAATAACTCAATCCTTCTTGTATCTTGAGTCTTTCAATCGGATCGGTGTTGTCAGAACTCCATATCTGGGTAGCAAAACAGAGCATCCCTAAATCAAAGCGATTACCTCCAGAACTACACATTTCTAATAGAACCTGGGGTCTTGGAATAAATATTTCATTTAATACTCGATACAACCCTAGAACATATTCATGATAAAATAGTCCTTGGTGCTTTAGTGTTGACCCAAAAGCATCACTAATGTGTCGATTCATATCCCATTTAATGTAGTCAATCTGATTGTCATCTATTAGCTTTGAAACATTGTCAATAATGTAATCTTGAACTAATCGATTACTTAAATCCAACACAAGTTGATGTCGGCCCAAGGCGCTTTGTGTATACGGCGTCTTGATGACCCATTCAGGATGAGTACGATAAAGATTACTGTCAATGTTGACCATTTCAGGTTCTACCCAGATTCCACATTTCATATCAAGATCTTTAATTTTTCCAAAGAAAGATTGAAGCCCTTTTGGAAACTTCTTCTTATTAACATGATAGTCACCCAATCCTGATTGATCATTATTTCGATTCGAAAACCAACCATCATCTACTACAAATAATTCAACCCCAATCTCTTTTGCCTTTTTAGCTAATCTCAATAATTTCTCTTCGTTAAAATCAAACATCGTTGCTTCCCAATTGTTATAAACAATTGGTTTTAAAAGATCTGGTTGACGAACAATACACTGATTAATAAAATCATGAAAGTTCTTAGAGACACCATTGTTTCCTTGGTTACTTAAAGAGATGATTACTTCAGGAGTTTCAAAAATTTCATTTGGCGCTAACTTTAAATGAAAGTTTGATGGGTTGATTCCCATGTTTATCCGAATCACATTTGAGTAATGTTGTTGAATGCTACAGTAATGATTACCACTATAAACCATATTAAATCCAATCGATATTCCCTCATTTTCTCTATCAAGACTTGATAACATAACTCCACTGTTAAAAAAGTGAGAAGTTGCTCCAGTAGTCGATTGATTAATGAAGGTTCCACTGCTGACTTTTCGTTTTTGTCGATGAGATTCTCTTGCCCATGTTCCCGATAAGTTGTAAATGGTATAATCTCTATTTAAAAGATCCAGAGTGACACTCATCAACTTTGTAACAGTTATTTCTTGTTTGCTATCATTTTTAATGCTCAATCTTCTGGTGATAATATCAAACTCCTCATAACACGTATAAAAAAGAAAAACTGTTTGATTGATCGACAGATCAACTAATTTTACAATCAATGACATCGCCTTAGGATGATCTTTTGACATCAACCCTTTTTCAATAGCAGGTTTATTATCAATCACTTCATAGGAATCAAAGACAAAGTTACTATTGAAATTTGTAATTGGATCAATGAGTTCAATTGATGGTTCACGATAGTCGCCTTTCCCTACACTTGAAAACTCGAGTAACAAAGAGTCGAGCACATAAGTAGAATCCTTATTATCGATTTGAATATTGCCTCCTAGAGCAACGTTATGTTTTAAACGAACCGCTTCAATATCATTTTCCTGTATTTTAGGACCAAAATACAATTGGTTAAGATGTCCATGGCACGTTACTTCAAACACATAACTTGTATTTTTTGTATGCAAATAGAAACGCTGATTAACTACTTTAATCATACTTATTTATGATAGTGTTGATGTTTTACGAAAGAGTCGTATGTTTCTTCACTAATACCTTTCTCTTTGATTATTTTAGAATAGAAATGACCCGACTGTTTAATCGATCGTTTTTGAGTCTGATAATCATTGTGAACAAGACCAAATCGAGCACTCTCTCCTTCAACCCATTCAAAATTATCAATGAAACACCAATGATAGTATCTTTCAATTGGAAGATTTGATTCTGTAATAACTTTTAGATGGTCATACAAATATCGGTTTCTAAAAGAATCATTGTTATCACAAGTACCATTTTCGGTAATATAGAT
>LFRM01393153.1_pt1 | contig 14668 bp, 12 predicted proteins | sample 618341 | NCBI WGS metagenome assembly LFRM01 (sample SAMN03654438, study PRJNA283298) | anaerobic digester metagenome | isolation source: pool of bioreactors CSTR01a, CSTR02a, and CSTR03a thermophilic anaerobic... | place: Denmark: Kgs. Lyngby | collected 2014-05-21 | reverse complement strand
GAAACTACAAGCTCCGCAGCTGGGACAAGCACTATGCTTATACTCAAGAAACGTTTCTTGTGATATTTCGCCTCGGCTATACATTGCGCTATAACTGCCAATTTGCTCGAGCGTCAACATATTAGGACCAGCATCCATCACGCCGCCCGTCACCACCACAGAGGGGATGTTAATCCTTCCAATACCCATCAATTGTGCAGGTACAGCTTTGTCACAGCTGGCAATGAAAACACCCGCATCAAAGGTTGTGGCATTATGATGAATCTCAATCATATTAGCGATCATGTCACGCTGTGCCAGAGAATAGTTAATGCCATCATGACCCTGCGCCATACCATCACAGATATCCGTCGCATAATAGCGTGCCGGACGAGCACCACCGTCACCAACGCCCTTGACCACCTGAGCCACAAGCCCATCCAGATGCGCACTGCCCGGATGACTGTCACCAAATGTGCTTTCGACCAAAATTTGAGGCTGCTCCAATTCACCCTTTGTCCATCCCATGCCCAATCGCAATGGGTCCATTTCAGGTGCGTTTTGCCTGATGCGTTGACTATCGAGCATTCGTTTTCACATCCTTCTCATTCTCTTAAAACTCATTGATGATCAATTGTAGATTAACTTCATAATACTCGCTTTTCCTCATCTTTTCAAATGTCTGAGCAATTTATACTTTTTTGCTCCTCTTCTAGCGCAAAGCAGATTCTTGATTCGCTCCATAATAATTTTCATCCAGATAGCCGCTGGGAAGAGGCGGCATACAACGAAAGCTTGAGTCGATTTTCTTGAATTGACTGGTTTGGCAGCTTTCTATGATGCCGTGCAGCACGTCCAATGCATGGTACGCCATTTCCTTATTGGCGCGGCATGGACGTTTCGACCGAATTGCCCACGCCATTTCGGCAACCCCCAGTCCCCTTTCATTTCCTGAGAAACCATAAATACAGGGTAATTCTATTCTGTTCTCATTCCCTTTTGCTTGCAGATACACCTTGCCTCCGAAATCATTTGGATTGCCCATCGTCAATACGCCCTCCGTACCGCAAAGCATCAACTCTGATTGTTCTGGGAAAATACCGTCGGAATTAAACATCATGGTTCCAAGCACCCCTGAGCTGAAACGCACTGCAGCTGACATAATCGTTTCGGAGTTCACGCTATACTTCTCTTCGTAGTTAGGTTTACTTGGATCATTATGTTCATCCTCATGCACGTTCTGTGCATAGAAACCAGCTGCAAGTTCTATTGGTCCAAGAATCGATAATAATGCTGTTAAATAATAGATTCCGACATCAAAGCCAATTCCGCAGCCCAGCTTCGTTGTAAACGGAACGACTTGCGCTAGGATACGGCGATCTCTCAAAACCTGCGCCTTGCAGGACGTCACTTTACCAATCATCCCCGCCTTAACCGCGTGCCGCGCTGTTTGAACCGACGAGCCAAGAAAGGTATCTGGTGCAACACCTAGATACAGCCCCTTCTCATCCGCTAATTCAACCAGCTCCTTGGCTTCACTAAGGTCAACTGTCAATGTCTTTTCACTATAAACGTTTTTACCATGGAGCAGCAGGTTCTTAATAATCGCATAATGCGCTGGTGGCGCACTGAGGTTTACCACAATTTCAATCGTGGGATCAGCACAAATTTCATCCATCGTCATATATTCCATGCCGAATTGCTGCGCGCAAGCCGTCGCTTTCTCAGCATCCAAATCACAGCACCCCACCACATCAAGAATTGAGAATTTTTCAATCATGTTCTTCAGATATTCTTCACTGATCATTCCGCATCCCACTACTGCCACCTTTATCGGCTGCAACAAAGTATCATCTTCTTTCTGCTACAATCATTGATTTCCCTTATGATTAGAGAAAACTCGACCCATTTTACAAATGGATCGAGCAAAAACCATGTAATTGTTCAATCACAACGTATTTAAATCCCGCTGCGCTATTTCGAAATTTGTACGCATAAAAGCATTTGCTTTTTTCAATGTATCACGCCATTCATTTTCGCCAGCATACCAACATTCAGCCACAAAAAGGCGTACGCCCACACTCAATGCGGCTTTAATTCCTTTGGCAAATTCAACATGTCCTGTACCAAATTGCATATCTCGATATTGACCGGGTACCGTTTCTTTCAGATGCATAGCGAGCAGATGTCCTCTACCCGCCATAATCTCAGCATGGACATCATCCCCGTACATTTCACACGCATTCGTTAAGTTCCCCAAATCCGGATAAACACCCAGATATGGCATACAAACTTCATTTACATAGCGCATCGCCTTGCTGATGTTATCCATAAAACTGGTTTCCATGGTTTCAAACCCCAGTACCACGCCATATGCCGCCGCTATCTCGACGCATTGCTTTAGGTTTTCCCTAAACCACTGACGCGTGTGCGCATCGCCCGTTTCATAATACACATCGTATCCAGCGAGTTGAATAATCCTTATGCCAAGATCACGCGCCAGAATAATCGTTTTGCGCAATATGTCTATGCTCAGCTCCCTGATTTGACCATCATGACTTCCCAAGGAATAACGTCTATGAGCACTCAAGCAAATCGTTGAGATCATCACATCGGACTGTCTGCATGCAGTGCGGATTTGATCGCGTTCATGTTCATCCCAGTCAAGCCGTGCAAGCTTTTCGTCCGTCTCATCAATGCTTAGTTCCATGGCATCAAAGCCGCATTCCTTAACCGCCATCAGCTTTTGGGGAATCGAAAGCGAATTTGGCATTGCTTTTTCATATAATCCTAATGTGTACTTCATTTTTCACCCTCCGCAGCATGCAGAAGCGACCACTGCGAACGCATCGATTGATGGATTCGGTAGAACTGAGCGTATTTCTGATCATAGATTGATTTTCGTTTCCAATCAGGATAGTACACTGTACCAACACGTACCATCTGTGAAGATGCCTCAACCAAATCATCATAGATTCCAGCAGCCACTGTCGCGCACATAGCTGCGCCAAGTGCGCCAAGTTCATCCGTTTCGATAATCTCCACATTCATGCCCAGTGCATCTGCAAACATCTGAACCCATATGGGCGAGTGTACTACGCCGCCAGCCAAACGAATCTGCTTCATTTCATCCGTGCGGCTTGCTTTGAGGCGTTCAATCTGCATGCGATGTCCAAATACAACGCCTTCATAAATCGCTCTTACAACATCTGCTCTACTATGCCTTGCCTCAAGACCCATAAACACAGCACGTGCAGATGCATCATCGCAGCCGCCATAAAGGAAAGGCAGGTAGGTAATGCATGCCTCATCAATCGGCGCTTGCAAAACGAGTTCATTGGCGTAGTCATATAGGTTTTGACCGTTCACCTGCGCCGCTTCCTGAAGAAAATTACGCAAAAACCACAATTGGTTGGATGCAGATGTCGGTGAGGATTCTTCTACCAAATAGTAATTGTCGATACAGTACAAGGAGTTCATTTTCACGCTTCGATCCGTCACAGGGCTGGACGATATATACTCATTGATGCTCCATGTCCCAGCAATCACCGCCGTTTGATCCGTTCGCGTAACCGCCATAGCAATAGCGCATGCATCAATATCAAATAAGCCGCCTGCCACCGGTGTTCCGCATGCCAGACCCGTTGCCTCTGCTGCCTCTTTTGTAATGCTTCCGCATTGCATCGTTGAATCAATGATGTCGGGAAAGCAATGCTCCCAGCCTTCAAGCCCATAGAGTGCCAGCACCTTTGGCGAAAGCTTCTTTGTGGTTAAGTCCATCAATCCCGAACCGGAAAAATCCGTCATTTCCAAATTGGCTTGTCCTGTCATTCGATATCGCACATAGTCTTTTACGCCAAAGACCCATTGCGTTCTCTCTGCAGACTCTAGCTCGTTTAGCTCCAGCCACCGCAGCAATGCACAAGGCTGGCTTGCAAGCACGGATTGATTGATATAGGGATATACCGCATCGCATGTACCGTTATCATCCCATTCCTTCACAATGGAATCAGCACGGCTGTCGGTGGATACAATGCCATTGCGAACAGGCTTCCCATTCTTTCCCCACAAATATAGACCTTTTCCATGTCCTGAAAAAGACACGCCTGCAATTTGCTCTGCGCAAGCACCTGACAAACGAACTGCTTCCTTGATCACGTTGCAGTTAACTTCCCAGAGCTCTTCCATATCGCGTTCACACCAGCCTGATCGCTTGCTGATCACGCAGGTATCTTGGCGGGCTTGTGCAACCATATATCCATTCAGATCATATATAGCCGCCTTCGTCCCCGTTCCTCCATTATCAATTCCCATGACATACCGCATATCACCGCCTCCTTTCGCTGGTTATTCGGCGTGCAGCATGACGCTCATCAGCGCCAGATTTCCATCGCGGGTATCAACCCGCGTGAATTGTATGTGCAGTGGTATATCAGACATTATCTTAAGCGAATATGGGCGGTTGGCAGGCACATCAATGCATAGTGAACCATCCAGCTGATATTCAGCTCCTATAATAATTCGGCAGCTGCGACATGGCGATATCACAAACCGCTGCGGTTTCATTGGCTCACAGTCGCAGTAAAACACTTCCACAGCCAGATTTGCCTCCTGCTGATGGTCGTTGAGTATCGCAATCGCTTCATGCCCGATCATTGCCGGACGTCTTCCATCCGTGTCTGCTGGAACATAGCCATCAGGAACATACCATGTATACATGGCTTCAGACCTCCCTTTTTGCATTATCGAGCTGACAGAACACGCTTCTCATATTCGCGAATATCATCGATACAAGTTATTCCGGGCTTCTTGCCTTCTCTTAGGCATAAGTAATCCCAAACCGCCCCATATGGAAGCGTCTTGCATAGTTGCTGCATTGCCAAGCGCTCTGTTAGATTGCCTTGACTCTCTAGCTGCTTGATTTTGTCGTGCGGATAGAGCAGTGCCATCATTAACGCCTTGCGCGTATTTCGCATTGCGATCGCCCAGCATGCAATCCGATTGATGGAACCGTCAAAATAGTCCTGTGCAATGTATACACGATCAAGGTAGTTACCGGCGACAAGCTCGTTCATGATACGAATCAGTTCGTCATCAAGCGTAACCACATGATCACTATCCCAGCGCACACCGCGGCTTGTGTGGAGCAGCACCTTACGCACATACTGTAAAACCGAGCTGAGTTTATCCGCGATGCTTTCCGTCGGGTGAAAATGACCGCAATCAAGGCAGTACGTCTTGTCACGAGAGATTGCATATCCCATGGAGAACTCATGGCTGGCAACCGTGTAGCTTTCAATGCCAAAGCCAAAAAGCTTGCTCTCAATCGCTTCCACCATATATTTGCTATCCATTTCCACGGCAAAGATCTCGTCCAGTGATTCAGCCATGCGTGCTCGATAGCTTGCCGTATCAGCAGGCATATCCTTGAATCCATCAGCCATCCAATAGTTAACAACGCATGTTTGTCCCAGCGCCCGACCAAAGGCCTCACCGATTTCACGGCATCTCTTACCATGTTCAATCCAGAAACGTCGCTTCGTCTCATCTGTAGAGGCTAATGTGAAATTGCCATCCATCATTGTCGCATGGGAGAAAAACGTCGGGTTAAAATCCAACCCCAGTTGATTTTCCTTCGCAAACTCGAGCCAATTGCTAAAGTCAGATACCGTATACGCATCCCTGTCCACATTGCGTGAACCGACTTCTGCATAATTTGAATGCAGGTTTAATTTCGTCGCGCCGGGTATCAATGTCAAAGCATGCTTGATATCATCGCGCAATTCGGTCGCATTTCGCGGGCATCCGGGAGCATTTCCCGTCACAGCAATGCCGCCGCTTAACGCTTTCTCTCCGCTTTCCAGTCCATGGAAATCGTCTCCCTGCCAGCAATGCATGGAAATCGGCATGCTGAGGGCATCATTCACGGCATTGTCAACATCAATGCCCATCTCCGAAAACACGTCTTTAGCATAGTTATATCCCTGTAGAATTCTTTGATCAATGCTCATCATATTCACTCCTCATCAAACGATGAATCTCTTTTCCTTTGCCAGTGCATCCATTAGTTTTGCATCGTACTTGTTTTCATAGCATCCCATTGCATCTTCTAGTTGCTGATCGCTATCAAACGAAGCGATTGCAACGGATGCAAACGGATGATTAGTTAGATAGGTTAAGCTTGCGGTCAATGGATCAGCGTTATTTATCGTCATGGTATGATAAATGCGCTCATTTTCCGCCGTATCATATACAGCTCTGACAGACTGCGGTAGGTTTTCACCCGCTGCACGGCGCATGAAATATCCCTTGGCAATCGACATATAAGCCATCGCGCCCATACCTGTTCGTGTGTGATTTGCATACATCTCATCATCCATAAGGACAAAGGTCTTATCCGTCAGTCCATCAAAATGCACATCCGCCAGACTCCACATGAGTTGATTGCAGACAGAACCCGTTAGGCCTTCTTCTTTTGCTACGCGCTCAGCTTCCAAGATTCGTGCCAGCGTCCAGTTGGAGCAGCCGTAGTGCTTAATCTTGCCCTGCTTAACCGCCTTCTCAAGTTCCAAAAGAATGTCGATCACGGGAACCGCAGGATCATCTCGGTGCAAAAAATATAGGTCGATGACATCCATGCACAGATGCTTGAGGCTCTTATCCAAATCCTCCGTGATCATATGCGGCTGCACTCGCATCGTGTCCATCTGATCCCAATCCGGATGCGCGCCCTTTGTCGCCAGCACGATTTTGTCACGCAGACCGGTTTCTTTTATCCATTGTCCGATAATACGTTCACTAAGGGCCTCCCCTTTGCCCGCCCAAATGCCATAAATCCTTGCAGTATCAATGAAGTTACCGCCAAGCTGGACGTAATGGCTTAGCTGATGCAATGAGTCCTTAACGGACATGTCCGAACCATAGTTGACAGTCCCCAAGCAAAGCGGTGAGACCATTAATTCTGTAGTCGCTAATTTGATTTTTTGCATTTGCATCCTCCTTATCCCTTGTGCTGAACATGCTCGCGATAAAGCGGTAGATACACATCCATATCACGAATAACACATCCGCTTTGGCAGTGCCCTATTTGAATTAAGTCATAGCATTTATCGCAAGTGATGCAGCATTTGTTTCGCTGCATACCACGCCCCTGCATGATGTCCTTTGGGAAATCAGGATATGCGAATCCCTGACGTCCAAATCCCGCGATATCAAACCAACCTTGCTCGATGCCGCCCGCGCCAACCGCAGCACCAAACTGCTCAAGCCATGTAAGTCCTGTGCACATAAACACAGCTCCGCTTACCTGCTCCTTGATTTCTTTAGTTGCTTTCAAAAGATCGGCGACGCCCGCGTATGGCGTTATGTCTGCATCATCATCATGCTCCGCCATGATTCCCGCCCCAAACGGGCGATATCTTGGCATCATTGTAGACAGGTTGATCAGGCGCACATCACGCTCTACAAGCATTTTACATAGCTTGATTGGCTCTGTCAGATCAGGCTGCATAACGCCTTCTTCTTGCTTCATGCCCCAGCCATAGGGATAAGGAACGCAGTCGTAGGCATTCAATCTAACGCAGATGTCAATCCCATCTCCGCAGAGTTCACGAATACCATCGATAATTTCCATCAGTGCGCGCGTGCGATTTTCAAAGCTTCCGCCATACTTGCCCGGACGGGTAAAGGCGCTCAGCAATTCCCGAAGGATGTATTCATGGCATACCTTGATATCAACCGAGTCAAATCCTGCTCTCATGGAGAGCTCAGCTGCCTGAATAAATCCAGCCACGATCTCTTCAATCTTCTCATCCGTAGCCACTTCAATCTCACCCGCACTGCCATCAATGGAGGTATGATCATCCATATAGGGGTTCTTTACAGCCGCAAGCGGAGTTGGTTTCCAGTTTTCATCATTGCTGCGGCGTCCCGAGTGGGTCAGTTGCAGCACATTATAGGGTTTATGCCCCACTGATGCCATTGCCGCTTCATCCGATTCCTTGACAAGGCGCGTGATTTCAGGCAATGTATGCTCATTGATAATCATTTGCAAGGGATTGCAGCGACCATCATCGGAAATAGCAATTGATTCATACCAAATCAGGCCTGCTCCACCAGCAGCATAGCGATGATAGCGGCGGAAAATCAAATCCGACGGGCATCCATCAGGCGTTCCGTCAAACCCTTCCAAAGGCTGAATGCCGATTCGGTTTGGCACGATTTTACCATGCAGCTCAAACGGCTCAAGCATAGCGGACATATCATCGGACACAGGAAAATCCAGTCCATCTGCTTTCATCACTTGCTGGAAATCTTGGCTATTTTGCATTCGCCCGAATTTATAAGGTTTAATAACTTTTTTCATATACGCATCCTCCGATTATGTAGCTTAGTAGATTATTTTTCAAAGACCACATTGTTGATGTACTGAACGCATTCAGCTGATACTTTTGCATAGTCTTGCAAATACAAGTCAAGCGCGATATAGCCGTCAAAGCCCACATCATTAAGCGATTTGCACGCTGCTTTCAAATCAATCTCCCCATCCCAGGGCAGTTTATGGCAGTGTTCCCCCATGCACATATTTTCAATATGCGCGTGAACGATATAATCCTTTGATCTCTGTGCTGCTTTTGCAATATCAATCTCGCTTAAGTAGAGATGACCGATATCGAAATTGAGCTTTAATGCCGGCGAATTGATGCGCTCAGCCATGCCAAGGAAAATAGCAAGATTTCTAAACAGCTGATTGGGCTCAACTTCAATCGCGATCATCGTTCCTTCGCCCTCTGCAACGCGGCATAGTTCACGCGTCCGTTCTTCCAGCTTTGCATACAGCTCTTTTTCATTGCCCTCGCGAAGCTCATAAGGAACAAATGTGGACATGATGACAATATCCGTCTGATACTTTTTAGCGGTTTTCAGCAGCTTTTTCTGCACCCCAAAAACGAAATCATCCGTCACATAGTTATTATGACAAGATAGTGAGCTGACTGCGAAATCAGGCTTCTCCGCGCATACTTCCATCACTTGCTTAATCGTATAATCTTCCATAATTTCACTTAATATCGCATTGCCCATGCTGCGTAAAACGCTTAATTCTATACCTTCATATCCGCAGTTTTGAAAAAAGCGGATGCATTCTGATACGGAATGTTGCGGCATCATGTGATTTCTTCCAACAAGTTTCATAAATAGACCACCTTTCACAAACCGTTACTCTTTTGGTGACGGTTTACTTTGTCCCTTTGATGTTTTCATGAATTCATTTGGCGTGAGTCCTGTCTCACGCTTAAAAACCCGCACGAAGCTCCGGTATTCTTCAAAACCTATCTGTAACGCTATTTCGTTAATGGTGAGGGAGGAATTGCGAAGCAGTTCCTTTGCCCTTTCCACACGCACTTTCGCAATGTAATCAAACAGCTTAAGACCTGTTTCCTGCTTGAATATATAGGATACATAGCTAGGATTGCGTTCAAACAGATCCGCCAAACCATCCAGCGTGATTGGCTTGGAATAATTTTCTACAATATACTTGATGCAGCGACGCACCATGGGACTCATCTTTCTATCACCAATCATATTGGCCGATATGATTTCAAATGAAGTCGCTTCATGTTCTGCTTTACCAAGATGTTTCTCAGGCAATGTCATCAATTCATTCAAGTTAACTGGCTTGAGCAAATAATCAATCACATGCAGTTTCATCGCACGTTTCACATAATAAAACTCAGCATAGCCCGATAGAATGATGAACTTTATCTCCGGTGAAATCATCTTTGCACGTTCGATAAAATCCAGTCCACTCATAGCCGGCATTTTCACATCCGTGATGACAAGCGCCACAACATGTTCCTTTAGCACTTCCAATGCCATAATCGCACTGTCAGCCAGATATACTTTATCAACGCCCAAGCTCTTCCAGCCCAGGTTATTTGAAAGTCCGTTGCGGATACTTTCTTCATCGTCAACAATCAAAACATCAGCCATCTTATACCTCCATGACTTTACTCATTCATATCGCGGTGATAGATCTCACTTTCAACAGGCAAGGTGATGACCACTCTTGTTCCCATATCAGGATCACTATTGAAGTTTACCCCATACGGTGCATCCTTCCCCCAATATGTTCTGATTCGGTCAGCAATGTTCCTTAGAGCCATTAGATGCGGAGCTTTCTTCTTTCCATCAATGATGTCGCTGATCATTTGGCTTTCACTGCATCCTGTGCCGTTATCCGAAACATCGATAACGATCGTATCCCCCTTCACTTCAATCACTAGAAATATTGTGAGAGACTTGCTTCGATCCAAGAAACCATGAGTGATTGCATTTTCAACCAACGGTTGAATGGTATGCCTTGGTATCATTAGTGACTTCAATTCCGCTGGTATCATCGCGCAGAAATTGAGCATATCAGCAAAACGCAGTTTTTCTAATACGATGAAGTCGTTCACTGTCTCCATTTCAACCTCAATGGTTGTGAATGTCCGAAAGTCAAAATCCTTACGAACCAAATTTGAAAATGCCAGTAAGTAATCAGCCGTTTCTTCATCTTTATGCTTCAGCGCCATCCATCTGATATTATCCAGTGTATTGAATAGAAAATGCGGATTCATCTGAAGCTGCAATGCCTGCAATCTCATTTCATAGTAATTGGCAGTTGTCTCTTTCAAATCGTCCATCATCTTTCGCATGGCATCAAGCATTCTGTTGAAATTCCCAGCCAACCAGCCAATTTCATCTTTGGTTTGTATGACTGCATGGGCGTTGAGATCACCAGAGGATACGAGCTTCATGGTTTTTGCAAGATCGCGTATCGGTTTTGACAAGCTAACGGATGCCACCGATGAGATGAGCAACGCTATTACCATGAGCACCGCGATGATTGTCCACATGGTTTGCATGAAAGGCAGCGTCCTCAAGAAAAACTGATTGTCGTATATGAATACAATCGCCAAATCCGTATTTTCCAAGGAACTGATGATAACGCCCTGTTGCTTTGCTGTTTCGGTATCATTTGATAATTGCTCAAACGTGCTTCCAATGGAGCTGAATTTCGCTTCCAGTCCATCTGTTTCCTCATCCTGATTGAATATGTACAAATCACCGTCATGCGGATCAACTAGGTATCTGTTGATACCCTCCTGCTTGGAAGCGTTCACCACCGCAGTGAGTTCATCTTCCAAAATACTGATGCGCATAATCCCAATGGGCTTAAAAGTGTTTATATCAACAACCACGCGATACATCGATAGTACTTTGACCGTGTTGCGGAAATCAGACAGCCGTTTGACTTGATGCTCTGTTCTCCAAATGCATCTGCCGCCTGCATTTATTGCCATTTGAATCCATTCTGATTCTTGTTCTTGATCAATTTCAGCTAAATTGTTAATTGCCTCCACCACGATGTTTTCATCAAGATCATATAGTCGAAAAGACAGCTGTCGATTGTCCGGAATCATGTTGACCACGCACAACCTCAATTGCGACATTTCGTTTAAATATGAACTTTGGTACTTCCTTTGGTTTGACTGAGTGAGCACACTATACAGCTCATCAAACCATAGAAGCGCGTAAGATGTTTTTTCTGTGGAAGATAGAATTTCCTGGCACGACTCAGCCATTAAATCAGCGGTCTGAGACAGCGTGCTATACCCTTGATCCTCCAGTGCCTTTAGTGACGGCTGCAAGCCGAAAATCTGCATACCCACAAAGATCACCACGCAAACAAGGGTGAAGGCAAATAGCATTTTTCCTCTCATTGTCAATGTCCTTTCGCAGCAAAATGGTCTCTTCTTGATTATCCTTTCACAGCCCCCGAAGTGAGGCCTTGGATAAAGTACTTTTGGAAATAGGTAAACACCACAACCAATGGTACTACAATGATGCAGATAGCTGCTGCGAAGGGTCCCCATTCGATACCATATTCACCGCGGAAGTACAGCAATCCCACAGGTAATGTTCGTATACTCGTGCTAGCAGAGCTAACAATGCTCGCCCACAGGTATTCTCCCCAAATACTGATGAAATTAAATACCACGACTGTCGCTGTTGCAGGCTGAACCAGAGGCAATATGATTTTGACGAATGTGTTGATTTCGTTGCTGCCATCCACACGTGCAGCCTCTAGGATTTCCATGGATATCGAATCATAAAACTTCTTGTATATGTATGTGCTAAACGGTATCTGCCAGGCAAGATAGGGCAGGATCATGATCCAGAGCGTTCGTCCAAGTCCAAACGCGTTTAGCTGACTATACAATGAAATGTAGATCGCTACTCCTGGTACAAAGTTCAGACACATCAGGACACTGATGATTGTTTCCGCATGAGGAATGTACATTTTAGATAGTGCATAGCCAGCAAGTGCTGCTAGAACAACCGAAGCAAAGACGGCCGTTACTGTCACAATCAAGCTATTTGATGCAAACATGCCAATCTTACCCTCAACCCATGCGCGTTCGTAGTTCTCAAAACGCCAAGTGTCCGGCAACCCAAATATATTGGTGTAGAATTCCTGATTGTTTTTAAACGAGGTATTCACAATGAAGAACAGTGGAAAGATCACGAGTAAAATCATGAGCAGCGTAAAAATCATCGCAAATATTTTTGTCTTTTTTTCGCCTTTGAATGTATTATCAAAGGATTTCCGAGATACCTTTTTGACTATGTTATTGTTCATATGTTTCACCTCTGAAGATCAACCGAAGGATAATCATGAACACGAACACCACGCCAACGAATATGACCGCCATTGCGGAAGCATATCCAAACCTAGAATAGGTGAAGGCGTTTTCCATGATCCACATTGGCATAACAATGGACTGCCGCGCAGGCCCACCGCCTGTAAGTGAAACAACTGAGTCGTAAATCTTTAAGCCTCCAAGCAGCGTAAACATTGCGGACAGTTGAAGCTGCGGCTTAATAAGGGGCAATAGGATGCGCGTAAAAACACGAATATCACCTGCGCCATCCAGTTTTGCCGATTCAATCAGCGAGCTTGATACTCCCTGTAAGCCCGCGTAGCAAAGAACCATCGTAAGCCCCGCTTGCCGCCAAATCGTTACGATCACAATAACAGGAAGCACCGTGTTCATATTGCTCAGCCATGCCGTTGCCAAATTGCCAAGACCGACCAACCGAAGCAAGTAATTCACCAGACCTACATCTTCAGTGAAAATAAAGAGAAACATGAGTCCTGTAATCGTAGGAGATATCATATTGGGAATAAACATAATTGTTCGCGTGATTTGTCCAACAAATCTCGTCAAAAACATGTTTAGCCAAGCCATGATGACACCTACCACTACGCTGCCAATGGAGGAAAATATCGCGAGATACGATGTGTTTGTCAGTGCTTTTAGTAAAGTCTTATCACTAAGCGCTTTCACATAGTTAGCCATTCCTATCATCTTCGCATCGCCAAATCCAGTCCAGTTCGTAAATGATAGATAAACCGTTCTGCCTAGAGGATAGGCCATAAAAGTTGCAAACGCAACAATCGCCGGCAGCAGAAATGCATAGCCAATCATTTGATAACCGCGATACATACTTTTTTTGTTACCAATGCTTTGCACAGGCATATCTCCTTTTATCAATCGGTCAAGCACATATACGGGATATGTGCTTGACCGAAATTGTTGATATTGCTACATTATTGGATGCTTTCCAAACGAATGCGTTCCATTTCTTCCAAGGTTTCGTCAACCGTCATGATTCCGCCGCAAGGTGCTGCGAAAACTTGCTGTTTCACAAAGATCTGCATTGCGGAGCTTGTGCGTGTAGGATTGATGCCAGGAATGATGTTACCGGAATCCAATGTCACAAACATTTCCTGCGAAATCGTGCTAATATCCTTGTACTCATATCCCGTAACGCTGGGAATGTAGAATGCATTCACAACTTCTTGTTGAATGTCTTGGCTCAGTACATATTCCAAGAAAGATGCTGCTAGCTTGCTGTGTTCTTCATCAGTGTTGGATGGAATGAAGAATACATTGGGCTCGATGTTTTCATAAGAGGTCATGCCATCTTCGCTTACAGGCTTCATCTGCCAACCGATTTCAAAGTCGCAGTTGCCAGCGTGGGTGGATAGAGCGCCAGAGAAGTTGAAGATGAACATCGTACGTCCCTGCGCGAATGCTGCGTTTGCATCATCTGCTGAGCAGCTGATGCCGCCGTCGCCGGGATACCAGTAACCTGCGTCATACCATTCTTTAACCTGATTGATCACCTTGCTGATTGCATCTCCTGCTTCAGTGCCGGGCAATACGGAAACTTCGCCAGATGCAACACCTAATGATGTGCCGGGTGCAATTTCTTCAAGCAATGAATAGGTCAAGCCATACATGCAATCCTGCATGGAAACTGAGTTGGTGCAAAAACCAAAGATATTATCTTCTTTTAATTTTGCGAAAATCGCTGTCAAATCGTCCCATGTCTTTGGTTCTTCAAAGCCGTATTCTGTCATCATGTCCTTGTTATAGAACATCACATGATATACAGCATCATAAGGAATTGCGTAAATTTCGCCGTTTTCGCCCGTAGCAACACCCTGCATGGTCGGGCTAACCTTTGCCAGTGTTTCCTCGCTTAGGTAGTCTCGAAGGTCCTTGCACATGCCAATGTCATAAAAGGTATTGACACGAGTTCCCCAATAGGAGCAAACATTCGGTGCATCGCCAGC
>LFRM01132168.1_pt1 | contig 14669 bp, 13 predicted proteins | sample 618341 | NCBI WGS metagenome assembly LFRM01 (sample SAMN03654438, study PRJNA283298) | anaerobic digester metagenome | isolation source: pool of bioreactors CSTR01a, CSTR02a, and CSTR03a thermophilic anaerobic... | place: Denmark: Kgs. Lyngby | collected 2014-05-21 | reverse complement strand
CTATTCGTGAAGGCGGACATACAGTTGGTGCCGGTGTTGTTACAGGTGTTATTGAATAGTAATATTTTGATCTTTAATAGTGTTGAAAGATAAGCAGGAATCTTTCCTGCTTATCTTCTTTACTTTAGACTATTTGTTGACAGGGTATAATGATTGTGATAAATTAATAATGTTATTTATGAAATAATATAATGATGATGCAGGGTTTGTCTGGGGAGGTGGCAATAATGCGTAATACCATTACTTTGGCCTGTACCGAATGTAAACAAAGAAATTATACAACTAATAAAAACAAGAAAAACAACCCAGATCGTTTAGAGTTTAAGAAATACTGTAAATTTTGTAAGACTCATACGACTCATAAAGAAACCAAATAAGGGGTTTTGTTTAGTATGTATAGATATGTAAAGGTTAGGATGTGTGATTTATGAGCGTCGCTAAAAGTGAAAAAGTAGGTTTTTTTGGCGGTTTGAAAAGATGGTTCAGATCGGTATGGGGCGAATTGAAAAAGGTACATTGGCCTACCAAAAAGGAAATTGTAGTTTATACTATTGTAGTTATTGTTGCCGTTGTTTTGGTAGGGGCTGGTATTTGGATTGCTGATTTGGGCATTAGTTATCTGATGCAATTTGTTTTACAATAAAATGGGATAAAATTGTAGTTTAGTGGGGGCCTCGTTAGTTATGGAAAAAAACTGGTATGTTATTCACACATATTCGGGTTATGAAAATAAAGTCAAAGCCAACCTGGAAAAAAGGGTAGAGTCGATGAACGTCGGCGATAAAATTTTCCGTATTTTAGTTCCTATGGAAGATATTATGGAGGTAAAAGACGGGAAAAAGAAGATGACGCAAAAAAAGATCTTCCCGGGTTATGTTTTGGTGGAAATGTACTTGACTGATGATTCTTGGTATGTTGTGAGAAACACACCGGGAGTAACCGGTTTTGTAGGTGCCGGTTCTAAACCCATTCCCTTGATAGAGTCCGAGGTTGCGAATATTCTTAAGCACATAGGCTTAGAAGAAGCTAAACCAAAACAAGTATTTAGTGTAGGGGAAGTTATTACGGTTACTACTGGACCGTTTCAAAATTTTACGGGTACTATTGAAGAGGTCTACCCTGATAAAGGCAAATTAAAAGTGCTTGTGGCTATGTTCGGCAGGGAAACACCTGTAGAACTGGATTATAGTCAAGTTCAAAAAATGGATTAGTTATAGCAGTATTTTACCATTGAGTGGGAGGGTGAAAACCCGTTTTTATACCACATTATGCGTTTAAGGAGGTGTATCCTACAATGGCCAAAAAAGTTGTAGGCTTTATTAAGTTACAATGTCAGGCTGGCAAAGCGACTCCTGCACCCCCGGTTGGACCTGCTTTAGGTCAACATGGTGTTAATATTATGCAGTTTTGTAAGGAGTTTAATGAAAAAACGGCTAAACAGGCAGGAATGATAATCCCTGTAGAAATTACTGTTTATGCGGATCGTTCTTTTTCTTTTGTATGTAAAACTCCACCTGCAGCCGTTTTGTTAAAAAAAGCGGCTAATATTGAAAAAGCATCCGGCGAGCCTAACAAAAATAAAGTTGCCAAGGTGCCCCGTTCTAAAGTACGGGAAATTGCGGAAATAAAGATGCCTGATCTTAATGCAGCTTCTATAGAAGCCGCAATGCGCTTGGTTGAGGGAACAGCTCGCAGTATGGGCATTGAAATTATCGAGGGATAATTGGCCCTACGGTGGGAGGAGAAATCCGCCATAACCACAAAGGAGGGAGATTGAATGGCTAAAAAAGGAAAACGGTATGAAGAAGCCGTTAAGAAAATCGATAAAAGCGTGTTATATGAATACCAAGAGGCCTTAAAGTTGGTAAAAGAATTAAGTAAGGCCAAATTTGATGAAACCATTGAGGTTGCTATAAGACTTAATGTTGATCCACGTCATGCTGATCAGCAGGTTCGTGGCGCAGTTGTGCTTCCCCATGGTACCGGTAAAACTCGTTCTGTCCTTGTTTTTGCTAAAGGGGAAAAAGCAAAGGAAGCGGAGGAAGCCGGTGCTGATTTTGTTGGTGATGTTGATTTAGTAGAAAAAATTCAGTCAGGTTGGTTTGGTTTTGATGTAGCTGTGGCTACACCTGATATGATGGGTACAGTCGGTAAATTAGGTAAGCTGTTAGGTCCTAAGGGATTAATGCCGAACCCTAAAGTAGGAACAGTTACTTTCGACGTAGCCAGAGCGATTAAAGAAATTAAGGCCGGTAAGGTAGAATACCGGGTAGAAAAAAATGGTATTATCCATGCACCGATCGGCAAAGCATCTTTCACTCAGGAACAACTGGAAGACAACTTCCGCACTTTGTTGGATGCTGTTATTAAAGCTAAGCCTCCGGGAGCAAAAGGTCAATATATTAAGAGCGTTGCGCTTTCTTCCACAATGGGTCCTGCGGTTAAACTAAATCCGCTTAAATTAATGTAAATAATTAAAACACAAAAATTTTTATTTCCAGAGTTGACTCTGTACTCGTTTTAGGATAAAATGTTATTTGTGTAAATTTAATTAAATAAAATTCTCCGACTGTAGACAGCGGGTGTCCACAAGGACTTAATAGATAGCCTGCCGAGGTTGGTTGGGAACTGTGTTCAGGTCTTAACCTCTGTTTGTCTACAGAGGTTAATTTTATTTAAGTAATTAGTAAAATGATTATTTAGAGAACAAGTTAGAACTGGAAGAAAGGAGGCGTTGATTTTGGGTAGCCTCGAGGTTAAAAAGCAAATTGTCGCAGAAACCAAGGACCGTTTTGAAAATGCTCAATCTGTGGTTATTGTAGATTATCGGGGTTTGAATGTTAGCGAAATCACAGAACTGAGGGCGCAATTGAGAGCGGTCGGCGTGGAAATGAAGGTAGTTAAAAACACTTTAGTAAAACGTGTTGCTGAGGCTCTGGGGATTACTGAACTAAATCAATATTTAGAAGGACCTACCGCAGAAGTTTACAGTATCCAGGATCCGGTTTCCGGGCCCAAAGTTTTAGCGGAATTTGCGAAAACACATAAGAATTTAGAAATAAAGGCCGGTGTTTTAGAAAACAGGGTTATTGATGCTGAGGGTGTAAAAGCTTTAGCCGATTTGCCTTCAAGAGAAGTGCTGCTGGCACAAGTTTTAGCCGGTATGCAAGGACCTCTATCCGGTATGGTCAATGTTTTACAAGGACCTTTGCGCAAATTCGTTTATGCTGTGGAAGCTATTAGAAAAGAGAAAGAACAAGCTTAAAAGGGTATTTGCTTAAAAAAAGAATTTTAAAAAATTATGTTTATGAAAAATTTAAGGAGGTATTTTTACAATGTCTAAAATTAATGAAATCATTGAAGCGGTAAAAGGTTTAACCGTTTTGGAACTTGCTGATTTAGTAAAAGCTTTTGAAGAGGAATTTGGAGTATCTGCCGCAGCTCCTGTAGCTGTAGCTGCAGCTCCTGCAGCCGGTGGTGCTGCTGCTCCCGCTCAGGAAGAAAAAACTGAATTTACAGTTGTTCTTACTGCTGCTGGGGAAAAGAAAATCAATGTAATTAAGGTTGTGCGTGAGATCACAGGCTTAGGCTTAAAAGAAGCTAAAGAGCTTGTTGATGGCGCTCCCAAGCCTGTTAAAGAAAACATTAGTAAAGAAGAAGCTGAAGAAATTAAGACTAAACTCACTGAAGCCGGCGCTAGTGTTGAATTAAAGTAAGTTAACCTTTGAATAGCTTAGGTATGTATAGGCATTGGCTTAGGTAAGGTAAAGGGGCCCAACACATACATGTTGGTAGACCCCTTTATTTTTCCTTATTATTATCAAGTAAAAAGAGCAGATAAGGTTTAGTTAATAAATTATAGATTTTTAAAAATAAGTGATTTATCAAAAACATTCTTGACAGTACTGGAAACTTGTGTTAACATTTATAAATGCGATTAATTGCGATAATAGGGATATTGTCGTTTTTATAAAATAAATGGACGGAGGATTAGGAAGCAAAATAACGGAAACACTAATTAAATGGAGCAAAATAGCAAGGTTTACACCTTGCTATTAGGTATTTTTAGTAAAAACTAGGTTGAGGAGTGAAGGTTTTAATGCGTCAGCCGGTACAGGTGGGAAAAAAGACGAGAGAAAGTTTTGCCCAGATCAAAGAAGTACTAAAGATACCTAATCTCATCGAGATTCAAAAGAATTCTTACGAGTGGTTTTTAAGAGATGGGATTAGGGAAATGTTTAAGGACATTTCTCCCATACAGGATTTCACAGGTAATCTGGTTTTAGAGATTATTGACTACAAACTGGAGGAACCAAAGTATTCTGTAGCAGAATGTCGGGAACGTGATGTAACATACAATGCTCCGATGAGGGTAAAAGCGAGACTGATTAATAAGGAAACTGGTGAAGTTAAAGAGCAGGAAGTTTTTATGGGAGACTTCCCTTTGATGACAGAAAAAGGGACCTTTATTATTAACGGAGCAGAAAGGGTAGTAGTCAGCCAATTAGTAAGGTCTCCCAGTGTGTATTATACAGAAGAAATTGATGCCAGTGGTAAAAAGATTTGTGGCGCCACCATCATTCCCAATCGGGGTGCTTGGTTGGAATTTGAAACTGATGCTAATGAAAATATCTATGTACGTGTGGACAGAACCCGTAAGCTACCGGTAACTGTTTTATTAAGAGCTTTGGGTTATAGTACTAATGGGCGGATTGCCGAACTATTCCAAGATGATGAGCGGATCCGTTTAACTTTGGAACGTGATCATACGGAATCCGAGGATGAGGCTTTAGTAGAGATTTATAAAAGATTACGACCCGGTGAACCGCCTACGGTAGATAGTGCGAGAACACTGCTTTATTCTATGTTTTTTGATCCAAAACGGTATGATTTGGCGCGCGTAGGCCGGTATAAACTAAATAAAAAATTAAAGTTAGATATTAGTCCGGATATCAAGCATTTGACTAAAGAAGATATTGTTGCCACGATAAAACACCTGATCTTATTAATGAAAGGTGAAGGTAAAGCAGATGATATCGATCATTTAGGAAACCGGCGTTTGCGCTCGGTAGGGGAATTACTGCAAAATCAATTCCGGATAGGCTTGTCACGTATGGAGAGGGTTGTTAAAGAAAGAATGACCATCCAGGATGTTGATGTAATTACCCCGCAAATGTTGATTAATATTCGTCCTATTGTTGCAGCAATTAAGGAATTTTTCGGTTCCAGCCAACTTTCACAGTTTATGGACCAAACGAATCCTTTAGCTGAATTAACACATAAGAGAAGATTGAGTGCCTTAGGGCCGGGAGGTCTGTCCAGAGAAAGAGCCGGTTTTGAGGTTCGCGATGTTCACTATTCTCACTATGGTCGGATGTGCCCTATTGAGACTCCTGAAGGACCGAACATTGGTCTAATTGGCTCGCTAAGTTCTTATGCGCGGGTTAATGAATTCGGATTTATTGAGACACCCTACAGAAAAGTAGACAAAGAAACCGGTAAGGTTACTGATGAAATAGTTTACATGTCTGCCGATGAGGAAGATAACTATGTTATCGCCCAGGCTAATGCGCCTTTAGATGATGAGGGCAGATTTATAAATCCCAAGGTTAATGTTCGTTATGCTGATGAAATTTTAGAGGTACCTGTCTCCCAAGTGGATTACATGGACGTTTCACCTAAACAGGTAGTGTCTATTGCCACCGCTTTGATTCCCTTTTTGGAACATGATGATGCTAACCGTGCTTTAATGGGTGCGAACATGCAACGGCAAGCAGTTCCACTTTTAAAAACAGATGCTCCTCTCGTGGGCACGGGGATGGAATATAAAATTGCCAAGGATTCCGGAGTTGTTGTCTCGGCTCTAAATTCCGGAGTTGCGGAGAGGGTTACCGCCAGTGAAATTGTGATCAGAACCGATGAAGGTGAACTTGATCATTATAAATTAGATAAATTTATCCGCTCTAACCAAGGTACCTGTATTAATCAACGTCCGATTATCAGTAAAGGGGAGCGGGTAGAAAAAGGTCAGGTTATTGCTGATGGACCTTCAACTGAACATGGCGAACTTGCTTTAGGACGTAATGTTTTGGTCGCCTTTATGACTTGGGAAGGTTATAACTACGAAGATGCTATTCTGATTAGTAATAAATTAGTAAAAGAGGACTATTTCACCTCTATTCATATTGAAGAATACGAATGTGATGCTCGTGATACAAAGTTAGGTCCGGAGGAAATCACTCGTGATATACCTAATGTAGGCGAGGATGTGTTAAAGGATCTAGATGAACGAGGGATAATTAGAATTGGAGCAGAGGTTCGCCCGGGGGATATTTTAGTAGGTAAAGTTACTCCTAAAGGCGAAACAGAATTAACCGCCGAAGAAAGATTGTTGAGAGCTATTTTCGGAGAAAAAGCTAGAGAAGTAAGGGATACTTCTTTGCGAGTTCCTCATGGTGAAGCGGGGAAAATAGTTGATGTCAAGGTATTTACTAGAGAAAATGGAGATGAATTAGCTCCCGGAGTGAATCAGATCGTTCGTGTATATATTGCCCAGAAAAGAAAAATTTCTGAGGGCGATAAAATGGCCGGACGTCATGGTAATAAAGGGGTTATTTCCCGGATTCTGCCGGAAGAAGACATGCCCTTTTTACCTGATGGCACACCCATAGAAATAGTTTTAAATCCATTAGGGGTACCTTCCCGTATGAATATTGGACAGGTTTTAGAAACACATTTGGGATGGGCCGCCAGGGCTTTAGGCATACATGTGGCTACGCCTGTTTTTGACGGAGCTACTGAAGAAGATATAGTTGAAATTTTGGAAGAAGCCAATCTACCGCGTAACGGTAAAACCATACTTTATGATGGTCGGACCGGAGAACCTTTTGATAGTGAGATTACCGTTGGTTACATGTATATGCTAAAATTAGCTCACTTAGTAGATGATAAAATTCATGCTCGTTCTACAGGACCATACTCCTTGGTAACGCAACAGCCATTGGGCGGTAAAGCTCAGTTCGGCGGTCAGCGTTTTGGAGAAATGGAAGTTTGGGCGTTAGAAGCTTATGGTGCTTCATACACCTTGCAAGAAATATTAACAGTTAAGTCTGATGATATAGTAGGACGTGTGAAGACTTATGAAGCTATCGTTAAGGGTGAAAATGTACCGGAGCCGGGTGTTCCTGAGTCCTTTAAAGTTTTAATCAAAGAACTACAAAGTTTAGCCTTAGATGTTAAGGTGCTTTCCGAAGACGATCAGGAAATAGAGATTCAGGATAGTGAAGATGATATTAGTCAAACGGCTAAAGAATTAGGGCTGGATATTCAAGCCTTCGAAGATCCGTACGTTAAACAAGAAGGACAAGAGGGTCAAGAAGAACAAGAAGATCAGGATGAACAAGAAGAAGATCAGGATGAGTTTACTGAGCAAGAAAACAACGATACATTTGAGGAATTTGATGTTGAAGAACTAGTAGAGTTTGATGATCTTGAAGAACTTGAATAGCAAGATGGCTTTATGGCACAGAAAGAGTTAAACACAGAGAAAAAAGCGACGAGTAAGACGAGTAAATAGTAATCGGTAAATATAACATAGAAGGGAGAGAGTCTCCTGTTGGATGTTAATAATTTTGATCGGATGAGGATTGGTTTAGCTTCCCCCGAGCAGATTCGTGCTTGGTCAAGCGGAGAAGTAAAAAAGCCGGAGACAATCAATTATCGCACTTTAAAACCCGAACGTGAAGGTTTGTTTTGTGAAAAGATTTTTGGTCCTACACGAGATTGGGAATGTCATTGTGGGAAATATAAAAGAGTGAGATATAAAGGTATTGTTTGTGACCGGTGTGGAGTAGAAGTTACTAAATCCAAGGTGCGCCGGGAAAGATTGGGACATATCGAATTGGCTGCGCCGTGTTCTCATATTTGGTATTTTAAGGGAATACCTAGCCGGATGGGCTTAATACTCGATATTTCTCCTCGTTCTTTGGAGAAGGTGCTTTATTTTGTTTCTTATATAGTTACCGATCCTGGGGATACCCCTTTGATGAAAAAACAACTTTTAACTGAAGCTGAATACCGGGAAAACCGGGAAAAGTATAAAAATAGATTCCAAGCCGGGATGGGGGCTGAAGCGATCAAAACTCTTCTCGCTGAAATGGATCTAGAGGAAATGGCTAATGAGTTAAGAGCTGAAGTACGTGAATCTACCGGTCAACGAAGAGTTAGGGCTATTAGAAGATTAGAGGTTATTGAAGCTTTCAAGAATTCCGGAAATCGCCCGGAGTGGATGATTCTTGATGTAATTCCCGTAATTCCACCGGAACTGCGTCCTATGGTGCAGTTGGACGGTGGTAGGTTTGCAACTTCAGATTTGAATGATTTGTATAGAAGAGTAATAAATCGTAATAACCGCTTAAAACGTCTCTTAGATTTAGAAGCACCGGATATTATTGTCCGTAACGAAAAGAGAATGTTACAGGAAGCTGTTGATGCTTTAATTGATAATGGTAGACGTGGTCGTCCTGTAACCGGACCGGGTAATAGACCTTTAAAATCCTTAAGTGATATGCTTAAAGGGAAACAGGGACGTTTCCGTCAAAATTTGTTAGGTAAGCGTGTAGACTATTCAGGACGTTCCGTTATTGTAGTAGGGCCTGAGTTGAAACTGCATCAGTGTGGTTTGCCTAGAGAAATGGCGTTAGAACTTTTCAAACCCTTTGTGATGAAAAAGTTAGTAGAAGGGAATTATGCGCATAATATCAAAAGCGCTAAACGGATGGTTGAAAGAATGCGCGATGAAGTTTGGGATGTTTTAGAGGAAATCATTAAAGAACACCCCGTACTTCTGAACAGAGCACCAACCTTGCACCGTTTGGGGATTCAAGCTTTTGAACCGGTTTTGGTAGAGGGCAGGGCTTTGCAGATTCACCCACTGGTTTGTACAGCGTATAATGCTGACTTTGATGGAGACCAGATGGCTGTTCACGTGCCGCTTTCTGCTGAAGCACAAGCGGAAGCACGTCTCCTAATGCTATCTGTGAATAATATTCTCAATCCTAAGGATGGGAAACCGGTAGTTACACCTACGCAAGATATGGTATTAGGTGTCTATTATTTAACTATGAATAAACCCCTTACTCGGGAGAAAATGAAGATCTTTGCTTCAAGTGAAGAAGCGATCTTTGTTTATGAAGCCGGCGAGGTTACCTTGCATGAGCCTGTTAAACTTAGAGTAAATGGGGAATTGATTGAAACTACAACCGGGAGAATAATCTTTAATCAGGCTATTCCTAAAGAGTTAGGTTTTTATAATGAAGTAGTGGGTAAGAAACAGTTAGGTAAGATTGTTACTAAGTGTTTTTATGAATTAGGTAATGATGTTACCGCCAAAATGCTTGATGAAATCAAAAGACTTGGCTTTAAATACTCCACTAGAGCGGGTATTACCATTGGGATTACTGATATTGTTATTCCGGAACAAAAGAAGGTTATTTTAGCTGATGCAGAAAAAATGGTCGAGACTATTCAAAATCAATATAGGCGTGGTTTGATTACTGAGGAAGAACGTTATCAGTTAGTTATCGGAGTTTGGAACAAGGCCATAGATGATGTAACTAATGCGTTGTTAGAGAGCTTAGATCATTTTAACCCTGTTTATATGATGGCTAATTCCGGTGCTCGTGGTAATATTCAACAGATTCGTCAGTTAGCAGGTATGCGTGGTTTGATGGCCGACCCCTCCGGAAGAACGATAGAGTTGCCGATCAAGTCTAATTTCCGTGATGGTTTGGCAGTTCTTGAATTCTTTATTTCCACACACGGTGCGCGTAAAGGGTTGGCTGATACTGCCTTGAGAACTGCGGACTCCGGTTACTTGACCAGACGACTGGTTGATGTTGCGCAAGATGTTATCGTTCGTGAAGAGGATTGCGGTACCAATGCCGGGATTTATGTTAAAGAAATTAAAGATGGTGCCGAGACTATTGAAACCTTGTTAGAAAGAATTATCGGACGTGTGGCGATGGCGGATGTGGTGCATCCTGAAACGGGAGAAGTGATCGTTCCCGCACAAAAAGAAATTAGTGAAGCGGATGCAGTTAAGATTATTAAAGCCGGAATTAAACAGGTTTATATCCGTTCAGTTTTAACCTGTAAGTCTCGTTATGGCGTATGTTGTAAGTGCTATGGACGCAATTTGGCCACTGGCAGAAGAGTGGAAATCGGTGAGGCCATAGGGACAATTGCGGCTCAGTCCATTGGTGAACCGGGTACACAGTTGACCATGCGGACTTTCCATACAGGTGGTGTTGCCGGTGATGATATTACTCAAGGTTTGCCACGTGTTGAGGAATTGTTTGAAGCACGGAAGCCCAGAGGGCAAGCGACAATTACTGAGGTTGACGGTGAAGTTAAGATCAATGATTTAAAGGGACGCAAAGAGATTGAAATCATTCATTCCGGTGACGAAAAATATATTTATCAGATACCTTTTGGCTCCAGAATCAAGGTTAAAGACGGAGATTTTGTTGAGGCAGGAGATGAATTAACCGAAGGCTCTATTAACCCGCATGAATTACTAAAGATTAAAGGCCTGCGGGGCGTTCAGGATTATTTATTAAGAGAAGTGCAGAGAGTTTATCGTTTACAAGGTGTGGATATTAATGATAAACATATTGAAGTAATCATCAGGCAAATGCTGCGTAAGGTTAAAATTGAGGATCCCGGTGATACTGAACTTCTGCCTGGTGGATTGATTGATGTCTTTGAATTCGAAGAAGAAAATGCCAAAGTTTTTGTTCGTGGGGGAGAGCCTGGTATCGCTAAGCCGAGTTTATTAGGAATTACCAAAGCTTCCTTGGCTACAGATTCCTTCTTATCAGCAGCTTCTTTCCAGGAAACAACACGTGTACTCACTGAGGCAGCGATCAAAGGGAAAATGGATCCGCTTCTCGGCTTGAAAGAAAACGTAATTATTGGTAAGTTGATTCCTGCCGGTACGGGTATGTCCAGGTACCGCAACATTAGCATTGAGGTAAATGAAGAAACAGCACCGATTATGTCGGAAGAATAATTCTTGACAGTGCATAGTTTACAGTGATAAAATACATTAGTGTGCATTATACTTGAAGTTTCTAAGGAGGTAAGTGTTAATGCACAGGCTTAAAGATGCACGCAAAAAGGTCATAGGTTTTAAGCAGTCTTTAAAAATGATAGAAAGAGGGCAGGCCGTTGTTGTTTATCTAGCCAAAGACGTTGAAGACAAAATTCGGCTCCCTCTTCTTGAAATGTCTGCAAGCCAAGGAGTCCCTGTAGTAGAAGTGGAAAGCATGGAGGAATTAGGCAAGGCTTGCAGTATCCAGGTAGGCGCTTCTGCTGCGGCTATCTTGAAAGATTAGATTTCCCAAGTTATTTTTTATAAATTTTCTTTGTTATTGATGACAGCATAGGAAGGAGGTGGGTGATGTGCCAACCATTAACCAACTAGTGAAAAAGGGCAGAAATATGCTGGAAAAGAAATCAACAGCTCCTGCCTTAAAAGAATGCCCTCAAAAAAGAGGTGTTTGTACGAGGGTATATACAACGACACCTAAAAAGCCTAATTCCGCTTTGCGTAAAGTGGCAAGGGTTAGGTTAACCAATCAGTTAGAGGTAACTGCTTATATTCCTGGTATTGGCCACAACCTTCAGGAACACTCAGTAGTATTAGTTCGTGGTGGTAGAGTAAAGGACATACCTGGTGTAAGGTATCATATCGTTAGAGGTGCTTTAGATTCAGCCGGGGTTCAGGAACGTAGTCAAAGTCGTTCTAAATATGGTGCCAAGAGACCTAAAGCAGCTGCTGCTAAAAAGTAGAATTTATCTTATTTCATCATAGAACATCTTAATCAGTTTTATGTGTAAAGGGGGGGGAATGATGTCCAGAAAAGGGAAGACACCTGTCAGAGAAGTTTTATCTGATCCCATCTATAATTCCAGATTGGTAACAAAGATAATTAATAAAATTATGTTAGATGGTAAAAAGGGTATTGCTGAAAAGGCATTTTATAATGCTCTCAAGATAGTTGAAGAAAAAACAAGTAAGGACGGCGCGGAAGTATTAGAGCAAGCTTTGAAAAATATCATGCCTGTATTGGAAGTTAAAGCACGTCGGGTAGGAGGAGCCAACTATCAGGTACCGGTTGAAGTTCGGCCGGATCGCAAAGAAGCTTTAGGAATTAGATGGTTAGTTACTTATGCCCGTAAACGTGGAGAAAAAACTATGGAACAAAAGCTTGCTGGGGAAATAATAGATGCCTACAATAATGTGGGCGGAGCAGTGAAGAAAAGAGAAGATGTGCATAAAATGGCTGAAGCTAATAAGGCTTTTGCTCATTATCGTTGGTAATAATACTTCTCCCCTCGGCAATACGCTGGCCTAATTTGTTTTTATTTTAGGGAAGTGCAGTAAAATTAAAGTGGCCATTCAGTCTAAAGAAGGGGGGTTTTGTTATGGCTAGGCAATTTCCATTAGATAAAATCAGAAATATTGGTATTATGGCCCATATTGATGCCGGAAAAACGACGACAACGGAAAGAATTCTTTTCTATACCGGCCGACTCCATAAAATTGGTGAAGTACATGACGGTGCTGCTACCATGGACTGGATGGTCCAAGAACAGGAAAGAGGGATTACGATTACCTCTGCGGCTACTACATGTAGATGGCAGGATCATCAAATCAATATTATTGACACGCCAGGGCACGTTGATTTTACAGTAGAGGTAGAACGTTCTTTACGCGTGTTAGATGGAGCAGTAGCTGTTTTTTGTTCTGTAGGTGGAGTTGAACCACAGTCCGAAACCGTGTGGCGTCAGGCAGATAAGTATGGTGTGCCTCGGATTGCTTATATAAACAAGATGGATAGAGTAGGCGCTGATTTTTTCAGAGGTATAAAGATGATTGAGGATAGGTTAGGAGCCAATCCTATTCCTATTCAGTTACCGATTGGCGCTGAGGACAACTTCAAGGGAATAATCGACTTGGTTAAAATGAAGGCATATTATTACCTTGATGATTTGGGGACGAAATGTGAGGAAAGAGATATTCCCGAAGATATGTTGGAACTAGCTAAAAAATATCGGGAAAAAATGTTTGAGGCTGTTGCCGAAGCAGATGAAGAACTTCTGGAAAAATATATCGAAGGTCAAGATATCACCGAAGAAGAGATTATTAACGGTATTCGTAAGGCTACATTAAATGTAGATATTACACCTGTTGTTTGTGGGTCATCCTTTAAAAACAAAGGGATCCAGTTTTTGTTGAATGCCGTAATTAACTTTTTACCGTCTCCTTTAGATGTACCTGCAATAAAAGGTGTAAATCCGGAGACAAGTAATGAAGAAGAAAGACATTCGAGTGATGACGAGCCTTTTTCGGCGTTAGCTTTTAAGATTATGACTGACCCATATGTGGGGAAATTAGCCTTTTTCCGTGTATATTCAGGAACATTAAAGTCAGGTTCATATGTTTATAATTCCACATCGGGAAAAAGGGAAAGAGTTGGACGTATCTTACGTATGCATGCTAATCACCGTGAAGAGGTTGAGGAAGTGTATGCAGGAGATATTGCCGCAGCAGTTGGTTTTAAAGAGATTACCACAGGGGACACTCTCTGCGATGAAAACCAACAAATAATCCTTGAATCAATGCAATTCCCGGAACCGGTTATCGATGTAGCGATCGAACCTAAAACCAGAGCAGATCAGGATAAAATGGGGATTGCGCTCTCTTGTTTAGCAGAAGAAGACCCGACTTTCCGGACGCATATGGATCCCGAAACCGGTCAAACAATTATCTCCGGAATGGGAGAACTGCATTTGGAAATCATTGCCGATCGTCTTTTAAGAGAGTTTAAGGTTAATGCAAATGTAGGGAGACCTCAGGTTGCTTATAAAGAAACTATTCGTAATAAGGTTAAGGCCGAAGGCAAATTCGTGAGACAGTCTGGCGGTCGTGGTCAATACGGTCATTGTAAAATTGAACTTGAACCGTTAGAACCGGGTTCCGGATATGAGTTTGTCAACAAAATTGTTGGTGGTGTTATTCCTAAGGAATATATTCCCCATGTTGATGCCGGAATCAGGGAGGCTATGGAAAGTGGACACTTAGCCGGATATCCCATGATTGATATACGTGCAACCTTATATGATGGTTCTTTCCACGAAGTTGACTCTTCGGAAATGGCCTTTAAAATTGCCGGTTCCATGGCCTTGAAAGACGGTGCGGCTAAAGCCGATCCTGTACTTTTAGAACCGGTGATGAAGGTTGAAGTTGTTGTTCCGGAAGAATATATGGGTGATGTTATTGGAGATATTAATGCAAGGCGTGGAAGGATAGAGGGCATGGAAGCCAGAGCTAATTCGCAAGTGATTAGAAGTTATGTTCCTCTTGCGGAAATGTTCGGATATGCTACAGACTTAAGGTCTAAAACCCAGGGGCGTGGAATTTATGTCATGCAGTTTTCTCATTATGAAGAAGCACCTAAAAATATTATGGAGAAAATCGTGGCAAAACGTCAGGGTAAAGAGGCTTAAGTTTAAATATTAATTTATAAGAAAGATTAAAAAAGGAAGGGATTATTAATGGCCAAGGCAAAATTTGAAAGAACAAAAACCCATGTTAATATTGG
>LFRM01159559.1_pt1 | contig 14676 bp, 17 predicted proteins | sample 618341 | NCBI WGS metagenome assembly LFRM01 (sample SAMN03654438, study PRJNA283298) | anaerobic digester metagenome | isolation source: pool of bioreactors CSTR01a, CSTR02a, and CSTR03a thermophilic anaerobic... | place: Denmark: Kgs. Lyngby | collected 2014-05-21 | reverse complement strand
AATAAATATCATTTAGATTATTCTAAGGAGTTAGAAAGTAAGTTATTAAATGCAGGTCTTAGAGTTATAGTAGATGACCGTGAAGAAAAATTATCTTATAAAATAAGAGACAGTCAAACTAAAAAAATTCCAATAACTATAATAATTGGTGATAAAGAAAAAGATAATAATAATTTAACTTATCGAATATACGGTCAAGAAGAATCAAATACAATAGAAATTGATAAATTTATTTTAAAAGTTTCTAAAAATATAAATGAAAAAAAACTAAAATTTGATTAAAATAATAAAAGAATACCATAATATACATAGGTGATTAATATGCCCCTTTTTACCGTAGTATATAGGACAATATTCTTTTATTTTTTTGTAACTTTATGCTATCGCATAATGGGTAAAAGAGAAGTAGGTCAACTAGGAATAACTGATATTATTGTCTCTATTATGATTGCAGAATTATGCGCAATTAGTATTGAAAATATTAATGATTCAATATTTTTAACAATAGTTCCAATTTGTATTTTAGTAGCTTTTGAAATTGCTTTTGCTTTTGTATCAATAAAATCAAGATCTTTCAGAACTTTTTTTAGTGGTAAAGCTAGCTTAATAATTAATAAAGGAATTATTAATTACAAAGAGATGATTAAACAAAGATATACTTTAGATGATCTACTTATTAGTTTAAGACAAAGTGGTATAAAAAGTATTGAAGAAGTAGAGTATGCTTTTTTAGAAAGTACTGGTAAGTTATCAATATTTAAATATAACTTATTAAGAACAGATGGTAAGTATCCACTCCCTATTATAGTAGATGGAGTTATACAAAAAACAACTCTTAAAGATATTAAAAAGAGTACCTTCTGGTTAAAATTATATTTACAAAAACAAGAAATAACTATTAGTGAAGTTTTTTATGCGTTTTATAAAAACAAAAAAGTTTATATAATAAAACATTCCGATACAAATGCATAATAATTGTATGAAAAAGTGTAAATAAAGTATCTATTTACACTTTTTAAGTTGTTTGATTTTATAATATGTTTTATTATTAATATAGGAGTTAGTTGATATGAAAAATACTTTAATAGTTATAATAAAAATATTGATTTTAATAATATCTTTTACTTTAGGACAAGAGTATTTTTTTGAACTGATAGAATTCATAGGTATTAATATTTCTAATTTATCTACTTTAACAAAAGATATTTTAGATACATTGTATTATATATTAATATTAATACTAGGATTTTTATTATTTAAAGATGATATCTTAAGAGATTTTAAAAGATATAAAAGAAATATGTTTCCTAATATATTAATGTCAATTGTATTTTTTATGGTATTAACTTTAATAATAGCAATCGCTAATTATTTTGGTAATACAATTGCTAATGCTTTTAAAGTAAATTATATTGGACTTCATAACTTAAATTTATTTAATGAATCCCTAGATATATATTTAGTTTTAAACTTTATTAAAAATGTAATAGTGATACCATTTATAATGGTTATAACATATGTACTTGGAGTAAATCAGTTATTTAGCTCTAGAAATAAAGGGATTTTATTTAGTGGAATAATTGCTAGTATAGTTACCTCTTTTAGTATGAATGGAATGTTTATTTACATATTAATCAATCTTTTACCATACTTTGTATTATATTTTTCTCTAGCTTATATATATCGTAAAAATAATAGTAATATTTGGTTTAGTATTAAAACCTTAGCACTATATAGTTTACTAGCTAGTATATTATTAGAAAAAATATTGTGAGGTAATAATGAAAAATAAATTAATAAATACAATCAAATTATTACTTATATTAACAGTATTCTTTTATATAGGTAATTTATATACATCATTATTTGTAAAATTAGGTTTTGATTTAAAAACTTTTACATATATAGATTCAGCATATGCTGATACATTAGTAGGTTTAACTCTTTTTATATTAGTGTTTCTAATATATAGAAAAGCCATTATTAATGATTGGGAAATATTTAAATTAGATTTAAAAAACAATATTAGAAAATGTATTATGATATTTGCAATATTAATGGGAGTAAAGCTACTTGCATCAGTTGGAACTTCAATATTAAGTATTTTATTAGATGTGGAGTTAATACAAAGTAATAATCAAAATATTCTAGAAATATTAATCGAAAGTGCACCATTTATGATGTTAATATCATCAGTGTTAATCGCACCCTTTACCGAAGAAGTTATATTTAGGTTAGGTTTTAAAAAAATCATAGCTAATAAAACACTATTTATAATAACGAGTGGTTTAATATTTGGTTTAATGCATGTTTTACCGTCTGATTTAAATATAACAATAATATTTTTACAATCAATTATATACCTAGCTTTAGGCTTTACTTTAGCTTATATATATGAAAAAAATAATAACATATTTTATGTAATATTACCGCATGCATTTAACAATTTATTAGGTCTACTTGCAGCTTTAACATTACTGTAGTATAATAGAAAGAAATTTTGGTGAAAAAATGAAAGAAGTATTTGGAAATTTATTAGGTTTTATATATTCGTTTAGTATGGGAGATTATTTTTTCTTCATTGGGACATTCTTACTTATTGTCTTATTTATATATGTATTATATTTAATTAAGTTAAGTGAAATAGAAGAAAGTACAAAGACTAAAAAAGACAAAACTGATACTTTTGATATTGAAGCTGTAACTAAAGCTATTGAAGAAGATTATAAACCAGACACTATAAAATTAACTTCATATGAAGTAGAACAAGAGGAAAGTGCGATTATTAGTTATGAAGAACTAGTTCAAAATAAGGATAAAATAGGTATAAATTATGATGATGAGTATTCTTCAGATATTCCAGAATTAAGTGTTAAAAAAATTAATTTAACAACTGATTTTGATAAAATTGAAGAACCAAAATTAGAAGTTAGATTAATGCAATATGATAAAGAAGAAGCTTTTTTAAAAGCGTTAAAAGAATTACAAGAAAATTTAAGCCATTAAGGCTTTTTTTACAGGAGGCTCTATGAAAGTTTGTGTTGAAACATTAGGTTGTAAAGTTAATTCATATGAAAGTGAAGTTATCAAAAATATATTTATTAAGAATGATGATCAAATTGTAGGTTTAAATGAATCTCCAGAAGTAATTGTAATTAATACTTGTACTGTAACAAATCAAAGTGATTCTAAAAGTAGAAAATTAATTAGACAAGCTAAAAGAATCAATCCGAGAAGTATTTTAATTGTCTGTGGTTGTTCATCACAAAAACATCAACATAATATGGAAGAACTAGGAATTGATATTTTAATTGGAAATCAAGATAAAACATATATTTTAACTTATTTAAAAGAATTTTTAATTCAGCAAAATCCAATTACTAAATTTTATAATTTAAATGATGCAACATTTGAAGATATGTCAATTAATCATTTTAGTGGACGAACTAGAGCATTTGTTAAAATTCAAGATGGGTGTAATAATTATTGTTCATACTGTATAATACCTTATGTAAGAGGTAAAATTAGAAATAAAGATATAGATTTAGCTGTTTCTGAAGTAAAAGAATTAGTAAAAAATGGTTATAAAGAAGTAGTGCTTACTGGAATACATACTGGTAGTTATGGTTATGGATCTGATTATAATTTAATTACTTTAATAAAAAAAATAAGTAGAATCAAAGATTTAATCAGAATTAGAATAAGTAGTATTGAAATTACTGAAATAAATAAAGACTTTTTAGAAGAATTAAAGCGGAATCCTAAAATATGTAATCACTTGCATATCCCTATTCAAAATGGCAGTGATTCAGTATTAAAAGCGATGAATAGAAAATATACTTTAACAGAGTTTAAAGATATGGTTAATAAAATTAGAACAGTCAGACCAGATATTAATTTAACAACTGATTTAATTGTTGGTTTTCCAACTGAAACAGAAGATAACTTTCTAGAAACAATTAATACAGTAAAAGAAATAGGTTTTAGTAAAATTCATGTTTTTCCATTTTCAAAAAGGGACGGGACAGCTGCTGCAAGTATGAAAAATATCGTAAAAGACTCTATCAAGAAAGAAAGAACTCAAAAATTAATAAGCATTTCTGATGAATTAGAACAACAATACCTAGCTAAATTTATCAAAAAAGATTTAGAAGTACTTATTGAAGAAGTAGAAGGTAATTATTCGATAGGTCATTCAGATAATTATATAAAGGTTTATATTAATAAAATATTACCTACTAATGAAATATATAAAGTTGTAGTAACAGAAATTGACAAAGACTATGTTAAAGCTGTATAATTGTAGTATAATAAAAATAGGAGAGATTAATAATGAAAGCTATTGAAGAATATAAATTAACAGGTACTATTGCTAATGAAAATGTAAATGGTAAAGTAACTTCTTATACAAATAATATCAAGAAATTTAAACCACTTGGTTTAAAAGTGGCAGTAATTAAAAGTTTTGAAAAATTAGATGAAAAAATATTAGATTCTGTAACTAATATAGTTAATTATGCTAAAAATCATCCCGAACTAACAAAAAAAGTTGTAACAGGGACATTAATATTAGTTATGGCTACATCATTTACTGGTTGTTCAATTGTACCAGATGCTCAAACTAAAGATGAAGTTAATATTAATGAGATTGTGGAAATAACAGAACCTACTGGAGAAATAAAATATTTTATTAAATCAGGTGATACTCTAGAAAGTATAGTTCATCGTTATTTAGATAAGGGTATTCAAAATGAAATAAATAAAATTTGTATAGAAAATAATATATCAAATCCTGATAAGATATATTCAGGTCAAGAATTGATACTTCATATTCCAGTATCTAAATTAGAAAATTTTGGTTTTACTTATACTTTGGGAGAAGTAAATGAATATGCAGCCATGGATCATTTTGTTTATTCAGCATTTAATGTAGATCCAAATGATGTTCATCCTCAAAATGTTATGTTTTGGCGAGATAGGGAATATGTTATCGGAGATACTAATACTAGTCCTCATGAAATACATCAAATAGGTAATGAAAAACCAATCTTAGTTAAAGCAGCAAGTGCTATATATGATTTAGAGATAATGACTGGTGATCAATTAGGTTTTTATAAAGAAGAGGATATTAAAAATAAAGAATATGAAATTTTAAGCTATTACAAAGAAGCGATAGAAATAGCCGAAAGAAATACTGGTAAAAAATATGGTGAAGATTATATTTTAAATCCACCAGTTAAAGCAATACCAATTGAAAAAAGTTTAGGAATATAACTAGACTTTTTTCTTGTATAGATATAAATGTTTTGATACAATTGATTTATGCATTACATAAAAGGAAAATATAAATCATCTATTTATGAATCTGAAACTGGCTATAAAGTCGGTTTATTTCGTGTTTTAGAAACAAATCATGAAGAAATAGAAACTAATAAAACAATAACTTTTACTGGACATTTTGCTAATTTAATAAAAGATGTTACCTATATATTTGAAGGTGAGTATGTTTTTCACGACCGTTATGGAAGCCAGTTTCAAACAGTAAAATATCAAAAAATGGAACCAGAAGAAAAAGAAGCAATATTTGAGTTTTTAACAAGTAGTTTTGTTAAAGGATGTGGTATTAAAACCGCTGAAAAAATAATTGCTATGTTTGGCAATGATTCCCTTAATAAAATTAAAGAAAATAAACAAAATTTACTTTTAATTCCAAGAATGACTGAAAAATCTGCAACTTCTATATATAATTCAGTTATGAAATATTATGAGGCTGATCAAGATATCATATATTTACAAAATTTAGGTTTTACTATTAAAGAGACTATGAAATTAATAAATGTTTATGATAAGGGTATTAAAGCAATTATTGAAGATAATATTTATTTATTAACTGATATTATTGAATTTAAAAAATTGGATCAAATATTTTTAATAAATAATAAATTAGATGATGATCGAAGAATAGAAGCATCAATTATTGAGTCAATGAAAAAATTAACATTCTCAACAGGTGATATATATTTAGATAAAATAGAAATAGTAGAAGATTTAGCTAATTATTTTAAAATATATAATTTAATTGATGAAACATTAAAAAAGTTAGTTCTAAATAAAAAAATAATTAATGATAATGAAGATTATTATTTATTAGATGATTATTTAGATGAAGTTAATAATGCGATATCAATTAATAAATTAATAAATAATAAAGAAAAAACTATTAATAATTTAGATAAATATTTAGATATTACTGCAAAATCATTAAAAATAACATATAATGATGAACAGATATTAGCAATTAAAAGAGCTCTAACTAATAATATTTCTATTATAACTGGAGGACCAGGAACAGGTAAAACTACTATTATTAAAGGTATTATTAAAGTATATAGTGATTTAAAAAAAATATCTGAGATTGGAATAAATAAAAATGTACTTCTCTTAGCACCTACTGGTAGAGCCGCTAAAAGAATGAGTGAAACAACTGGACTTCAAGCTAGTACGATACATAGATTTTTAAAATGGGATAAAGAAAGAAATATTTTTGGAATAAACGAATTTAATAAAATTCATTATGATTTAATTATTGTCGATGAAACATCAATGGTTGATAATCATTTATTATCATCCTTATTTAAAGGAATAGATTTAAATACACAAATAATTTTTGTAGGTGATGAGTATCAATTACCAAGTGTAGGTCCGGGATTAATACTAAATGATATGATAAATAGTGATGTAATTACTCACACCAGATTAGATTATATTTATCGTCAAAGTGATAATTCATATATTCCTGTTTTAGCTAAAGAAATAAAAGACGCAGATTTATCATCTGATGTATTAATAAAAAAAGATGATTATAATTTTATCGAAGCTCCAAATAATCAAATAAAAAGTATTATTACTCAGATATTAGAAAAAGGTCTTGATAAAAATATAGATCAAACTAAATTACAAATACTAGCTCCTATGTATAAAGGTGAAAATGGGATTGATAATTTAAATATATTATTACAAAATATATTTAATAAAAAAACTAACCAAAATGAAATAACTTATTTTAGTACTATTTACCGAGAAGGGGATAAAGTACTTAATTTAGTTAATGATCTTGATTTAAATATTTTTAATGGTGATATTGGTTATATAATAAAAATAAATCCTTATGATAAAGATGAGTATGTTGTAATAGATTATGAAGGTAATACAGTTTCATATAAAAAAGATGAACTTAATACTATTACTCATGCTTATGTTATTAGTATTCATAAAAGCCAAGGCAGTGAGTTTGATCACATTATAATGCCAATTACATTTGGTTACTCTAAAATGCTTTATAATAAACTAATTTATACTGGTATTTCAAGAGCTAAAAAAAGTCTGGTGTTAATAGGTAATCCCAGTGCATTTTCAGCAGCAGTAAAAAACAATTATAGTGAAATTAGGAAAACATCTTTAAAACAAAAAATATTGCATAATTTAAAACCTAATGGTTAAACTATATTTAAGGAGCTGAAAAAATGAAAATGATTTCTCATAAGTTGATGTTTATAGTAGGAGCTGCAGCTGGAGCTGGAGCATATATGGGGTTAGAAGCATTAAATAAAAATAAATATCAAGTCAAAAAGAAAATAAATGATACTATTGATCAAGTTACTAGTTCAATGGAATAATGAAGTTTTGTATAAAACTTTTTTTCTTGGTAAAAATATAATATGAAACCAATTAAAAATAAAAAACTACTTAACATATTATTATTTTTGTCTAATATTTTACTTGCTATTTTAATAATAAAAGAGTTTAAAATATTAGATTTTTGTCATACAATAATTACCTTACTAGCACCTTTATTTTGGGGTTATAGTATTGCATGGCTTATTAAACCAATAATGCTTTATTTTAATAATTATTTTAAAACAATATTAAGCACAATCATAACTTATTCCTTACTGGTTCTTTTATTAGTTGTAATAGGATATTTAGCAGTACCAGTTATTATTAATGAAGTTAAAATATTAATTCCTCATATAATGAATATATATAAAAATTTAGATCCTTTAATACTTTCGAAAATTGATGTAAGTTTATTAAGTACAAAGATTTTAACGGTTTTAAATAAATATACTATGAATATAAAAGATTCTATTTTGACTATATTTTATTCAATATTTATTAGTTTTTTCTTTTTAACTAATCATCGATCAGTTAGTAATTTCTTTGCTAAAAAAGTTCCAACTCAATTAATCAATCAACTTAGTATAAATTTAAAAGCCTTTGTTAAAGGAACTCTTCTTGTGACATTTATATTGTTTTTTCTATCAATAATAAGTTTTTGGATAGCTAAATTACCTTATGCTTTATTATTTGCAATAATAATTTCTCTAACTAATATAATTCCTTATCTTGGACCTTATATAGGTGGTGTGCCTTCAGTAATAGTAGCATTTAATGTTAGTTCTGAATTAGGAATGATTATATTATTTATTGTTGTGGGTCTTCAAATTATTGAAAGTGCTTTTGTTCATCCTTATGTTATGAGTAAATCAGTTAAAGTTAATCCGATCTTTATCATGATAAGTTTAATTGTCTTCGGATATTTCTTTGGAATATTTGGAATGATTCTTTCTACTCCAATAGTAAGTATAATAAAAACTCTTTATTTATATAATAAAGAGCATAAAATTATTAATTGGCAATTTCTCGATAGATCGTTTTATTAAATTCATGATCGGTTATTTCATATTCTTCTAAAGTTTTAGTATCAATTAAATAAAATTTATGAAGTAGGGTATCAATAGAGCGATCTTCACTTACTGGGTCATCCCATGTTAAATCAAGATGTAACCACTGGTCATTTATATAAACCGCATTCCAAACATGGGTAGAAGATGCAACTTTAAAATTAGGGATATTCCATCTATTAAGAAATAATGCCATTGCATCGGCATAACCTCCGCATATCGCGTGATTTTCAATTAAAGCTCCATATGCTTTATTAGATTTATATATAATATTCCCATTTATTCTTTCTTCATCATATTTAGTAGTGTTAATTATATAATCATGTATTTTTAAGATTTTATCTTCTATTTCCATATCACTTGTAATCTCATTATTAATTATAGAATCAATTTTATTGTTAATTTCATTTATTTCTTCTTGAAGATATAATTTATTTATTTTAACTTTAACTTCTCCAGATTCATCATATATTACTTTTAAATCTTCGAAATTATTAAATGGACTAATAAAATTATTAATATGAGTTAAAATATTAGAATCAGAACTAAATGAATTAACATCAGTTAGACATTCTGCATATTCTGAAGGACAGTAAAATGTAAAATTTTCATAACCGTTATTTAAAATTGAATAAAAAATATTTCTTAAATCTTTTTTACTATAAGGAATAAATTCTTCACTTTCTTGAATATATTTAAAATCAAATTTTTTATAATAACTATTTGGTTTAACAACAATTACATTTGGCTCTCTACTTAATAGTTTAGCTAGTTTATCAGTAATATTATCTAATTGCATTATAAAAACGATTAATAATATAACAGCTAATAAACCAGTTATTATTTTCTTCATTATTTTCACCTATAATAATAATATCAAAATATATTAAAAAAAGAAATGCTCTACATCTCTTTTACAAGTTTATTTAATCTAATTTTTTTTCTATCAGCAGTGTTTTGTTTCATAATTCCTTTACTAGTACATTTATCAATATTAGCAATTGCTATTTTTAATTCACTATTTGCTGTTTCTTGATTTTTTTCTTTAACTGCTTTTTCAACTTTTTTAATTGAGCTTTTAACTCTAGAAGTATAAACTGTATTGTTTATAGCATCTGTCTTATTGGTTTTAACGCTTTTTTTAGCACTTTTAATATTAGGCATATAGTTACGCTCCTTCCTTAAATTACAATATAGATTGTATCAAAAAATATATTAAAAAGCAAATATAAGTTGATTTATTTAGACGTTTAATGATAGAATAGAAATGTAATAGTGGGAAGGGATACCGTGTATATAAAAAATCAATTAAAAAAACGTTTATTTTTATCAGTAGTAACTGTAACATTGTTAGTAATTACTATACTTGGTTCTTCGTATGCGCTATTTATGGATGTTAAAACTGATGTTAATGCCCAAGTTTTAACAGTTGGGGATTTACAGATAACCTTTTCTGGTGGTTCTAGTATTAATGTTGAAGGTATTGATCCGATGACTGATACAGTAGCGTATCAACAATCTAATAATATATATGAATTTACAATTCAAAATACTGGAACAGTACCTTATACATATCAAATTTTATTAGAGGATAATCAAGATTATATAAATGAAGAGTTACTTAGTCACTCATTTATTCGCTTAGATTTGAATAGTACAGGAGCTAAAACTTTAGGTGATTCAGAAAATGGTGAAATATTTGAAGGCAATTTATTAGCGGGAAACTCAAAGGCATTTAATTTAAGATTATGGGTCGCAGATGCGGACACATATAATTTACCTAATGAAGCACTTGGTAGTGAAATACATTTAAAAATTATAGTCGATGGTAAAGCAGGGCTTTCTGAAGAAGGATAAAAAGGAGAAAAATGGAAACGGATATTTTATTTAATAATACTGAAGAAAAAGAAGCGACAGAAAGAGTTCTAGCAGTAGTTAGAATTAAAAATTTAAGTGAGGAGCTAGATCAGCTAGTAAGTGATATTATAAAACTTAGCAGTAATATAGACACTTTATTAGAAGAAAACAACTTAAGTCCTAGATATTTAGAAAGATTAGGTGTCTTGGAAAATGTTGCCCCAATTTATTTAGATGATGATTTAAAAGATGTTGATTTTAGAATTAAAGAAGTAGTAGAAGATTTAATTAAAAGAATTAATACTAGAATTAACTTAATAAAAAATAATGAGATTTTAATAAATGAATTAAAAGAAACATATCAAGTTAATGAAGAAAAGATAATTGATGATGTTAATTTAGCAAGATTAAATAAAGCTGATTTTAATATTTAAAGCACTAAAAATTTATTAATGATAATAAATACTTAAAGGAGAGATAGAAAATGAGTCCAGAAGAAAGAACAAGAATATATGGTGATACGCCTCAAGCTAGAGTAATGAATTTTATAGATACTTTAGGCAAAGATGGTTATATCATGGTGAACTTTAGTAGAATTAGAGAGTTATCTGATATTATAGCCCGAGGTGGAGAAGAACCTTTAAAAAATTATCAATCACTTAAAGATTTAGAATCAAGAATGATTAATGAAGAAGAATTGACTTCTAAATTTAGATTTGGTATTCGGGATTTATTAAATAAAATTTCTAATATTGTGAAAAATGATCCTAAATTTTTAGATCAAGAAAACACTTTAGATACGATCCTTAATGATATTAAAACAAAACTAGGAATTATTCAAGCTGCTGATAGAGTTGCTGAAGCAGAGGCATCTAGAATTAAGACTAAAGCAGAAATTGATGCACTGGATTCAGATCCTAATATGAGTATTGAAGAAAAAAATAAAAAAGCCAGAGAGTTATTATTTACTTATAATGGCGCTAATCTTAAAGCTATTGAAAATGCTAAATATATTTCAAGAATGCAAGAAAATAATTTTAGTAAAAATTTTAATATAGATTTTATTGATCAAATTAATCAAGATTTTAAAAAATTATATAATTATATTATGACGGTTAATTTATTACCTGAAACTAAAAAAACATTAATAGATAACTTTAATAATTTAGCTTCATTTAGTAATGAACATAAAGCCATATTATCAAAACATAATTCTAATAAAAAGTTATATGAAAACGCAATGAAGTCTTTAGGTATTAGTAAAGAAACAAAATCTAAAGTAAAAGCAGAAGAACTTCCTCAAACTAAGGGAGAATTAACTTCTAATTTAGATGATGTTCCTAAACAAGAAGAAACAATTAATTCGCAATATCCTATTACTGAATATGTTCATAAAATAGGTGAATTTGTATCCCTTAAAGATCCAACAAAACATCAGTATACTGGAGATATTAGTGGATTATATAATAATAAAAATTATAAAATAACTGATTTAAAATTAATAGATGGTTTAACTTACTATAAATTAGAAGGACTAGATGACAAATATTACTTAGCAAATAATTTTGAAGAAGCCAAAGAAATAAAAAAATCAGAAGAGATGCCTATTCAAGAAGAAAACACTAAAGGTAAAAAAGTAATTGCTAATAAACCTCGTATAGGAAAAGGAGCTATTGCTGCTAGAATGATAGCTGTTACTTATATAACTGGTGGTATCTTGATTCCAGCAGTCGGTCCTATTGCACTTGTGCCAGGCATCATATATGCGTATAAAGAATATAAATCATATAAAAATCAAAAGAATGAAACTAATGATTTAACAATAACTCAAAAAGCTTTTGCTTTTCTAGCTAATAAAATTAAAGAAAAGGCTTCTAATGTTAATACTATTCCTGAAGAAAAGGCCGAACTAGATGAAATGGAAGCTATTGTAAAAGAGGAAGTTGAGCCAGAAGTCAAGTCTGAATTAGAGCAAGATATACCAGATTTTGTAGCTCAAGCTCAATCAGAAATGTTAGACGAAGGTTTATCGAAAGAAGAAACGGTAGATAAAGCTCTTGAGAGCTTAGCTAATACTCCTACTGATGAATCTCCATCTATGAAAGGAAGATAACTATGAAGCTAGATACAGTTGTAACTTTAGAAGGAAATGAAAAATATTATTTAGTTGATGAAACAATTCAAAATGATAAAAAATATTTTTTAGCAAATAAATTAGATGATAATGAAGAAATCACTATTGAATCATGTATTTTTGAAGAAATAAAAGATGGGGAAGATTATTATTTAGATGAAATTGTTGATGAAAATATAATTAAGTATTTAACTACAGTATTTACTTCTAATTTAATAAGTGATATTGATGAATTAAAAGAAGCGTAATGCTTTTTTTTTGATTAAAAAAAGGAAGATTAATATCTTCCCACCCCTAGTCGTTTATATGCTAGTTCCGCTTTTTCTTTAGCTATACTTTTTGCTTTAATTAATCCTTCATCAAGGACTTTATCAATATAATCATCTTTAATTATTTCTTGATATTTGTTTTGAATATTTTTTAATAATATTATAACTTGGTCTGCCACTTTGGTTTTAAATTCTCCGTAACTAGAGTTTTCAAATTCTTTTTCAATATCTTTTATTTCTTTATTAGTTAGACAAGAATAAATAGTTATTAAATTTGAAATACCGGGTTTATTATCTGGATCATACTTTATAATTGTTTCTGAATCAGTAACTGCACTCATTATTTTTTTACGTGCTGAATTTAAATCTTCTAGTAAAAATATAACACCTTTTGGATTTACATCAGATTTACTCATTTTCTTTAAGGGATTTTGTAAATCCATAATTCTGGCTCCAGATTCGGCTATCACTGGTTTTGGTACTTTAAAAGTTTCTCCATAACGATTATTAAATCTTTCAGCAATATTTCTTGTTAATTCAACATGTTGTTTTTGGTCACCACCAACAGGAACAACATCAGCATCATATATTAAAATATCTGCTGCCATTAAAATAGGGTAAGTAAACAAACCACAAGTAACAGCTTCACTTTGTTTATTTTGACTTTTTTCTTTATATTGAGTCATTCTACTCATTTCACCCATATAACTATTACATTCAAGTGCCCAAGAAAGCATAGGATGATATATATTTTCTGATTGATTAAATAAACAAGTGTGTTTTGGATCAAGACCACAAGCTAAATATACTCCAACCATCTTTCTAATATTATCCTTTAAACTTTTAGGTTCAGGATTTACTGTTAAAGAATGAAGATCTGCTACAAAAACAAATGATTCATAATTTTTTTGCATCTCAATAAAATGAGTTATCGCACCTATATAATGTCCAATATGTAATTCTCCAGTGGGAGTAATACCCGATAATAATCTTTTCATGTAATCACCTAATATATATTGTAACACAAGATGTATATTTTTAAAATATCCAACCATATTATAAAAAAGGAGATAGTATGAAAAAAAGATTTTTGTTAATTTGTTTATTAATTTTAATACTTGCTACTGGTTGCAAGATTGGTAATACTCCAACAGCTAAAGTAGAAGAACTTTTAAAAAGATATAATAGTAATGCTGATGTAGTAAAAACTGAATTAGGAGATTATTTAAGTTCACTTAATTTAGATGATGATAATCAAATGGGATATGAAAATGTATATTTAAGACAATATTCAGATTTAAAATATGAAATAAAAGATGAAAAAATAGATGGAGATACAGCAACAGTTACAGTTCAAATAAAAGTATATGATTATCATACAGCAGAGGCTGATATTAATAACTATGTAAGTACACATCAAAATGAATTTTATGATGATAATGATGTTTATAGTTCAGAAAAAGCATTAAAATATCGAATAGATGAATTAAAAAAAGTTAATGATAAAATAGAATATACAATAGATTTTACATTAACAAAAGCAAATGATATGTGGACAGTAGATACTCTAACAAATGAACAATTAGAAAAAATTCATGGGACTTATGCTTATTAAGTCTTTTTTTTTGTTTAAAGAATAATATTATTTAGGTGAAGTTATGAAAAAATTATT
>LFRM01299345.1_pt1 | contig 14678 bp, 7 predicted proteins | sample 618341 | NCBI WGS metagenome assembly LFRM01 (sample SAMN03654438, study PRJNA283298) | anaerobic digester metagenome | isolation source: pool of bioreactors CSTR01a, CSTR02a, and CSTR03a thermophilic anaerobic... | place: Denmark: Kgs. Lyngby | collected 2014-05-21 | reverse complement strand
TCACCTTTTGGTCGATTAACGCCGTCTATTGCTGGACAGTATGGGTTAGCAGTAACAGTAGGTACGCTAAAAACAAATATGGGCATCCAGCCATGTTTCCGGAGGAATTAGCGTTTCAATCCCTCGTAGGTACGCTAAAAACTTACTATAGTCCCCATCACGCACTTAACGCATTAGTAGAGTTTCAATCCCTCGTAGGTACGCTAAAAACGGTGGAGGCAGTTCTTCTCCATCAGGGGTGATTCTCGTTTCAATCCCTCGTAGGTACGCTAAAAACCGTCCTGCGTGTCCGTGGTGCGAGGATGCCATATCCGTGTTTCAATCCCTCGTAGGTACGCTAAAAACGGAATCTCTCGGATTGGTAAAGTTACCAGACGCAGTTTCAATCCCTCGTAGGTACGCTAAAAACAGAAACAGCCCCGTCTTGGCCTTTTTGAGCAACACGGGTTTCAATCCCTCGTAGGTACGCTAAAAACTTCAAGGAAACTCGTGAATACATTGCCAGGGTGATGTTTCAATCCCTCGTAGGTACGCTAAAAACCCGGACGTACCCAAAGCGGGAAAACTTACTTAGAACGGTTTCAATCCCTCGTAGGTACGCTAAAAACCGAAAAAGCAATACCTTGTTCTGGCTGGACGTGACATGTTTCAATCCCTCGTAGGTACGCTAAAAACAATGGGTGGGGCACCGGTATCTCCCGGTTTACGAAGGTTTCAATCCCTCGTAGGTACGCTAAAAACTTTAGGTTATATATAATAATAATAGGAAAAGGAAAGTTTCAATCCCTCGTAGGTACGCTAAAAACGATGTAAGGATGATACAGCAAGCGGTGAGATACCTCGTTTCAATCCCTCGTAGGTACGCTAAAAACCGAAAGATGCCGTGCTGAGTAGTTGTAGAATAGAGGAGTTTCAATCCCTCGTAGGTACGCTAAAAACGCAACGGAATTCGTTTTTCGTGTCAAGGTAATTTTGAAGTTTCAATCCCTCGTAGGTACGCTAAAAACAAACGCACCAGGGCACAACCATCCGATTCCTGTGCAGGTTTCAATCCCTCGTAGGTACGCTAAAAACGGCCGAATCCGGCGATTTTTACGTTTCCAGGTCCGAGTTTCAATCCCTCGTAGGTACGCTAAAAACCGTTTCCCAGGTCGCATATACCTGGTTGGCATGGCCGGTTTCAATCCCTCGTAGGTACGCTAAAAACGGGGCAAAGGCCGACGACCGAAGGAAGCGTATCCACGTTTCAATCCCTCGTAGGTACGCTAAAAACCTTTGTTTACCCGCCTCATCTAGAGGCAGGCTTTCTAAGTTTCAATCCCTCGTAGGTACGCTAAAAACTTGGGTACCTCTCGAAGCGGCGCCCCCGGAACCAACTGTTTCAATCCCTCGTAGGTACGCTAAAAACAATTGTTGCGCCTCCTGCTGAGGCCAAGATTATCGGGTTTCAATCCCTCGTAGGTACGCTAAAAACCGACTTCCAGTGGGAGCGAAAGGGCATCGGCAATGGCGGGTTTCAATCCCTCGTAGGTACGCTAAAAACCCGATGTTGCTGACATTATAAATCGCTGGGTTTTCCTGTTTCAATCCCTCGTAGGTACGCTAAAAACGAAATTGTAAACATAAAACTGCATTAAAAATGAAAGTTTCAATCCCTCGTAGGTACGCTAAAAACGGTAGTGAAGCCAGGACAGTATTTGGCCACGATGTCGTTTCAATCCCTCGTAGGTACGCTAAAAACGCTGCCTTGGTACCGTTCCAATTGCCGTTTTAGATAGTTTCAATCCCTCGTAGGTACGCTAAAAACGTTAGTCTGTGGAAGATTTGATCATGAATCTCATGTAGTTTCAATCCCTCGTAGGTACGCTAAAAACCACCATTTCTTTTACGAACGTTTGGGACCGGCGGATCGCGTTTCAATCCCTCGTAGGTACGCTAAAAACGGGCAACCTGTACCCGGAACTTATTGGGCAGTACAGTTTCAATCCCTCGTAGGTACGCTAAAAACGAGGAAGGCAAAATCTATGAAGTCAGGGAGCCATAGTTTCAATCCCTCGTAGGTACGCTAAAAACTACGTCGGGAGCAGCCAACAATATTCCGGCATTAGGTTTCAATCCCTCGTAGGTACGCTAAAAACGCAACCAGAGAGTGTAGATTAAAGGAATCCCACATTAGAGTTTCAATCCCTCGTAGGTACGCTAAAAACGAGTGGCAATAGTCGTTATTCCTTGCCTGTTGATTTAGTTTCAATCCCTCGTAGGTACGCTAAAAACCCTGAATCCTGCCTTCGTAAAGCATCTCGCATCCAAGTTTCAATCCCTCGTAGGTACGCTAAAAACATAGGGTGAGAAAGGGGCTGGAAATCATTGCAAAGTTTCAATCCCTCGTAGGTACGCTAAAAACATTACAGCAATCATAACAGTTCTAATCACAAAAGAGTTTCAATCCCTCGTAGGTACGCTAAAAACTTCTTCAACCCATTCAGTTTTAATGTAGTGCTTCCAAGTTTCAATCCCTCGTAGGTACGCTAAAAACATTAATGGATTCCAAAGACCTTTTCAAGAGAGCCTTGTTTCAATCCCTCGTAGGTACGCTAAAAACTTTATCCAACCTGTGAGACTATCAATTTTTTCAATGTTTCAATCCCTCGTAGGTACGCTAAAAACAAAGTAGCACCATTAAATCGTCACTCCTTCCCTTCCAGTTTCAATCCCTCGTAGGTACGCTAAAAACCCGGAAGAAACTAACAATGTTTGAAATCACACCTGGGTTTCAATCCCTCGTAGGTACGCTAAAAACGCTGATTTTAGCCATCTGTACCCACCTTCTCACACGTGTTTCAATCCCTCGTAGGTACGCTAAAAACCAGTGGCACGGAGTCTGCTGATGATGATATTTTTTCGTTTCAATCCCTCGTAGGTACGCTAAAAACATTACCCCCGGCTAAAGCTGACGCCGGGACACTCGGTTTCAATCCCTCGTAGGTACGCTAAAAACACATACTGCCTGCTCCCCAGGGAGCAGCCCAGCGAAGTTTCAATCCCTCGTAGGTACGCTAAAAACGTAGATGAATATGGGGTGGATCAACCATGGGTAGCTGTTTCAATCCCTCGTAGGTACGCTAAAAACATGTTCCGGCCTGAACGGGGACGCAACTACTTCATGCCGTTTCAATCCCTCGTAGGTACGCTAAAAACGCCTTTTATCCACTCTTTAGGCACGAGTTCATAGCCTTGTTTCAATCCCTCGTAGGTACGCTAAAAACGGCGGCGGCGGTCGGGAGGAAAGACATCGACCAAGTATGTTTCAATCCCTCGTAGGTACGCTAAAAACCGCGTTCCTCGGTCTTAATTTTCCGGCGTGTCTGGGCCGTTTCAATCCCTCGTAGGTACGCTAAAAACCCCTCGGAGGGTTCGTGACCGGGAAGGTCCGTCTTTGTTTCAATCCCTCGTAGGTACGCTAAAAACGAGATATCGGCGGGTAAAGATATGTTTATACTGAGTTTCAATCCCTCGTAGGTACGCTAAAAACGTTGAGATATCGGCGGGTAAAGATATGTTTATACTGAGTTTCAATCCCTCGTAGGTACGCTAAAAACGAATATTACCTGAACAACCAGCACCACAATATGAAGTTTCAATCCCTCGTAGGTACGCTAAAAACATGGTGGTAGGCCACCGGTAACTCGGTAGTTTTGAGGTTTCAATCCCTCGTAGGTACGCTAAAAACGGTTTATACTCCCGGTATAATCGGTGGTGTAGGCGTGTTTCAATCCCTCGTAGGTACGCTAAAAACCGGCAAGGGGGTCAAGCCCAGTGGTTTCCAAATCCAAGTTTCAATCCCTCGTAGGTACGCTAAAAACCCCGATTGAAAGAGAAGAAAAAACAGGCAGGAACCTGTTTCAATCCCTCGTAGGTACGCTAAAAACGTCTCTTTGGTACAAGCGTCCGTATTGGTTACATCGGTTTCAATCCCTCGTAGGTACGCTAAAAACCCCGGCGGCTTTTCCCGCCTGTCGGCTTCTTTTGTTTTGTTTCAATCCCTCGTAGGTACGCTAAAAACTAACTTGATGGGGATTCGCGTAATCCGCCAAATGCGGTTTCAATCCCTCGTAGGTACGCTAAAAACGCGTTGGAGAGGCAGCCAGAACCAAAACCAGGGACAGTTTCAATCCCTCGTAGGTACGCTAAAAACGCACTGAGAAGGGATACAGTCGAATTGGTCAAGACCGTGTTTCAATCCCTCGTAGGTACGCTAAAAACGGTTGTCCCGCGGCGCGCTTTATATCCCCTTGCATTGTTTCAATCCCTCGTAGGTACGCTAAAAACTTTGTAAAAATTTCCTTCCACGATTGGGAAGGGAAGTTTCAATCCCTCGTAGGTACGCTAAAAACATGTATTTGATAGTAACACATACGAAGACTTTTTACGTTTCAATCCCTCGTAGGTACGCTAAAAACCGACAAGACCTTACGAAAACAGAAGGACATTTATATAAGTTTCAATCCCTCGTAGGTACGCTAAAAACAATTAAACGATATATTGAAAAACATGACTTGTTTAAGTTTCAATCCCTCGTAGGTACGCTAAAAACTCCCAAGAGCGACATGTATTGGTAGTCACTGCAACGTTTCAATCCCTCGTAGGTACGCTAAAAACGTTTTTCTTTACCCTCTTTTACCCAGTGAATATAAGTTTCAATCCCTCGTAGGTACGCTAAAAACCCGGGAACTCTCTTACATACTCGTCTAGTTGTTCCCAGTTTCAATCCCTCGTAGGTACGCTAAAAACGAGAGACGAATTGCGCAGTCTCACCTTTTGCACCGAGTTTCAATCCCTCGTAGGTACGCTAAAAACCCAAAAGAACATCTACCTAGAACTTCTCAAAATTATGTTTCAATCCCTCGTAGGTACGCTAAAAACAACGGGTAATAGTTTATCCGACTCTATTTGTATTAGTTTCAATCCCTCGTAGGTACGCTAAAAACGGACCGTAAGACTCCAACTTTGCCCTATTTCAAGGGTGTTTCAATCCCTCGTAGGTACGCTAAAAACTGACTGGAGCGGGAAGATATGTCCTCGGATAATGCAGGTTTCAATCCCTCGTAGGTACGCTAAAAACGTTCCTGCGTGGGAAGGAAGCAAAACATCAGGCTCAGTTTCAATCCCTCGTAGGTACGCTAAAAACAGCCCTGGCCTCTTCGTTTTTCCGCTTCCAGAGAGGTTTCAATCCCTCGTAGGTACGCTAAAAACGCTATAATGCGCTTCTCATGGTCTCGAAGTTGGTCTTGTTTCAATCCCTCGTAGGTACGCTAAAAACGAAAGCACTTGAAAATGATGAGGTTTTTGGAGCTAGTTTCAATCCCTCGTAGGTACGCTAAAAACTCGTTTTTCCGCTTCCAGAGAGCAACGTATTCTTTGTTTCAATCCCTCGTAGGTACGCTAAAAACTACTGGATTTTGAAGAGGAAACAGCAGTTGTAGAAGTTTCAATCCCTCGTAGGTACGCTAAAAACCAGAACTAGCTTTCCCTATCAAACAGCCGGTTCAGCGTTTCAATCCCTCGTAGGTACGCTAAAAACAGACCCTCGTCTCCGAAGATCTTTTTTGTCCTAGTTGTTTCAATCCCTCGTAGGTACGCTAAAAACGTTGAATAGCGTTTATTTCTTCTTGCTCTTCCTTTGTGTTTCAATCCCTCGTAGGTACGCTAAAAACCAGCACGGCAGGCCACTCCCAGGTTTCTTTCTCCCGTTTCAATCCCTCGTAGGTACGCTAAAAACCGGATATCGCCCTGTCGGGTTGTTCGGCCTTGATAAGTTTCAATCCCTCGTAGGTACGCTAAAAACGCCAGAGCAACCGCAAACCGAGGATGCCTGTACATAGTTTCAATCCCTCGTAGGTACGCTAAAAACGAAAACATTGGTTCACTACAGAAAAGAGCAGGGAACATGTTTCAATCCCTCGTAGGTACGCTAAAAACACTCCCGATATCGGCAAAGCTATTGATGCAGCAGTGTTTCAATCCCTCGTAGGTACGCTAAAAACTGGCCTAGCAGGGGAACTGTCGCAGTGGATCCAGCCGGTTTCAATCCCTCGTAGGTACGCTAAAAACGCTTCTTCTGCGTTGTCACCCAGGAGCTCCTTCTGGTTTCAATCCCTCGTAGGTACGCTAAAAACGGCATCCTTGAGCTTCTGTCCAACCTTCTCAGCAGGTTTCAATCCCTCGTAGGTACGCTAAAAACGTAGATCTCCTCGATTATATGCGGCCAGGCAGTGAGGTGTTTCAATCCCTCGTAGGTACGCTAAAAACTCTGCTGTGATTGTTCCAGCTTCATCGCGCAGTTTTAGTTTCAATCCCTCGTAGGTACGCTAAAAACAAATATATTGGTCCGATTACGTCTCCGGGTATCACAGTTTCAATCCCTCGTAGGTACGCTAAAAACTACCCGGCCACCGCCCACCTTGGCATGGCCGTACTGTTTCAATCCCTCGTAGGTACGCTAAAAACTCAGCAGTGCGAAGTATAGCGATATAGCGTTTGGCGTTTCAATCCCTCGTAGGTACGCTAAAAACCGGTAATTTCGAGCGGTACATCCCAGTCCTGGCGGGTTTCAATCCCTCGTAGGTACGCTAAAAACGCATAGGAACGCATGAAACTACTCCCCACGCTTGGTTTCAATCCCTCGTAGGTACGCTAAAAACAATGAGCGATGGGCGGAAGAAGAACCTAAAGACTCGTTTCAATCCCTCGTAGGTACGCTAAAAACGCCACCGGCAGGCCGGTAGACTTAAGCAAGTTAAAGTTTCAATCCCTCGTAGGTACGCTAAAAACGGCTCAAGGATATCTTTTGGCCTTGTGAGGTTTCAGTTTCAATCCCTCGTAGGTACGCTAAAAACCCATCAAAACACCATAATACCACCAACGATTACCTTCTGCTCTCTTGATTAATCTATTTTGCATGAACGAAAGTATAAAGTAAGATTGGGCTTTTTCAAAGAATTCCCCTGTCGTCGGTTCCCGGGTATTTTAGCATTACTCATGGTCGACGACACAATTGCGATGGTTTTACATCACAGACTGGAGCGCTCATATAAAATTGTCCTGGCCTCCCTTTTTTATTCCCATCAATTCTCTATTAGAATACTTTGTCGTGCGGAATGTATAGAATATTACTGAGTCTTCGTCTTTATCGATAATCCGTTCTAATTCCGCTTTTAATTTAATCAGAGCTGATTCGTTTATTTCGCCTTCCAATACCGAATTCTGCACCCAATATAAGTATTTGCGGCATGTTTTTAATACCTTGGCTACTCGTTTCTGATTTACATCATAGACAACAATTACGAACATCCCGACAGCTACCACCGTGACACAAATGGTTCATATACCTTCTCTCCCATAAGATGTTTTTCAAGCTTGTACAGTTCCATGCGAATCAACCGGCGGTAAGAAACCTCCCGTCCCAAACCTCGATGCATAATAGTCGTTCTAAGTCTATTATCCCATTCCTCAGTAAATATTTGGCGTCCTTTTTCATTCATCAGAATCCCATTAACTCGTTTCTCAAAATGGGGCTTGCGTAACATGTTTTTCCCCACCAAAGTGAAAATTAATCGATCTACAAGGATCGGCTTAAAGATTTCAGCAATATCAAGATTGAGCGAAAAACTTCTAAAGTTGGTACTATGGAGAAATCCGATACGGGGGTCGAGGTGGGTCTTGTAAATCTCACTTAATACCTGAATATAGGCTAGTGTATTTCCATAGCTGATCAAAGCATTTAATGGGTCCTGAGGCGGTCGCTTACTCCTGCCAACGAATTGAAAATCTTTGTTGCCAATTATCTGATTGAATGCTGAGTAGTAGGCCTCCTTTATATTCCCTTCAATACCCATTAATTCCGGTACCGAACAACAGTTGCCAACAGTCTCCGCTAGAGCAGTTACTCGGTCTAATGCGTTTCCCACATCTTTTCCACGATTTAAATAGTATCGTAATACTTGTTCGATATTGCGAGCCGCTCCGACTACAAACCGCATCGCAATGTCCAATCGTTTATCTTCATCCAAATAATGTTCCGTCTGCTTCAAGATCATATACCCCGAATTGAGGTGTTCCCGGGGATAAAAGGAGCCAATGTAGTATCCGTGATGGTTCAAGAAGTGAAGAATTATTTCCTTCCGAGTTGCAAATTCCAAGAACTTTTTGTTAAGGGACACTTCACCGAAGACTATGATTTCAGAGACGTCCTCAACTGGAATGTACTTTTTGGTTCCACCGTCGGTTTCAAAGTACAAGGTATTATCTTTTCTTCTAAGCTCACCATCGTTGAAGATATAAATTGTCTTTTTCAAAGGGTCAATGCCTCCTATGCCCAACAAAACTCCGAATATGCGCAGTTACGGCACCACTTGGTTTTTTTCGCCGGAGGAGCGTTCATATCGTTCGCAATACGTTCTATATCGGAAATAATTGTCACTACATGTTGTTCAGATTCTTCATTTAACTCAATCGCATATTTTTTCTTTTCCATAGGAATTAATAACTCGCCCCGAGCCTCAATTCCCATCTCTTTAAGTTGAAGCAAATAAAACAACAACTGTGTCTTGGCACTTTCCAGAAATCGGGAACTCTTCTTAACCTCCCCGACCACCAATTCACCATTTTCGTTGTGAATCAGATCAAGCTTGGCATTGCCTAAGTCGATTTCCTTTTTCTCACGAGAATAGGTATTTTGATGAATGAAGCGCCCAATGTCAATATTAGTATCATCTTCATCGGGAGTGAGTCGGCGTGCCATAAGCCAGACTTCGCGTTTACATATGCAGTAGTACCAGACTAAAGTCCCGGTTACTGAGAAATCCACGTTTATCCTCCTTAACCGCGGTCACATAACAGCATTTTAGATTCTATATCCAAGTCCATTACAAAAATGAGAAACCGGTAGATATCTCCTCCCAGTTAATCCCCGTTTCACAGGAATAATCGGCATAGAATATAGGTAAATTGAAGCGATTATCATCATAACGATGTTTTCTTAATTTATGATACTTTGTGATTCCTATTGGCACCTCATATAGTGGTATTAATGCATACCTGCGTTGAGCAAATAAGTCTTCCACAATGTCCTTAAACTTTATCGGTATTATGCTGACTTTTTCGTAATCAAGAACCCTTGTTTTTTCTTCGGATAAAGGCACATCAAATATCATTTCCTCTCTGGCAACCATGTCGTAGATTTCCTGTGCCCTCTTGAAATTATCATCGTAAATTGTAAAGTCCGAGTAGACGTGTTCGAGCATATCCATAATCTCATACTCTGATAAATATTTTTGATTGGATTTTATTGTTTCTTCGGTTCTTTCCAAGATTTTGGCCCATTTCTTATAGACTTTATTCTTTGCTATATCTGATGCCTGAAAAACTATAAATTCAGAACCCTGTTTGAAACCATTACGATTGCAACGGCCCGCTCGTTGAATCAACGAATCCAAAGGTGCGCACTCGCTAAACATTACATCAAAATCAATATCCAGAGATACTTCAACTGCCTGGGTTGATATCAGCAACTTACAATCATCTATTATTGCCTCTTTCTCCAATCTGTCCCTCATAGTAAATTCCGAATGATAGCAAATCGTTTTGTATTCGCCAGTCCATTTCGAGTAAAGCCTTTTGGCAGACTCAATATCATTCACAATTATTGCAACTCTTTTTCCGAGCGTAAGGTAGTGTTGTAATTCTTCATCGATCTCATTTAATGGCTTGTCCAGATAACGCCAATTATTTCTTGCTATTCCCATACGTTCTTGTGCTATTATCAGTTTTGCGGTGTCAGGCAGCACACTCAAGAAATGATCCCGCAACGCTTTCGGCATGGTCGCACTCATTAGCATTACACGTCCACCCAGGGTCTTAATTCTTTTGATGATCTCTGTAATCAAGCCAAGAGTATATGTATCATAAGCCTGTATTTCATCGAAGATAACCGATGAACCGATTAATGACAGTTCTTTAAGCGTCCATAGCCCGGTGTTAAATCCCGACGATAATAATTGGTCAACCGTGGCGACCATTACCGGTGGTATAAAGCCTTTGTTATGCAACATCTTGAAACGGGCCTCGGAAGTATCATTATCATGTATTGAAAAATAAGTCTGGGCTCCGGAATGCGCTAATCCACAGATTCCTGGACTGAAATACTTTTGTGATATTCGACTGTACAATGCGTTTGATGTGATCATGGTTGGCATTAGAAGAATTAACCGCCTGAAATCTTGATTTAATGCCCATAGGATAGCAGCTTCGGTTTTCCCAGAACCGGTTGGAGCAATGGCCAATAAGTCACCGTGACACTCTCGAACAGCCTTCTGAAAAGGTCGCTGCTCAAAATTTTTGCCTTCATCTGCCACTTTTTGTTTAATCCTATCCTCAATCTCATTAGACCCCTGCATGATTGTGAACCGGTATTCTTGAGTATCAGTAGAGGCTGTCCAATCACAATAATGGAGAATGCCCTTCAAAACAGAATATATCTGCCTTTTGATTTGTGGAGGTATACTTTCCCGGTCTTGCTCCTTTTTTATTACGCTAGTCTCAACATCCATGTACTTAAACAATCTCTGCTGCCATTTCGGGCCATTAACTTCCGTTGGGAACCCTATTTTTACATTTTCCTGCTCAAGGATATCGTCCACGATTTTTATAGCATAGTTAACTCTCTCTTTATTAATCACTGGCCACGAACCTTGGATTCTTCGTTCCCGGTCAAAGTTTCTCCAGTTAGGTTCGAGCTCCCGATGGTGGCCAAGAACCGCCCAGGCTTCATATGGAGGATGGGTTACCTCCATATGAAGCTTTTCCTCAATCCATATATCTAAAAGAAAACAAGCTGAAATAACTTCGTGGCGAAAATTCCTCCTCCAATCTGGGTTTTTGTTAGCAGCGATTAATTCCATGTTCTCTTGAAAAATCTCAATAAGCTTGCCAATATCATGGAATAACACGGAGAGAAGACTTTTTTTACGCAATGCTGGGAACGGGATTGACAGTCGGTCGGATAACTGGCGAAAATTATGTTCGCTTTCTCGCCAGATAGTTTGCCAAACTTCGTAGCATTTTGTTATATGATCATCATAAGTTTGGCCTGGTTTAGCCCAGTACATTCTTATCCACCCCCCCAGCCCTTAAAGTACGAATAATGGGATTTTGTACTCTCCAAAGCTATATACCGTAATAGGATTTCTTAGTTTGATCATTGCCGGTACAAAACTGAATGTTTCGTATCTGCTTCCTTTACGAACCTTTTTATTAAACGCAAAGTCAACGGGAAGAGTCTTAACAACCGGTCCCCGCAAGGTAACTGACAATGGTGATTGTTTTATAGCTTCCCAATCAAAATCATAATGACTAGAAACATCCCCTGGAATCAGGGTAAAACCTTCCCCTATAAAATCCGTGGTTTCATGTGCAGTTACTTCATAAAAAGAGCTAACACCATCAATCAGTACCAGATCATCACTGCTTCCTATGGTCAAACAATAGGTTGGATCCAGAAAGGCCTTACGAATCTGTTCGATTTGGTTATCGTATTCGCATGCGTAGAATAGTTTCAATCTTACTCCGACCCAGAACTCCCGGTGAATTATATCTTTCTTAAGCGTACTACCTACTATTTTGGAATAATTCCACAAATCTCTCCCACTTCCGTTATTGGTACCGCAGGTTCCGACAAAGACCTTGTTAATCTTAAAAAACTCTAATGCTTGTTTGAAATCCATCCCCATAGCAGCTCCAGCTATGCCAACCATCGTCGAAAATGAAGGTAAAGGTAAACAACTATGATAAAGTTGTCCTTCTGGATCCCTGAGAGATACGGTTTCAGCAGTTAACGAAGCGATGAAACCTTTCACGAAACCTCTCCCTTTCTTATGAAAAGTTATCTGTACTTATCTTCGACCCATTTTTTCATCAAACTAAAAGCATCACCAATGCTCAAGGCTTTTCCACTATCCTGCCGGAAAAATCCCTTTCTTTCACCTATCACCGACTCAATAATAATATTCTTGAAATCGTTCATGGTATTTTCAATCAGCTCATAGTTGGGTTGGTCGTTCTCTATTTTTACACTCTCAAGGAATATGGGATTCTTTACTTTCATAATGGCACCACACACCAATTTGGGAGACATATCGGAAAGGAATCGGCTTTGGCGACCTACTGTCCATAGATTTTGAACCGCGGTTAATAGAGCATGAACTCTCCTAATCTTTTCTTCGGGCTCGAGTGTCAATTCATAAAGGTCTCCGGTTGACTTTTCTCCAATACGATCCAGCTCTACCAGAATCGTGCCACGGTAAAAGCCCGAATGTACTTCGGTTTCAAAAATATTGGGGTTACCGCCGGCTCCAACCGACATGTAATTTGTTCCAAAATCCAAATCTCCCCGATAAGGCTCTAACGCAATTAAAGGAGTAACTCTAACTGGGCTGGTTCTCTTTATCGTCTCACGGTCGGCCTTCATGAATCCGAATAGATCATCATCGATGTATTTTTGCGGTTCACACAATGTCGAAGCAGCCCCCCCCGCCTGAGCAGCAACGACCCCTTCGGATAATTCATAGCCTAATACAGCCAGCTGCTCTCGTAAGGCCCGGCGAACGGCTTGAGATGAGCAGTACGGATATTCCAATCCGTCATTCATCTGAATCTTTTTAATACTGGAGATGTTGTCTGCCTCTTTATCTGAACCATTTAACGAAGCATAGGATGACCACGTAATAAAGGTTATCGTTAGGCATTTTGCTTCTTTCATCATGCTTGTTGGCCCCCTTCATCTTTCTTTGCTTTTGTGAAAGAATTAAACGTATTTAATGCACCGAGCATACAATAAGCCTTAAACTCTTCAAATGGGACATTTTCTAATATTCCTTCCGCAATTCGTCCCGATACTGTAAGTCCATATCTCAATTGCAAAGTGTTAATCTGAGAAAGAAATGTACCTTTAGTCCGGCTTTTTCTTAGGGTAAACAGATCCCCCTTAACCTTCTTAAACTCATCCGGATTCAGATTTTGTCTGGCCTGAAGAACTATTGATTTCCCCAGATTTACTGCCACCTCAACCTGCTCCCTATTCATCTGCGCCACCCCCATCTCCGTTTCGTAAAATCGGACAAAATCGACGATTTCTTTTAGAAATACGGGCTGATCTTCCTTGCTCAACATACTAACGTGGTAAGCAAACCTTTCCGTCTGTAAAACCACGCTCTTCTTGTTCAAGACGCGGTAAAAAAATTCATTGCGGAAATCGTTCTCCTTATCCTTGTCTACCCGGTTATAAAGGCTGTTGTAAAGGCCGCTGAAGCTAATATTGGTATCATCCATCAAATTCATTAACCTGAATACATAAGCAGTATCATTGTAGAAAATAATGTTTTTGATAATAAAGGTTTGTCCTTTGTTACCAACAACCAAAAGAACCAGCTGTAGAGGAGCATCTTCCAATGATATACCCAGCAACTCATCCAGCAACGAGTGGTCCTGACTAGATTGTTTTGTTTCCCACTCCTGCCGTAGCAAACCATACCAGTCGGAATAGAATGCCCACAAAAACTCAAACGGCAATCGGGAATACGTTATCAATGAGTTCTTGTCGGTGCGAATGTTACAATAATAGTTTTCCGTATCCAATTGCCTTATGGATGATGAAGCACCTACTTTTTCTACCATGTTAATGGTTTTTTTTAAGTCGGGAGAAACCACCTGTACGATAAAAAGATCGTAAAATTTTCTTATGTTTTCGGCCGAAGCATTCTTCCTTTTGATGGTCGGAAAGATTTTTTTGTAGCTGGCCGAATCAACGGCAAATCTGCTCAAAAACTCACATTCCCAACATACCTTATCTGCTTTACCGCCTTCAGAATTGAATGATTTAGTAGCAGTATTACTGGCAAAGAGTAAATATGTAGGCTGCGAAACATCGGAACATTTGGATGACTGTTGCCCGCATATACTACAAACATTTTTGCGTCTTCCCTCTACGGGTAAAATGTCCAACTCTTTGTGACATACCGGGTCCTTCAACAGCAAGACTTTTTTACTTCCCCATAATTCGGCTCGTGTTTCTGTCAAAAACTTTTCTAATCTCGGTTTTAGTGAGTCGTCAATTTCATCCCAGGGAATTCCGCTTTTATCATCTGGAAGGCGCCAGCTAGATCCCTTGGTGAATAGGTTGGGAATCGGGGTGGGATTTCGCTTTGGCTTAAGCATGAACTCATCATTGTCGGCATCGTAAAAAACTGCTTTGGGGTCTTCTATCTGTCTCTTCGTGGAGACGTTCCAGTACATTTCCGCTAACTTTTCATAACAGTCCGATAGGAACTCCCCAAGTTGCTCCCTATCGGAATAGTGTAGTACCATTGTCTTGTTTTCGATAGTGACAGAGATGTTATGTTTGGATGCTATCTGGTGCTGGATGGCGATATTATACAAACCAGCGATTCCCGAATCTATCCACCATTGATTGCGGGATCTGATTACATAAGTGCTAGGATTATCGGTCAAACGTTTCACCTCCTTGCATATAGATATTGATTGTTTTTGCCTACGTTATTAAATCACCTCAAAACACCCCAATCCCTGAGAGTTCTTACTTCCCAGGCCGGTGTCATAGGCTACCT
>LFRM01220795.1_pt3 | contig 14678 bp, 13 predicted proteins | sample 618341 | NCBI WGS metagenome assembly LFRM01 (sample SAMN03654438, study PRJNA283298) | anaerobic digester metagenome | isolation source: pool of bioreactors CSTR01a, CSTR02a, and CSTR03a thermophilic anaerobic... | place: Denmark: Kgs. Lyngby | collected 2014-05-21 | reverse complement strand
TGGGGTTGGAGGTAAAAGATTTAAGTAATTTGATTTTGAATTTATCAAATACAATAAGCAATTTAAAAGAACAACTTTCTTTATTAGAATTAAATAGTGATGAATATAATCTTTTAAATAATCAAATAAATGATTTAGAAAAAAAATATAATGATCTTTTATTAATAGAAACCAACTTAAATAAAATAAATGAAGGATTAAGTATTTTAGAAAATAGTTATAATCTTTTTCAAAAGGAGATTCTAAAAGAAGCAACAAAACTCCAAAAAGGGTTTAATTCTTATGAACAAGGAATCAAAGAATTAGAACAAGCTAAAGCAGAAGCAAATCACAAAATCAAAGAGGCTAAAGAAGAATTAAATAAAATAGAAAAACCGGTATGGTATTTATTAGATCGGACAGATAATAGTGGATATATAAGTTATAAAGAAGATATTATAAAAGTAGATGCAATAGCAAAGATCTTACCTATATTTTTTATTATAGTTGTTATATTAATGATATTAAATGCTTTAACAAGATTAATAGAAGAAGAAAGAACCGAAATGGGAATACTACAATCAAATGGATTTAGCAAAACAAATATTATAATTAGTTATTTAATATATGTTTTAACAGCAGGTTTTATTGGTATAGAAATTGGTTTAACTATTGGTTATAGTATAATTCCTAAAGTAATTTATAATGTTTTTCTAGCTAGATATTATGTTCCTAAATTAATAACTGTTGTAAGTTCACTACCTTTTTCATTAGTAATTTTAATCACTTTAGCTATAATGACAATTGTTACAATAGTAGCTTGTATGAAAGAATTAAAAGCAGTTCCTGCTTTGCTTCTTCGACCAAAACCACCAAAAATAGGTAAAAAGATCTTTATTGAAAAATTTGATTTTTTATGGAGAAGATTAAGTTTTATAGGAAAAACAACTATTAGAAATTTATTTAGATATAAAAAAAGAATTATAATGACAATTCTAGGAGTATCGGGATGTACATCTTTACTAATAGCTGGTATGGGTATAAATGATAGCATTAATACTGTTTCTAAATTACAATATCAAAATATAATAAAATATGACGCTATGTATATTTTAAAAAAGGATACTAAACAAATATCTAATATATTAACAGAACTTTTTTATGAAAACGAAATCGTAAATCCTTTGCTTATTAATCAAAATAATTACACTTTTTCTTTTGATAATAAAACTGAAGATGTTTATTTGGTAACTCCTTCTGATGTAATTAATTTTAATAATTATGTTAATTTGACAAGCACAGTTACAAATAAAAAAATAAGTATTCCTGCAACTGGTGCAATTGTAACAAAACAATTAGCAGATCATTTAAAAGTTAAAATTGGGGATAGTATTAGTATTAGAAATAGCGATAATGAACTATTTATCTTGCATGTTTCAGATATAACTTATAATTATGTATCTCATTATATTTATATAGGTGAGGAATATTATAAAGAAATATTTGAAAAAGATATAACTTATAATAGTATTATTGCTAACGGGAATGTAGACAGTAACATAAAATTAAGTGATTATGATATATTGATGATTAATTATACTAGTGATATTATAAAATCCTTTGATAGTTTTGTGTCAGGATTAAATAAGATTATTATAATGATAGTTATTTTTGCATGTTTCTTAGCATTTATTGTTCTTTATAATTTAACTATTATAAATGTTAGTGAAAGAAAAAGAGAAATTGCAACTTTTAAAGTTTTAGGTTTTTATGATCGAGAAATATCTATTTTCGTTTATAGAGAAACCTTGTTTTTAACAGTTATTGGAATAATATTTGGATTAATTTTTGGAGGTTATTTACATCAATTTATAATGAGTACTGCTGAAACAGATAATATTGTCTTTTTAAGAAAAATAAATATTTTAAGTTATTTATTATCTGCTTTAATTACTATTATCTTTTCGATTATAGTTCAGCTAATTATTAATAGATCATTAAGAAATATAGATATGATTGATTCTTTAAAATCTATGGAATAATTTTAAATTTAAATAAAAAAACAAATGAATTTTATCATTTGTTTTTCTTCTTTAATCTTTTTGTAATATAACGTAATTAGTAAACCACTTTTTAAAATTATTAGTAGATTCATAATATTTAGTATCTTTAGTAGAATCTGCATTTAAAAAAGCAACGATTTGACCTTTATGATAAATAACTACAGAAGGACAATATTTAACATATTTATCAATATTAGTATTTTTAATTTCTGAAAATGGTAATTTATAAAAGCTTATTTTATAAGTGTTGGTAAATTCTTTTATATAATTATTAAGATCATAAGAAGTAGCACAAAAAGGTTGATGAATAAAAACTACAAAAGATTCTTTTTTATTTTCTAATTTTACAAGTTCCTTAGCATTTATTTCTGTGATTTCACTATTTCCATAATATTTGTTTTCTAAAAAGAACTTTTTATTATTTTGATTTTTTGATAATAATAAAAGGAAAATTATTATGATTAAAAATATAAATGGAATAAAAAATATTAATCTTTTTTTCATTAGTTCACCTTGTGTAAAATATTAAAATCAATATCATGATAAGTTACTTTCCAAAAATCATAACTAATTTGTTCATTGAAATTATTCCTGATAGAAATATTATTGTAACCACTATAATACCAATGACCACCAGTATTATATATTTTATTTTTATCCCATCCAAGATTAATTAACATTTCTTTCATCATGCCAGAATATCCACCACCACCACACATTAAAAAAATGTATTTATCTTTTGGAAAATAGTATTCTAAATAATCTAAAGATTCTATATAATTAGCTATATATTTACCTTCTTCAGTTAAAGTAAATAGGGTTGTACCTTGATAAGTATTTCCAACTTCCTCTGGTAGGCCTTTGACATTTACTATTAGAGGAAAAGGAACTGCCTCAAATCCTTTAATAATACCTGATAAATAAGAATCTCCTCCAATGTTTTCATAATTTCCTTCATCAATTAACATTCTCATATCACGATAAACACTATCATTGCGATTTAAATAATTATCAATAGTTTTTTCATTAATATTTTTATCAATTCCAAAGACACTGCCACGAATTCCTTCTGTTATTTCAGGTTTGGGTAATTTTTGTTGATTATTATTAAATACTAAATAAGAAATTAGTCCACCAGCTATAAATACTAATAAAATAATAATCGTATACATTATTTCTTTCTTTTTCATACATCTTATCCTTCTTTTTATATTAATCATTAATTATGGGACAATTTTTCCTATAACAATATTTTCTATGGGGTCTATTACTACATAAGCGATAATTGCCACCTTCTATTTTTAATGTTTTGCCGTTTATTAAGGCGTCTGCTATTTTATTTCTTGCATCATCATAAATTTTTTGTACAGTAGTTCTAGCAACTCCCATAAAACTAGCACATTCTTCTTGAGTCAATCTATTGTAATCAATTAATCTGATTGTTTCAAATTCTTCTAAAATCATATCAACATAAATTTCGTCACTAAAATCCTTGGGTCCAAACATATTTATTTTGGGTTTAGCACAAATAGTTCTTGATTTTACTGGTCTTGCCATAAATTACTCCTATTTATCTCTGTTACGAAGACCTCTACTATTTCTTAGTCTTAATCCTAAACCACAACCAAAAAAAGTTCTTTTATTTTGTTGTTCATTATTAGTTTGAACATCTTTTTGTTTAATATTACAAGTTCCTAATCCTCTTCCAGTTTTTGCTCCTTTATTATTAGGACCTGTTCCATCTAATCTTGGCATATTTATTCCTCCTTTAAATAAGTATATCTTTATTATTGACATATGTCAATAATGGCTTGAAAAAATATCTATTATATTCTATGTCTTTTTAATATAATAGATGATTATTTATATTTATTTAATAGCATTTCATTTTTTCTTTGATAAAAAATAGATTATATAGACTATTATAATAGGAATAGATAATATACTATATTTAAAACATAAGCTCCACCGGTAATTATACTATATTAAAATAAAGAAGCCTATTGTTTTTACTTAAAAGGACTTTTCTTTCCCTAAAAAGAAAAAAGTATGATATAATATATATGTCAGCGAGTTGCTTTAAGCGGAAGTTTAGTTTGTAACCACTATTTTTTTTTAAGGAGATGATAAAATGTTTAAAATAGGAGAGCATGTAATTTATAATAAAGATGTATGTAAAATAGTAGATATTAAACATAATAATTCTAATGATAATAATTACTATATCTTAATACCAGTATTTGATGAATCCTTAAAAATAAAGGTTCCTGCAATAAATAAAAACAATAGGCTAAGAACTATATCTACAAAAAAAGAAATAGACGATATTATAAATCAAATTTCAAATATAGAGATTATTGTTAGTGATAAACCATTACCTGATAATGACTATAAAGTCTTGTTAAATTCTCAAAACATCTTGGATATAGTGAGAATTGTAAAAACTGAATATTTAAATAGTCAATCAGAAAATAAAAAGAAAGTGAGTAATCGAGATAATAAATATTTAGCTTTAGCAGAAAAATATTTATATCAAGAGTTAGCAGTAGTGCTTGAAATGAATATTGAAGAAGCAAAAAAATATTTTATAAAACATCTAGATAAAATTGCACAAAAATAGAGGTAGTATTAATATGAATAAAGAATTATTAAACAAAGAAATTATACAATTAGATATTGATCCATCTATTATTAAAAAATTAAATTCTAATGATATTAATATTATTGATGAATTGTGGTGTTTCAAAAGAAAAGAATTAAAAAAGATTGGATTAAATGATAATGAAATTAAACAGGTAATTATTAAATTACAATTAAAAGGAATGGATTTAAATAGAAGAAAATATAATAGAAATTAATTTAAAGAACACAAAGTAAAAGATAAAAATTATTTTGTGTTTTTATATTATTAATCTATATAACTCATACTATATATGTTATAATAAAAATATAATAGGAGTAGTAAAGTGAAAAGAAAAGTAATAATTAAAAATATTATATTAATCTTATTAATAATCGTTTTAATTTTATTAATAACTGCTTTTATCATAGCTCCAAAGATAATATTAAAAGGTGGCAAAAAAATTCATATTACATATCAAGAACAATATAATGATCCTGGTTATATAGCTAAGACAATAGGCCAAGATTTAACAACAAAAGTTAGAATTGAAGGCAAAGTTAATACTGATAAATTAGGTGTTTATCAAATCTCTTATAGAGTTAAAAGTAATTATATAACAACTGTGGTTAAAAGAAAAGTTGTAGTAATAGATGATGTTAAACCGATTATTAAATTAGTTGGCAGTAAAAAAATAAAAGTCTGTCCTGGTAATAAATATAAAGAACTTGGATATAGTGCTATAGATAATTATGATGGGGATATTACTGATAAAGTTCAAATAGAAGAATTAGAAGATGAAATAATTTATACAGTAATAGATTCTTCTTTTAATAAAAGTGTGATCAAAAGAAAACTTATTTTTATTGATGATGAGGCTCCTGTTATATCATTAAAAGGTGACAATCCTTATTATTTAATTAAGGATCGGAATTATAATGAGTTTGGTTATAATATTTCAGATAATTGTGCTTTAGAAATAAATTCTAAAGTTACAATAAGTAATAATATCAATAATAATGTTGTTGGTACTTATAACGTTATTTATAGTGTTCAAGATGATTTCGGTAATGAAACAAAAGCTATTAGAGAGGTAAACGTCTATGCTCTAGCGAAACAAACTGGTAGTACTATTTATTTAACTTTTGATGATGGTCCTAGTAGTATTACTCCACAAGTTCTAAATATTTTAAAAGAAGAAGGAGTAAAAGCCACATTTTTTGTTTTAGGTGGTCGTAATGAATTTGATTATTTATTAAAACGAATTGTTGATGAAGGTCATACAATAGCACTTCATGGTACTAGTCATAATTATTACTCAGTGTATGCATCAGTAGAAGCTTACCAAGCTGATATTAATGGAATTAGACAGAAGGTTAAAAACGTTACGGGAATAGATTCTAAAATTATTCGTTTTATTGGAGGTTCATCTAATACTGTAAGTCGTTTTAATCCGGGTATTATGAGTATTTTAGTAAAAGAAGTTCAAAATTGGGGGTTCCAATATTATGATTGGAATGTTTCCTCTGGTGATTCAGCTAATATTTCTAGTACTCAAGTATATAAAAATGTTATTAATGGTTTAGGATCAAAGGCTGCTTATATTGTTTTATTACATGATTATGAAGATAATCATAAAACAGTGGCAGTTTTAAGGAGTATTATTAAATACGGAAAAGATGCTGGTTATAATTTTAATCGTATAACTGAAAAAACTCCATTGATACATCATAATGTTTTTAATTAACGATTTTAGATAAAAAAATAGAAAGAAGATGATAAACATGTATAAAATAATGGATGGTAATGAAGCTTGTAGTCATATTTCTTATAAATTTATTGAAGTGGCAGGGATTTATCCTATAACACCATCAAGTACAATGGGAGAATTGATTGATAAAAAAGCTAGTAATGGAGAAAAAAATTTTTTTAATGAAACAGTGAAAGTTTCTATTATGCAATCAGAGGCGGGCGTTGCTGGTATGCTTCATGGATCTTTACAGGCAGGTTGTTTAACATCAACTTATACAGCTAGTCAAGGATTATTATTAATGATACCTAACATGTATAAAATAGCTGGAGAATTATTACCTTGTGTTATTAACGTTGCATCAAGAAGTTTAGCAACTCATGCATTATCTATTTTAGGAGATCATCAAGATATTTATGCTACAAGATCAACAGGTTTTGCTATTTTAGCTAATTCTAGTGTTCAAGATGTTATGGATTTAACAGCTATTGCTTATTTAAGTACTTTAAAAGGGAGAATTCCTTTTGTTAACTTTTTTGACGGTTTTAGAACTAGTCATGAATTACAAAAGGTAAAAGTAATAGATACATTGAAATTAAAAGAATTAATTGATTATAATAATTTAGATGAATTTCGCAAAAGATCTTTATATCCGGGCCATAATATTACTAGAGGAAGTGCTTTAAACGATGATGTATATTTTCAAATTAGTGAGGGTAGAAATAAATATTATGATGAATTACCTGATATAGTTAATGAATATATGATGAAAATTAATGAAATAACACAAAAGAATTATAAACCTTTTAATTATTATGGCAATAAAAAAGCTAAATATATTATTGTTGCTATGGGATCAGTTTGCGAAACAATTAAAGAGACAATTGATTATTTAGTTAAAAAAGGTGAAAAAGTAGGATTAATTGAAGTACATTTATATAGACCTTTTAGTGAAAAATACTTTTTAAATATTTTACCTAAAACGGTGACTAATATAGCTGTCTTAGATCGAACTAAAGAACCAGGAGGAGTAGGCGAACCTTTATATTTAGATGTTAATAATATTATTAAAAATAACGATCTAAAAATAAAGGTTATAGGAGGAAGATATGGTTTGTCTGGCAAAGATACTAATCCAGGAAATATTATTAGTGTTTACGATTTCTTAAAAAGAAAAGAAAACTTTAATAATTTTACTATTGGTATTATTGACGATCTTACTAATAAATCTTTACCAGTAAAAGATATTAATATAAGTGATGCTAAAGAAATATTAGTGTATGGTTATGGTTCAGATGGTATGGTTTCTGCTAGTAAGGACATTATTAAAATAATTGGTGATAATTCGGATTGCTTTGTTCAGGGCTATTTTCAATACGATTCTAAAAAAAGTGGGGGAATAACTAGAAGTCATTTAAGATTTAGTGATAAAGAAATCCGTTCTACTTATTATGTTAAAAATCCGTATATGGTAATTTGTACTAAAGATATTTATTTAAAGAAATTTGATATGTTAAATAATATAAAAGATAATGGTATATTTATTATTAATACAGTTAAAACAGAACAAGAATTAAATGATTATTTAAATTCCGAAACTAAGAAAACAATTATTAATAGAAAACTTAAAATATATATTATTGATGCTAATAAATTAGCAAAAGAATATAATTTAAATAATAAAATTAGTACTATTATGGAAACTATAATGCTTAAACTGTTAGATGAGAAAAGTTTCTTGAAAAACATTAATATTTTAAAAGAAAATATTAATGAAAGATTTAAAAACAAAGATTCTTTTGTGACTCAAAATAATCTTAATTTAGTTGATAACACTCTTAGCCATTTACAAGAAGTTTCAATTAATAATAATAATTTAATAACTAATAATATTGATGATTTAAATATTTATAAGCGTATAGGTGCTTTACAAGGAGATAATTTAAAAGTTAGTGAATTAATAGATAATGTTGATGGAACTTTTATAGGTGGCTCATCAAGTTATGAAAAACAAGATACTTTTATTAAAGCTCCTAAATATATTAATGAAAATTGTATTATGTGCAATATGTGTTCTTTTGTATGCCCTCATGCTGTTATTAGACCTTACTTATTAAATGAAGAAGAAGTAAAAAATGCTCCTCAAGAAGTAAAAGATAATTTATTAGATGCTAATATAAAAGGCCACAATTTAAAATTTATTATAGCATCTAATATAAGTAATTGTACTAATTGTGGTTTATGTGTTGATATTTGTCCTGGTAAAAAAGGTGAAAAAGCGTTAGTTTTAGAAAATAAAAATAAATTATTAGATGCTAATTTTGATAAGGCATTTGAATATTTAAATAATAGAGTTTCTGATAAAGAAATATTTCCTCTTAATACAGTTAAAGGTAGTCAGTTTATTGAATCTAGATTTAAGTTTCCTGGAGCATGTGCTGGTTGTGGAGAAACAGCCTATTTAAAATTATTAACTCAATTATTTGGAGAATCATTAATAATTGCTAATGCCACAGGTTGTTCTTCAATCTATGCTAGTAGTATTCCTCATACATCCTATAGTATTCCATGGGCTAACTCTTTATTTGAAGATAATGCTGAATTTGGTTTTGGAATGGTTGTTGCTGATAGGAAGATGAAAACAAAAATTAAAAATATTATTACTAACAATATTAATCAAGTCGATTCTTCTTATCATGATATTTTAAATGATTATCTAAAAGACATAAACAAAATAACAGCTGATAATCTTATAAATAATTTAGACAACATTAATATAAAAGAATTAACTCAATTAAAGATGTTTATGAAACCACGAACAGTTTTTGCTGTAGGTGGTGATGGTTGGGCTTATGATATAGGTTATAATGGAATTGATCATGTATTAGCAAGTAATGAAGATATTAATATTTTAGTTCTTGATACTGAAGTTTATTCCAATACTGGTGGTCAGGCTAGTAAATCAAGCCATATAGGATCAATTAACAAATTTACAAGTACTGGTAAAGAAACTCATAGAAAAAATTTAGCTAAAATAGCACTTACTTATCCTCATGTATACGTAGGTACAATCTCCTTAGGGGCGAATATGCAGCAAACGATAAATACTCTTGTAGAAGCTAAGAATTATCAAGGACCATCTATTATTATTGCTTATTCTCCTTGTATTAACCAAGGAATTAGAACAGGTATGGGAAGTAGTTTAGAAGAACAAAAGAAAGCTACTTTATCGGGTTATTTTCCTTTGTTTAGATACCATCCGGAAAAGAAATCATTTTCCTTAGATAGTAAAGCTCATTTTGACTCTTATGAAGATTTCTTAAATAATGAAAATCGTTATTATGCTTTAAATAAAATTAATTCTTCAAAAAAAGATTACTTTTTTAAAGCAAATAAAGAAAAAGCTCTAGAAACTTATCAATATTATGAAAAACTAAAGGAGAAAGACTATGATAAAAGCGATGAAACAAGAGAAGATTAATTTAATTAGCATTCCTCTTATTAATGAAAATAATAAAACTCCTTATTTTTTTAATTTATCTATTTTAAAAGATTATAAAAAAGCTTTTAATGAAGATTATCAATATTATATTAATAATGAAGTTATTGATATAAATTCTAATTATTCTAAATGGTTATATTTGCAAGCTTTAAATGCGCTTAGTAAAATTTATTTAGAACAAAGCGCAGATGATACTATTGTAGATATTTATATGTCTGATGATTTTTTTCAAGCTTTAATTATGATTATTAATAATCCGGATGTATCTATTAATATGGATTTTGATGATCCTAAAATTTTTGCTTTAATTCCTAGTTTATGTGGATATATAGCATTTACTTATCAAGAAATGAGTGAAGATCAAGTTAAAAAACTAATTTATCAAATTACCAATAATATTAATAAAAATATTTATCAAGTTTTTGATAAAATTCCTTTAATTAAAACAATAAAATATAATACATCTATTTTAAAAAGCCATATTCCTTTTATTGAAATAGATAATAATTGCATAGGTATAGAATTTTTAGATGAGCAAAAAGAAATAGGTTCTTTGGTTAATATTTATATTGGTAATAATGACAAAATAATTAAGTATTTAAATGTTTTTATTAAACTTGATCCACAATATATATTAGATAATAAAACTAAATTAGGTAAATTATATAGAATTGGGGTGGGTAAAATTCTTTTAGATAAGGGAAGAGCTAAAAGAATTATTATTAAAAGATCTGGTTATTTTGGTATTATAAAAATAGATCAAGATAATTACCAAATAAATAAATTAATTGAAGCAGATTCTTTATATGAAAGTAACTATATTCAAAAAATCGAACAATATAAAAAAGATCATAATATTGTTTCCTCTATAAATTAAAAACAGGATTAATCCTGTTTTTTCATAAAATAAAGAAACTGCCCCCTGAGACAGTTTCATAAAAAGAATAAAAAGGGGTTGGCTAGTGTGATACTAGCTACCAATCAAGATTTCTCGATTGGTGATATATATGTTAATCGATAAGTTTTATTTTGTCAACCATTTTCTTTTAAAAAATAACGATATATGATATAATGTAAGCCAAGGATGTGGATACATGAGAGATATTAAAGAAATTAAAGGTGTTGGAGCAAAAACTGTTGCGTTACTTAATAAATTATATATATATACAATAAATGATTTATTAGAACATTATCCTTTTAGATATGAAATAATTAAAAGAACCGATTTAAATAAATTAGAAGATAAAGATAAAGCTATCATTGATGGCAAAGTAGAAAGTGTTCCGATACTTTTACATTTTAGAACTGGTATTAATAAAATGAATTTTCGTTTATTAACTACTAATGGTCCTATAGGTATTTCTATTTTTAATCGTTCATTTTTAAAAAGCAATTTAAAAATAGGAACTAATGTCATTGCTATAGGTAAGTATGATAAACAAAAAAATATTATTACAGCATCAGATTTACAATTTGGATTATTAACTAATGAAGAAAAATTAGTACCTGTTTATCATAGTACTAGTGGTTTAACTAATAAAAATTTAAATACTTATGTTAATACAGCGTTACTTTTTCATCAAAAAGATATTATAGATAATATACCTTTATATTTAATGGATAAATACAATTTTTTAAACAAAAGAACTGCATTGAATATAGCTCATAATCCTCCTAATCAAATTAAATTAAATGAAGCTTTATTAAGATTAAAATATGAAGAATTATTTACTTTTATGTTTAAAATTAATTACTTAAAAACTGAATATCAAAAAGAAGATTTAGGTATTGTTAGAAATATTAAAGAAGATTCCTTAATAGAAGTAATAAAAAAGATTCCTTTTGAATTAACACTAGATCAAAAAAAAGTGATAAATGAAATAATTAAAGATTTAAATAATAAAAAAAGAATGAATAGATTGCTTCAAGGTGATGTGGGAAGTGGTAAAACAATTGTTGCGATTATAGCAATGTATTTAAATTCTTTAAGTGGTTATCAAAGTGCTTTAATGGCACCTACAGAGATTCTAGCAACTCAACATTATAATAATATTAAAGAAATTTTAAATAAAATAGATTCTAATATTAATGTTGAATTAATAACGGGGTCGTTAGTTAAAAAAAGTAAAAATAATATTTATGAAGAATTAACTAATGGTAATATTAATATTATAATTGGTACTCATGCTTTAATTCAAGATGAAATTTCTTATAAAAATTTAGGTTTAGTAGTAACCGATGAACAGCACCGTTTTGGAGTAAAACAAAGAATGGCCCTTAGAAATAAAGGAGTCGCACCAGATGTATTATATATGAGTGCAACACCTATACCAAGAACCTATGCTTTATCTATATATGGTGATATGGATATAAGTACTATTAAAGAATTACCTAAAGGAAGAATTCCTATTAAAACATATATAAAGACTAATGAAGAAATCAAAGATGTTTTAAATAATATGTATGAAACATTAAAAAGATCGGAACAAATATATGTAATCGCTCCTTTAATTGAAGAAAGTGATATAACTAATCTAACTAATGTTTATGAGTTGAAAGATAAAATGGAACTGGCTTTTGGTAAAAATTATAATATTGGTATTATTCATGGAAAAATGTTAGCTGAACAAAAAGATTTAATAATGGGAGAGTTTTTACAAAATAAAATTAATATTTTAATAAGTACAACAGTTATTGAAGTTGGAGTAGATGTGCCCAATGCTACCATGATGGTTATTTTTGATGCATTTAGATTTGGTTTATCCACTCTGCATCAATTAAGGGGAAGAGTAGGAAGAGGGCATAAAGAATCTACTTGTATATTAATTAGTGATACTGATAGTAAAAGATTATCTGTAATAGAATCTACTAATGATGGTTTTGAAATTAGTGAAGAAGATTTTAAATTAAGAGGCCATGGAGACTTGTTTGGAATTAAACAAAGTGGTGTTTTAAATTTTAAAATAGCTAATTTAAAAGAAGATTATAAAATTTTATTGCAAACAAAAAAAGATTCTTTAGAATACTTGCAAAATGAACAATATCAAAATGANNATATAAAATATTATTATTAAGATGCATGATACATAATTGTTCATGCAACACTTTTACGGTTTAATGTGAAAGTGATCAACCAAAACCCCCTGAAGGAGCCGGAGACGGCTCCACTTTTTGTATTATTTATATACTGTAAAATTTAAAGTTTCTATGATTAATAATAAAGTTGGCACTAAAAAAAATAAAGATTGATAAAAAGATTGTTAAAAGTTTAAAAATTGTGTATAATAGCAATAAGAAATGAAAAATATATTTTAAAATACTAAGAAATAGAAGTAATATTAGAACTAAATTAAAGAGAGTTGATGTTTGGTGCAAATCAATATTAAAGCTAATATGAAAAACACTATGGAGTTATATACCTGAAATAACAGTAGGGTATATCGTATATATGCGTTAAATATTTGAGGTAATTATATTTATAATTACAAAATAAGGTGGTACCACGAGTAATCTCGTCCTTTTAGGACTTGCTGCTCGTTTTTTTATTATTTAAGGAGGAAATAAGATGATAGAAAAAGAAAANNCTGCTTTTATTGAACAAATAGAAGCTATAAAAGATGTTGAGCCTATGAGGTTTCCGTTTATAACTTATGAAACAGAATTACGAAATGATGAAGTGGAAGAATCACTTGATATTAGTGATATCTTAAGAAATGTTGAAAATTCTTATTTAGATCAAGTAAAAGTACCAAAGGTGGTGAGTTAAATGGAATATGAAAAATTAAATATTTCGGATTTAAAACAAAAATTAGAAAATGAAGAACAAGCCAAAGAGTTATTTTTAAATGCTAAAAAAAATGCTGAAGAATTTAATATCTTTAAAACTATAGTAGAAGAATTTAATATGGAAGATAATAAAACTTTATTAACTGGTATTCCGTATATATTAGATGATAATATTTCTACAAAAGAAATATTAACAACTGCATCTTCTGAAATGTTAAAAGATTATATACCTGTTTATGATGCTACGGTTTATCGAAAATTAAAAGAAGCGGGTGCGGTATTATTAGGTAAAACTTCTATTGATGAATTAGGAATAGGTTCTAATGGATCATTAGGTAGCGCTACTGCAGTTGCTGAAGGAATCGTTCCTTTTGCAATTGGAAGTGATACAGGAGGTTTTTTTAGAACAACTGCAGCATCTAAAGGGGTAGTTGGTTTTAAACCTACTTATGGAAAAGTTTCAAGATATGGTTTATTTCCAGTAGCTTCTAGTTTGGATACTATATCTTGGTTTACTAGATCAGTAAAAGATAGTGCGATTATTATGAATTTCTTAAAGGGAAATGATAAATATGATATGACTTCACTTAAAGATGATGGTATAGATTATACTAAAAGTTTAAATGACGATATAAGAAGTAAAAGATTATTTTATTTTAAGGAACTTTATACGGAAGACTTTAAAAACATCATAAACCAATTTCAAGAGTTAGGATTTGTTATTGAAGAAGTTTCCTTTTTTTCAAAATTATTAAAGGCGGTTTCTTTTACTTATAAAATAATATCTTCAGCTGAGGCTACAAGTAATAATGCTAATTTAACGGGTATTTTATTTGGAACAAGAGGTAAGGGTAAAAATATTGAAGAAATAATATTTAATGCTAGAACAAAAGGTTTTTCTGAAGAAACTAAAAAAACTTTAGTTTTAGGAAGTTATTTTTTACAAGAAGAAAATCAAGAAAAAACATTTTTAAATGC
>LFRM01037415.1_pt1 | contig 14680 bp, 11 predicted proteins | sample 618341 | NCBI WGS metagenome assembly LFRM01 (sample SAMN03654438, study PRJNA283298) | anaerobic digester metagenome | isolation source: pool of bioreactors CSTR01a, CSTR02a, and CSTR03a thermophilic anaerobic... | place: Denmark: Kgs. Lyngby | collected 2014-05-21 | reverse complement strand
CTCCAGGCGCGACCCCGCGGCCAGGCATCAGCAATGTAACTGCCGCAATCACCAGCAGCACCGCTGCACTCAGCAAAAGCAACGTTGTATTCCTCTTGAAAGGGGTTCCCTCGGCATTCTTCTTATTCATGTGCGTGCTCCTTTACCCTCTGGTATTTGCAGTATGCCCTCCTAACGTTACTTTCATCCGCGCAATAAAAAAAGCATCGTACTTTTTCATTCGTACAATGCGGCAGGGGGGGAGCTTCGCTCTCCTATTTAGCCCCCTGCACCCATGATGTCCGTGCTTTGCACGGACAGGCAGCGGTGTTTGGCTTATGGGGGTGTATGTTGCATGAGGCTTCGCCCATGCTGGCGGGAGTATGTGTTTGAGCATGGGGTTTGTCCATGCTGCTGGGGGTATGTGTTTGAGCATGGGGGTTGTCCATGCTGCTGGGGGTATGTGTTTGAGCATGGGGGAAGCAGCTTGAAAGCCCTTTGTTTTATTTCTTCTTCACTTGCAGCGCTGCCGATGGGATGGCGTTTAGCGAGAGGTCTGCAAGAGTCCCTTTTTTCATTTCGTAGTATGCCGCCGAACCGATCATCGCGGCATTATCCGTACACAGCCACAGCTCTGGCATGCAGAGTTTGAAGCCATGTTTGCGGGAGAGCTCCGTCATCTGCGCACGCAATCGTCTATTCGCGCTTACCCCGCCTGCTAGGCAGAGTGTTTGAAGACCGCTCTCCTTCACCGCCAGCACTGCCTTAGCGCACAGCGAATCCACCACCGCGCGTTCAAACGATGCTGCTAGGTCTGCTCTTGGCAGTTCCTGACCATTTTGCGTCATCTTATGGCATGCGTTCAGGAACGCCGTTTTCAGCCCCGAAAAGCTGAAATCATACCTGCCTTCCACCTTTGGGTTTGGCAGCTTGAGATAGGTATCATCCCCATCTTCCGCGAGTTTACTCAGCAGCGGACCGCCAGGGTAGTTAAGCCCCAGCACCCTTGCCGCCTTATCAAACGCTTCGCCAGCCGCGTCATCCACCGTTTGCCCAAGCAGCGTATACTCGCCATAGTCATTCACCTTCATGATATGGCTATGGCCGCCACTGACCACCAGACAGATGAACGGCGGCTCAAGCTCTGCCGTGGTAATGAAGTTAGCGCTCACATGGCCTTCGATATGGTTGACCGGAATCAGCGGAAGGCGCGTCGTATAGCTCAGACCCTTCATGCAGTTAACGCCCGTCAGCAGTGCGCCCACAAGCCCGGGGCCATAGGTCACCGCGAGCGCATCAACGTCGCTAAAGGTCATATTCGCTTCCAGCAGTGCCTGATCGATCACACGGTCACATGCATCCACATGCGCGCGGCTCGCGATTTCAGGCACGACCCCGCCATACAGCGCATGCGTATCCACCTGCGAGAAAATAACGCTGCTCACAATCGTTCTTCCGTTTTCAATGATTGCCGCCGCGGTTTCATCGCAGCTTGATTCCATCGCAAGAATGCGAACGGAAGCCTTGCTTTGCAAGGCTTCCAGCTTTTGTTTCATCTCTAGTTGGGTATTCATAAATCTCCCTTATCAGCGTCTTTGGGATGTGCGGTTTGTTGCTTTGGTACGCCTTTTGCGGTTGCCTATCGCATTGCTGATCGGTGCAAGCACCAGCGGCAACGCTACAACCACAGCCGTAAAGACCAAGAAGGATGTGACGATTGGCGGCAAATACGCTTCAAAAAGCGAAACGGGAAACAGCTGCATCACCAGCTCGCCCGCTGGGAAAATGCCGTCCGGGATCAGCGTGCGATGAAGCATCATCCACATGCTATCAAAATCCAAGACCGCCCACAGCACCACGCCCGCAATCGCCAGCAGCGGAATCAGCATCCCCACGTAATACCCGCCCACCGAGAACCCATGCTTTCTGCGTGTTCCGCTCGTCAGTGCGCGAAGCAGCAGCACCAGCACAATCGCTGCGCCGCCAAGGAACACCGATGTAGCAGCGCTCACCGCATCCTTCACCGTCTGCATATGGGTGCGGAACGACTGCGGAATGAAGCTGCCAGCGGGAAATCCGCCCACGGAAATCTGCGGGTTCCATGAATCCTGCTGATCCGAGAGGAAGTGAATCGTCTCCTGCGCAAAGCTTCGAATGCTCGCCTCGTCTGTGCCGATCACTTGGTAGTTCACATTTTCAAGCAGTGCCGTTTCAAACATGCCCACATCCACCACATGCATATATACCGCCGCCACCGTCACCAGCAGCACCAATACAAACGCAGCGATGAAGCAAGTCCAAAACGCTCCGCGCCTCTTTTTGAGGTTTGCTTGGGTAAACATCTTCGAAGGGTTCAGCGAATCCTCAAATTGATCCTTCATCTGGCTTCTAGCCCGGCTTACAACGTCTCCTTGCTTCTGCACAATAAGCCCTCACATTCAAATACTGGATTTTCGCCTCAGCGATTACTGCATCTTAAGGTATGCAGTGATGAAGCCATCGATGTTACCATCCATCACTTCGCCCACATTGCCCATTTCATAGTTGGTGCGATGATCCTTGACCATCGTATAGGGCTGGAACACATAGCTTCGAATCTGGCTGCCCCACTCGATCTTCTTCATCTCGCCCTTGATGTCGGACATTTCCTCTTCCTTATGGCGCTCATGAAGCTCGAGCAAACGGCTCTTTAGAATCCGCAAACACATCTCGCGGTTCTGAATCTGGCTGCGCTCGTTTTGGCACTGCGCAACCGTGCCCGTGGGAACGTGCGTCATGCGCACAGCACTATCGGTACGGTTAACGTGCTGACCGCCTGCGCCGCCTGAACGGTAGGTATCAATGCGAACTTCTTCCATATTAACCGCAAAATCCTGATCGTTTTCCAGAATCGGAGATACGTCAAGGGAGCTAAACGAGGTATGACGGCGGGCATTGGAGTCAAAGGGCGAGATACGCAGGAGACGATGAACGCCCTTTTCGCTGCGCAAAAAGCCGTAAGCGTTTTCGCCTTCGACCTGGAACGTGACGCTCTTAACGCCCGCCTCATCGCCGTCAAGATAGTCGTTGACCGTGAGCTTATAGCCATGGCGGTCGCAGTACCTGCTATACATGCGGTAGAGCATGCTCGTCCAGTCCTGCGCCTCTGTGCCGCCTGCGCCTGCGTGCAAGGACAGCACAGCATTGCAGGTGTCATAGTCGCCGCGCATGAGGGTCTCCAGTTCGAGCGCTTCCGCATCCGCTTCCAGCAACGATATCTCGCTCTCGCACTCTGCCGCGATTTCCTCGTCCTCGTCCTCCTCAAGTAGTGCAAGCATCGCTTCCACATCATCGGCGCGATTGGACAGGGTTTCAACGCGCTTGATCTTCGCCTCTGTTTGGCTGACCTTGCGGTTGACGGAAGTAGAACGCTCTAGGTCGTTCCAAAACTCCGGAGCATTCATTTCTTCCTTGAGCTCCAAGAGTTCTTCCTTTAGCCGCGGAATATGCAGCGCATCGCCCGCCTTCACAATCTTTTCTCGTAAGCGGATAAGGTCCTGCTTGATTTGATCCTGATCGATCATCTTGTGTTCACGTCCTTTGCTCGATTGGGTAGGATGATAATGGTGAAATTAATAAGTATGCAAAAAATATCAACGGCATCGAAGGCACAAAATGCCCCCATAGCAACGCAAAAGCCGCGATGCTAAAAAGAAAACATCAGACGGCACCCTCCCCTTGGGGAGGTATCGGAGGGGGCAAAAAGAAATGGGCTAATCCCCCTCCGATCAACAATCCGAATGTCAGCGGAGCTTCGCTCGTCTACTGCGTGGTGGTTTGGGGACCATGCACAGCATGGGTTCCCTACACCAATCCCCGGCCGAGAGCAACGCTTTGCGTTGCGAACAGGGGATGATTGGTGCAAAAGTGACGGAAAAGATCGCATGAAAGGGCAAAGCCCCGAGCTTTTCCGTCAGAATAAAGGCTTTAGCCTTTATTCCCGCAGCAATGTTTGTATTTCTTGCCGCTGCCGCATGGGCAGGGCTGATTGCGTCCAGGTGCGCCGGGGGAAGTCATGCGGGTCGGTGCACCGCCTGATTTGGCTTGGCCGTTTTGATTTTCTGCGCCTTGCAGCTGTGCTTTCAGGACGCTGGGATCAACGGCTTTTCTGCGCTCCGGCATGCGTTCGATGCGGCTCTGATAGAGTCTGCGCACGGTTTCCTCACGAATGAAGTGCACCATATCGTTGAACATATCATAGCTTTCCATGCGGTATTCCTGCACGGGATCGCGCTGACCGTAGGCACGAAGACCGATGCCGTCACGCAGGCTGTCCATATCATCAATATGGTTCATCCAGTGGCGGTCGATGGCGGATAGGAGCACCACGCGCTCAAACTCGCGCATATCAATGCCCATTTCGGTGAGCAATGTTTCGCGCTCCGCGTAGAATGCATCCGCATCCTCGTATAGCAGCTTGGTCATTTCCTTCGCTTCGTCCATCTTCTTGATCGCCTCTTGATACTTCGCAAAGGTGCCCGGCTTGAGGCAGAGCTTCTCAAGATATTCCGCTGCGTCGTCAACCGACCAGTCATAGCTGCCTTCGCCTGTGAAGTTGCGGTCTGCGGTGGAATCGATGAGATTATGCATCATGGAGATGATATTGTCGCGGATGTCATTGCCCATGAGGATTTCGCGGCGCTGACCGTAGATCATCTCACGCTGCTTGTTCATGACGTCATCGTATTGCAGGACGCTCTTACGAATGCTGAAGTTGCGGCCTTCAATGCGGCGCTGCGCGGATTCGATCTGCTTGGTGAGCATGCCCGCCTCAAGCGGCTGATCCTCGGTCATGCCGAGCTTTTCAACCATAGGCGCAATGCGGTCGCTGCCAAACAGGCGCATCACATCGTCCTCAAGGCTGATGAAGAACTGCGTGCTGCCCGGATCACCCTGACGACCTGCACGTCCGCGGAGCTGGTTGTCGATACGGCGGCTCTCGTGGCGCTCTGTACCGATGATATGCAGTCCGCCAAGCTTCATCACGCGAGTATGCTCGACATCTGCTTCTTTCTTGTAGTTTGCATATAGTTCACGGTAGCGAGCGCGCGCATCCAAAACGGTTTGATCCACATTCTCGTTATGCCCCGTCGCTTCCTCAATGAGCTCTTCGGGATAGTCCTCTTGGCGCATTGTGCGGCGTGCGAGGAAATCAGGATTGCCGCCAAGAAGGATGTTCGTACCGCGGCCAGCCATGTTGGTGGCGATGGTGACTGCGCCTGCATGTCCTGCCTGCGCAACGATTTCCGCTTCCTTTTGGTGGTTCTTGGCGTTGAGCACTTCGTGCTTTACGCCGCGCAGCTTGATGAGGTGGCTGAGCATTTCGCTTGTTTCCACGTTGACCGTACCGACGAGAATCGGCTGTCCGCTCTTGTGGCGGGTCACAATCTCCTCAACAACCGCATTGAACTTGCCCTTGCGGGTCTTGTAAACGAAGTCGTTCATGTCCACGCGCGCAACGGGTTTATTGGTAGGAATCTGCACAACGTCAAGGCTGTAAATGCCCTGGAACTCCTCTTCCTCGGTCTTTGCAGTACCCGTCATGCCGCTGATCTTAGCGTACATGCGGAAGTAGTTCTGAAAGGTAACGGTTGCAAGGGTTTTGCTCTCGCGAGCCACCTTCACATGTTCCTTGGCCTCGATTGCCTGATGCAGTCCATCGCTGTAGCGGCGACCCACCATGAGGCGGCCTGTGAACTCGTCCACAATGATGACCTCGCCGTCTTGCACGACGTAGTCAATGTCCTTTTTCATCATGGCATGCGCCTTAAGCGCGGACAAAATATGATGATATAGATCGCTGTTGTCAAGGTCAGCGATGTTTTCCACATCAAATGCCTTCTGTGCCTTGCTTACGCCCTCCTCGGTGAGGGTGACTGCCTTCTCTTTTTCAGCAATCGTGTAATCCACTTCATTATGTAGTCTGGATACAAAGCGGTCTGCACGCTCGTATAGATCGGTTGATTTGTCGCCCTGTCCGCTGATGATCAGCGGGGTACGCGCTTCGTCAATCAAGATCGAGTCAACCTCGTCCACGATGGCATACGAATGACCGCGCTGCACCATATCGCGCTCGTGGATGACCATGTTATCGCGCAGATAATCAAAGCCCATTTCATTGTTTGTGCCGTAAGTGATGTCGGCCGCGTACGCTTCGCGGCGCTGCTGGTTGTCCAAATCATGCACAATCAGACCTACCGACAAGCCTAAGAAACGATAGACCTTGCCCATCCATTCGCTATCGCGCTTGGCAAGGTAATCGTTGACGGTGACAATGTGCACGCCTTTACCAGCAAGGGCGTTGAGGTATGCGGGCAAGGTCGCAACCAGCGTCTTACCCTCGCCTGTTTTCATCTCAGCAATGCGCCCTTGATGCAGGCACACGCCGCCAATCACCTGTACGGGATACGGACGCTCGCCAATGGTGCGCCACGCCGCTTCACCGCATGCCGCAAAGGCATCAGGCAGAATATCATCCAATGTTTCGCCTTTTTCCAAACGCCCCTTGAGCTCGGGGGTCTTTGCACATAGCTGCTCATCCGTCAGCTTTTTATATTCTTCTTCTTTTGCAATAACCAAATTTGCAATCTTTTGAAGCCGTTTGACTTCGCTGTCGTTGCTCTGACCAAACAGCGTCTTCATAAAATCCATCATTCCCAAAACATTAAGTCTCCTTAAAACATATGGCGATGCTGCAAGTATTCGCAGCATAACTCATCTTATATTATATCATGCAGTCATATCCGGCGCAAGGGAGCAAGGGCACGCCCCGCACGGATTTTACACTACATTCACACTTATTGTGTCGGTTAAAAGAAAAAGGAAGTGCCTGAGGGATTATCTCAAGTACTTCCTGCATAGATTTACGCTCACATCATCTACTGGAATATCTCTGGCTCATAAGGCCGCGAAAGAACATATTGACCCTCGATATAGCGCTCATAGGCAAGTTTCCACGTATCGCCAATGATCTGTGAAAGGTCGATGTTAACTTCCCACACGCTCGTAGGATCAAAGTATTCATTCCCTGTCATTGCCATATCCATTCCATAGTCAACGAAGTAAGCAAGCGCCGCGTCACGGTCGCCGCCGCATTCATCCACGATATCCGGATAATAGTCAATGAAGTAATCAAAGTCAAACACTGTGCCGTAGTCCACATCTCGGTAGATCGCAGGGCGATAGCTCCAGTCTACAAACCAGCATAAAACGCTGATCGTTCCGTCATCCAGATGCTCATACACTGCGCTCTGCCCATTGACGGTGATCACAAGGTCGTCCGCATACGATGTATTCGGTTTTGGCGCAAGGATCATGCGGCATTCCCATGTGCCAAACTCCTCCTCCGTCGCCGGCTTGGTGCAGACAACAGAAGAACTGATCATCCGCAGGCTGCTGCGCTGCTCGCTTGCAATGCCAAAAATCATATCCTCATTGACAATGGAGTAAGGCGCGCTCAATTCGAGGTCGACCGTATGAGAAACCTCATCCTCCGACCATGAATTGATCTCAGACAGAAGCCAAGCGCTTTGCTTTTCGTAAAACTCTGCACTATCCTCAACAAATGAATGCAGCCACTTCATATAATTCAAGTCAGGAAAGCCTCGTGACGAAAACCGATAATAGTTCATCAGCCAAGAAGCGGAGATTTGCGCCTCGTATTCAGCCAGCGATTTGAGGTACACGCCCTCTCGATCACCAAGCAGTATTTCGCTCACAATCGGATAAAGCTCCTCGCTATACAGCCGCTTTGCCGCCTCTTGATACACCGTCGTACGGTAAAAATATCGACTCCATTGATTATCGCTGCGCAAGGTTTCCACCTCTGCCGTTGCCAAATCGAAATCCCAAACAGGGCCTGCGTATAGCTTGTATTCACCTGCTTTGACAACAAAGTTCGTGGAGGTAAATACATACATATCAAAGCTTTTTGTCAATTCTGCAATGAGCAGGGAGCGGGTAAAGGAATCAATGTCCATGATGTTTTCAATGGGCATGCCCGTTTCGGGGTCAAACCCGTAGTTTTCAAAGCTCTGGTATACCTCCTGCATGAGTTCGCTTACATAGGTGACCATCCGCTCACTTGCATAGCTTGGATTCTTGCAGGCATATGCCCTGCCATCCCCCAAACGAAACCATGTTGCTTCACCCGAGCCGCCGCTTTTTTCCATCTCGATTAAATACCCGCCCACTGAGGGGTCATCAGGTTCAGGCAGGTTTTCCGGATAATGAATCTCCATGCCATAGCGATTGATACCCTGAGCAATCGGCAGTCTATCCAAATCATATACGCCAAGCGCTTTTGCACCGCCCTTGATGATTTCATCAAAATCCACAACATCAACGCGCCCGGGGTTCACCTCTACCTTTTCGCATAGCAGGTATGTCCCGCGATAGCAATCATCATAATACAAATCGACATATTCGCATTTGGAGGTGTTCTCCAAACCAAACTCACGAGATATATCGAGCGAAATTTTATTGCGCAGCATACTGCGGTCTGACTCTTCGTCCCATAAGGCCTCATTGGCGAGCAATACCCATTTCTTTCTTGCTTCCAGAGGATCGCCTGTTTCCAGAAGATTCTGCTTGTATGCCAGATTGATCTGGTAGGGTTTCTTGTCCAAGGTCGTTGTCCATGTGGTGTTCCCGCGACCGCGAATTTTATCGATGGGCATGCCAGCCGATACGCTGCCATCCTCGCGCAGCATCACAAGATGCGCCGACGTGGTCTTTTCATGCAACGGGCAGTCCTCAAGCCATTCCCTGCCTTCGTTGATCGGATCAGTACTGCTGATATGCATTGAGGATAGATGCTGGGACTTCATGAGATGTAATGTGAGTATTTCACTGCCGTCCGCAGCTGCGAGCACCAGGCTGTACACATCTTCATGATGGTTCGTAGCAAGCGCCACGCCGTTTATGGGTACATTTGGCTCAAATGGTGTTGTCTCTCCATTGCCAAAAACCCATATCGCGCCGTCGACCCCATCGTTTTCAGTGCTCAGGCTCAGGGCTGTAAGGTCTGCGCAGGCCGGCAGAAAAAGCCAAGCCTGACCATCCAGCGTCTCTGACTTCACGCAAACTGTACCCGCATCGGTTTGCAGCGACCAAATCACCGCAGGAATATCCTCCGCGGCAACAGCACTTGAGCAAAGCATAATGGCAATCAGCAACACGACTGCTAAAAACGTCTTTTTCAATGGATAAATCCTCTCCGATGCTCGTGCAAGGAAAGCCCTGCGTGCATTCATCTTTTTGCCAGAAAACAGGAAAAGGCGGCGGCGCGTGATCATTCACAAAGCCAGCCTGTATTTCTTCAAATTATAGCGGAGATGATTGATCATTGCAAGCACGCTGCATGCGCTGCGCCATAGGATGTATCCTGCGTTTGAATACCCGAGGCCTCCCCTCTCTGCCCTTCAATGCGCTTATTGCTTGAAAAATCCAGCAAGCCGTTTCCAAAAAGTAGTTACATTGATTACAAACATTGGCAAGTGGATTGACATCACTCACTATCGAATGCTAATATAGAAATGAGCTCTCTTTTTGAATAGAAAGAGATTGAAAACTGTTTTTATGAAAAACATCGACTGAATCCTGTATGTAATTGATCCTCTCTTGGCAAACTGAGCATGAAAATGCACGCCCAAAACGGTTCAGTTTGTAAACATTATATTTTTTAGAAATATTTTGGGAAAGATGCAAGAAGCAGGGGTGCAGATTCGTTTGATGAGTGAGCACAGTACGCCCGATGACAAAATGCGCACGGGCAAGATGGAGGCTCGTGCATGACGAACTTTGAGGAACTCTATGAAAAGTACGCCACTGATGTACTTCGTGTCAGTTATTTCTACTTGGGTGACAAGCAAAAGGCCGAAGATGTCTGCCAGGATGTTTTTGTGCGCCTGATGACAAACGCACCCGAGCTGCAAGAAGGACGCGAAAAGGCATGGCTGCTAAAGGTTGCGCTCAATAGATGCCGCGACTTATGGCGTGGTGCTTGGGTCAAAAGGGTGGTGCTGGGCAGTCCGACGTTCGAACTGCTTCCTGCACCGGACGAAAGCGAAAAGCGCGAGGATGAGGAGGCGATGATGATTGCCATCCATCAGTTACCAGCCGCATTTCGCGAGGCCATTCTGCTGTATTACTACCAGGGATTTAGCATTAGCGAAATTGCTGAAACGCTTGATTTACCTGAAGGAACGATCTCCAGCAGGTTGTCCAGAGCCCGAAAAAAACTAGAATCGATATTAGAAGAAGGAGGTTTTGCGCAGTGACTCAACTGAAAGAATTACCAGAAATCGCCTCGCGTCAGCTAGGTGGCTTTGTTGCTACGCCAAACATTTTGGCCAAGGCCAAGATTACTGCAGCAGATTACCAGAAACCCAAAATGCGCAATAAAACTTGGCAAACAGCATTAGCAATATCCACTGCGCTTGCGCTCTGTGTCGGGGCTGCAGTCTGGGTTGTGGATGATCATCCCACGATTGACGACGCTAACCCTCATGTGATTGACAGCTACTCTGCCGGCGAAAATAGCACCCCAACCGCCGTACCGCATATTAGTGCGGATGTGCCTGTGGGCAGTATTTCGATGTCCAGCCGAAACAGCGGCAGCGCAGGAACACTCTACGCCGATTCAAATGGAAGCAGCTTCCCGCTGGTCACCATTGACGGCGCCACATACCGCATGCTCACCAGTCCCAGCAGCGTTTCAAACGGTCTGCTAGGGGATAAGCTTGGCAGCGTAGGCGAGTTCAACGTCGAGCCTGCCCTTGGTTCAAGCGGTGTGATCAGCAACACGGTTGCACGCGGCGAAGAAATCTATGCCATCGCGGGTCTTGGCAGTTCCATGATTGCAGCTCCTGTGGATGGAAGCACTCGTGTGTTCCAGCGCGTAAGCTACGCGGGCACAGCAATCATTGGAAACGAAACGCTAGAGGATACCCTGTGCAGCGCAAGCGATGTCAAGTGGATTACGCTTAGCGGCGTAGGCACCATTGACGACGCGGCCACGGTGCAGGAACTGATGCAGACAATGCTTGATAATGCAGACTATATCGGCACAAGCGTTAGCGGCTCAACCTCTATGCAAATCGGTCTGACAAACGGACTGACACTTCAGCTCATGGTCGGAGATGACGCAGTAAGCGCATGCGGCACATGGAGCTGTCCTGATTTCTTTGAAGCATTTAGCGAGGCTGTCCAGTAAACGAGATAGCACAACCAATTATATACAAGCTATTGTCCGCACGATGTGCGGACAATTTTGCTCTCATGAGCAAGATAGTTGGGGTGTGCGAAGTTTCTATTTGCTGATAGCAAACCCAAGCCAATGGCATTTTATAATAACAACAATATCATGGATCAAGGGTCAAACAAGTGGGCGAAGCCCCCCCTTGCGGGGATGCAGGAGGCGGCGCCCCTGCCTTTTTTTTCAGAACATGATCTGATATAATAGGGGTGTATTTGGTAAATCTAATGAAAAGGAGGCGAATATTAATGCCGCGTTTTTCTTTTTTCAACTTTAATCGCGATGCTGCGCCTGATCAGGATGCCTCCGCAAAGGACGCAGTAGAGCAGACGGAGGAGCAAGCGCATAAGGCAGTAGGAGTTGGTCCGATTACGGGCTGCGACCTAAGCGAGCTGTCAAGCCTCGTATGCCCATTTGAGCGCGATCCTTTTTACCGTCTTCGCCCGCCGTTTAGCAAGGAAGCTGCGGAGCTCTCGCTGGAACTGGCGAGCATGACGTATACGCTGGAGCTGGACCCGTGGATGGAAGCTGGATGGAACGATTTTTCCATACAAATCGATGACTCACTGCAAAGCGGAATTGTGCATAACTCCAGCGCGAGCGGCGAACGCATGCAAAGCCTCATCAGCTCGCTTGGGCTGCTGAGGGCAAGGGTTGCGCTTCGCGAGGTAAACCCAGTAGCGCAGATCATGAGCGCATTTCGTCAACGCGAGAAGAGCGACACGATCAAGGCTGTTTGCATGATGCATGAGCTGGAAGGCGGGCAGTTCCTGCTCGCGATTGGCTTTATGGGCACAGGCAAACGCTTTTACGACTGGATTTCAAACTTCCGCTTCACCACAGAGGAAGGCTTCCATAAGGGCTTTCATCAGCTTTGCATGTACTTCGAAGAGGGTGCACAGAGCATTATTTTCCCAAAAACCGCCTCAGCACTTGAGCTGGAAAAGCTCACACTAGGCGATATTTTATCAGAAATGAAAAGCGGGAGCAGCCGTTTCCGCCTTTGGATGGCGGGGCATAGCCAAGGCAGCGCGGTGATGCAGATCTATACGCATAGGCTGATGACCGACTGGGGCGTTTTGCCGCAAAACATGGTAGGCTATGGCTTTGCCTCCCCCACTGTGGCAACGGGCAGGCTGCTATACGACCCTGCATCCTATCCGCTCTACCACATCCTCAACAGCGACGATCTCGTGCCGCGGATGGGCGCGCTGCTGCATTTGGGCATGTGCCTAAACTACGCCGCAACAGACGAGCTGCGAGACAGCGTCTATCACCTGTCCACGCTCCCTGCTGATATCGCAGTGCGCAACACGCTTGCGCCGTATTATGCGCATATGGTGGATATGTCCAGCCTGCTACTCTACTCCACGGCATTTCTCGAATGCCTAGCGGAGGAGAAGGGCGAGGAAAGCCTGAGCAGTCTCATCTCAAAGAAATGGGCGATTCCTGCGATTGACCGCGTGCTTATGATGGCAGGCGACAAGGCGCAGAATTGGCTTTCCAGACTCATTGTCAACACCCAAAACGGGCATATCGAGTTAATGGGCGAGCCGCTGGACGAAGCGGAGCTGAGCAAAATCAAAGAGAGCATGCGTCCCATCGTCCGCGCTGTACCTATGCGCCGCTTGCTAACCGCCGTTGCCAGCTACGGCGTACCGCCGCATCATATCATGACCAACGAACAAAAGAACGAAGGGGCTTATGCCTACATCGTTAAAAATGGGCTAAGCACCCTTCAGCCCTTCATTTGGCTCAATCCAAAAGACGGGTTCCCCACCAAGCACTTTGGGCAAATGCCCATCACAAGCGCCGTATATACCAAGCCGCAGCACACTGCTGCGCCTCTGCGCAGAAGAGATTCAGCAGCGCCTGCGATCGGCTTTGGCCGCGGCGTTCGCCGAAAGAGCCTCACCGCGAGCAAAGGCAAACGATAGCATCAGCCGCTCGCTTGCAGCTTTTCCCTGAGCATATCGCGTCCGCATTTTTCCCATCTGGACAGCTGCGACTGGGAAATGCCCAGCCTCTGCGCCACCTCCATTTGCGAAAAGCCCACGCCAAAGCGCAGCCATAACACCTGTGCATACGGTCTGCCGAGGCTTCCGATCACATCCTTGAGAAGCACCAAGTCCTCAAAGCCTTCTTTATCGCTTGCAGCGCTCAGATCCTTTGGATCCACATCACCTTCTACTTTTTGCATGCGCTCGCGAGCTGCGAGCATCATGCTCAGGCGTTCAGGCTCCACCCCGACCGCATCGCCAAGCTCGCCTATTGTTGGCTCACGCCCTGACTGATGGCGCAGTGTTTCGCGCGCATGTTCAGCCGCGCTCAGCACCCGAAGGTCATTTCTGGGAATATGCATAGGCGCGGCTTTTCTGCACAGTTCACGCAACGCGCCCAGCACAAACGGGATCGCATACGTCGAAAAGCGTGTCCCGCGGCTTTCGTCAAACCGACTCGCTGCCCACAGCAGCGCTGCTTCCGCTTCGCCTATCAGTTCTTCGCGCGGCACCCCACGGCCATAAAAGCGGCGCGCGCAATACACCGCCAGCCCGTAATGCTGCCTTTCGCCATGTGCCGTATCAGCCAATTTCGTCAAGCATTCGCTCACGGTGAAGTCCCACCTCACCTGTGATGTATTTGCGCATAGTCACGGTCGTTCCCTTGCCGATCACGCTATCCACATCCACCGCGTCCATGAACGTTTGCATCACGCAAAACCCCATGCCGCTTCTTTCAGAGCCATCACCCGTCGAGTAAAACGGCTGCATCGCCGCCGCAATATCCGCGATTCCGCATCCGTCGTCCTCCACCGTCACCATCAGCATCCGTCTATCGCCATACTCCGCGCTCATCTTCACCGTTCCATTATCTTCCCCCTGGTACCCATGCACAATCGCATTGGTCACCGCCTCGCTCACCGCCGTCTTGATATCCGCCATTTCCGGCAATGTGGGGTTGAGTTGCACCGCAAAGGCAGCAATTGCTACGCGTGCAAATGCTTCGTTCTGCGGGCACGCAGTGAAGGTAAGTTCCATTCTATTCTGCATTACAGCCGCCCTCCTTTTTTATTTTCTTCCACACCAATAACCCTTTGCAGTCCCGAAAGCCTAAACAGCTTTTCAATCGGGGGCTGCATATTTTTTACGCTCAGCGTTCCTCCGCGCGCCTGAAGCGCTCGCAGCCTACCAAGCAGCACACCGATTCCCGATGAGTCCATAAATGTTAGGTTCTCCAAATCCAGCACCAAATGAATCACGTTTGGATCCCCTACGATTTGATCCAGTTCGTGTCTTATCTGCGGTGCGGCGAAATGATCCAGTTCTCCCGCAATCACCACCGTCACAGCATCCCGCAGCGGCTTTGCTCTTTGCATGGCGTAACCTCCGTTTCCTGTACTAAACA
>LFRM01382533.1_pt1 | contig 14681 bp, 12 predicted proteins | sample 618341 | NCBI WGS metagenome assembly LFRM01 (sample SAMN03654438, study PRJNA283298) | anaerobic digester metagenome | isolation source: pool of bioreactors CSTR01a, CSTR02a, and CSTR03a thermophilic anaerobic... | place: Denmark: Kgs. Lyngby | collected 2014-05-21 | reverse complement strand
AGTACGGCGGTCTCCATGATCCTGATAAGGGATGACAGGCTTCTGTCAGATGCAGCATAGCTCTCCAGGACTTTCTGCTGCCGCCCTGCCGTAAAGATGCCCCTGCCCTGTAAACAGACCAGCAGTGAAGCCACGTCCCCGGGGTTGAGCAAAAACCGGAGAAAGGCAATGGTTTCACGGACCGGTTGCTCGGCCAGGAAATCATCCCTTCCCACGACGACATACTGGATGCCCTCTTTGGAGAGACACTGTTCCAGAATTTCCGCCTGGCGGTTAGTACGGTATAAGACGGCAATTTCGGAAAAGCCTATGGGATGTTTTGCCGTTGCCCTGCTTTTACGGGGTGCTGACAGTGCCTGCGTATCAAGCATATCGATTCCGCCAACCATACGGTTTATTTCCTTGGCCACAAACACCGCCTCTGAAAGCTCGTCCCCTGTCGTTATAAGACGTACCTTGGCCCCCCGTTCCCTTTTAGTCTCCAGAGAAGGGGCAAGGTTCCCGGACTTTTTGGGGGAAAGCACAGCCTGGGCGCAATTGATTATTTCAGGTGTGGAGCGGTAATGCTGCCTCAGCCGTATAAGCCGGAGGCCGGGGAAGTCATCTTGAAATTTTTCAAAAAAGCGGAAATCCGAGCCCCTGAAGCCGTAAATCGACTGGTCGGGATCGCCAATGATAAATATGCTCTCGCTCTTCTTGCTCCATTCCTTGATCAGGCGGTATTGAACCGCGTTTATATCTTGGAACTCATCTACCAGCAGGTGGGAGAATGAGCCCCTTATGCCATCCTGTGCCGTTTCTTCCCCCTTTCTGCACCTGAACCCGCGCAGGACGGTGAGAAGGATATCGTCATAGTCCATCAGGCCGTAGCGTTCGAGCTGTGAGCAGTATGCCGCGTATAGCCGGTCAAAGGAGGCGCTCCTTGCTCCTTTACTGACGGAACGGGCGTCCCGGGGCGTCATCTTTTGGAGGTCAGGAAGAGGAAGGTCTCCCTTTTCGCTGCCTGCCCGCTGCGGGCTGTTGTTTTTCAGCAGCGATATTTCCCGTAGCGCATCCCGTGGAGGAATTTTTAGTTTTAGTTCTTTTAAAAGTTCTTTGATGATGGTCAGCGCATGGTACTCATCGATAATGGTGATGTTTTCCCGGCCTTCCCATCCGGACAAAATCTCCAGGCAGATAGAGTGGAATGTCCCTATATTTACCGCTCCTGCCGTATGCTTGTCCCCGAAGTGCTTTGTCAAGCGGAGGCGCATCTCATTAGCGGCCTTATTGGTAAAAGTAACAGCAGTTATCTGTGAGGGGCTGACAGCACACTCCTCTACCAGGTAGGCGATCCTGGATATCAATGTTTTGGTTTTTCCGGTCCCGGGGCCAGCAATTACGGCAACTGCCGGGTTGGAACACGAGGCGGCTGCCCACTGCTCCTCGTTCAGCCCATAGGGAGCGCTGGAGGAAGGGGATAGAGCAGTTATATGGGCGCTGTTTTCGTCCGGCGGGGAGGTTGTCTCCGGAATAGGCACTTTTTTGGCTCTACCAGGGGGCATATTTTCCTTTTTAAAAGTTTCAGGCAGCAGCTGCCTTCCCGCTGCTCTTTTTTCTGCTCTTTTTTTATTACCGGCGCCATACTTTTCCCCGGAGCTCTCCTTAAAATCCTGCTTAACGCCAAGACACAACTGCCCTGAAAACCTTTCGATTTCATGCCTATCCATTATTTTAATTTTGCCATATTCTCCGTCGAATCCCGGCTGTATCTCGACCTGGCCGCACCTCAGCCTGCGGATGCCTTCAGCGATGTATGGCCCTGCAGCCAGTTCTATATCGCTGAGCGCGGCCTCTCGTAAGATGAAAAACTCCGTTCCCAGGTTCCGCAGCAGATCCTCATATCTTTCCTTTACCTTTTTGCTGGAGACGGAAAAGCCGATGGAGGAAGCGATTATTTCATGAAGGGGGATCAGGCTCTCAAAGTGTTTCGCCGACGGTGGGACAAACCCCTCTTCCCTGTCGGCAAGCACTTCCACCCGGTGAAGCACCCCCACTGTAATCCGGCCGCCGCAGACAGGGCATTTGCCGTCCGCAGCATTGGTCTCCGAAGGTTTCCAGCATATTTTGCAAGTTCTATGACCGTCATAGTGGTATTTGCCTTCTTCCGGGAAAAACTCAATTGTGCCGCGAAACTCGTTGGTATTACGGTTTTGCAATGCCCTGGATATGCAGCTGTACGAAAGGGCGGTATCGAAAATGTTCGCTTCCCTTCCAAGGTTTGCCGGTGAATGTGCATCGGAGTTGGAAACAAGGGTGAAACCATCCAGCGCCGAGAGGCGCCAATTCATAGGGGGATCTGAGGAGAGTCCTGTTTCCACGGCATATATATAGCCTGTAAGATCCTCGAAGCACTCGGTGATATCGTCGAAACCGGAATAGGCACCGAACAGTGAAAAATGCGGAGTCCAGATATGTGCAGGAATAAATACTGCTTCCGGACAGGTGTCGAGCACTATTTCCAGAAGATCCCTGCTGTCCAGTCCCAGTATCGGCCTGCCGTCAGAGTGCAGATTGCCGATGGCCTCCAGCCGGTGCGCTATTGCTGCGGCTTCTTCCAGTCCGGGGAGGAGTATCAGGTTGTGGACCTTTCTGACCCTTCCCTTCTTTTTATAGATTGAGCTGATCTCACCTGAGACAATGAACCGGGGTTGGAAATTTGCCCCGGTGACCTGATCTTCCTTTTGTAGATCCTCCCTGAGGACATAAAGCCCTTCCTCCGAAGGGATAAGTTTCTCCTTTAATTCCCGGCGCCAGCCCGGATGAGTGAAGTCCCCCGTCCCGACAACGCCGATCCCCTTACGCCGCGCCCAGAAAGCAAGCATTTCAGGGACACATTCCCGGCTCGTAGCCCTGGAGTATTTGGAATGGATATGAAAATCAGCAAGAAACACTTTTATCCACCTGCTCATGAAGGCAATTTAACACCGTCAAACGTGTCTTATTATCCCGGAAACTCAAAACGTATAAAATGTCTTTTTGAGCTCTCGCCCACAGCAAAACGCTGCTCCATTTCCATATTATATCATAAATGGAATTGCCCCAGGCTATTAGTTACTTGCTGATCGTTATAGGATTACTGGCGATAGGCTCTTCAGCCGAAGCTTATACCCGCCTTACCCTACTTTCTGATTCCCTCTATAAATAAGAAAATCCCCTGAAAAATTCCAGGGGCTTACTTATACTTAACACTATTCAGTAATTGTAATGCTTTTGTTTTTTTCATCCCATTTTACTTTCATACCGATTTGTTCAGAAACAAACCGTAAAGGGATTAAAGTGCGGCCTTTCACGACCATAGCCGGCACATCAAGTTTAATCACTTGTCCGTTAACCAGAGCATCGTCAGAATCAAGGGTTAAAACTACTTCTTTATCTTTGTATTTTACTTTTGGCACAGGTCTGGGCGGCATTGGGGAAAGTACCGGCCGAAAGAAAGCTGTTAAAGACAGTTGCAAAAAGGCCGCTCTTCTGTTACTATACATAGAGGGGTAATGCATGTGAAGTTTTTTACTGCACGGAGGTAATCCAATGTCCGAAGTATATTTAGAGAAGTCCTACTGGGTGGGGCTTATTAAGATGAGCCTTTCCCGGCTGTTTATTTTAAGAGTGCTCTATGAAGAACCGCTGCACGGTTATGAAATCAGCAAAAGGATAGATGTTATCACAAAGGGTTGCTGCGCTCCGACAGAAGGAGCGCTCTACCCGGTATTACATGAATTTGCTGAGGGAGGGTATCTGAACTGCCAAACCCAAGTGGTTGATGGCCGGCAAAGAAAGGTTTACAGCATCACTAAAAAAGGTGAAGAGGCTTACCGTGTTGCTATTGAGGCTTGGGAGGAAACCGCAAAAGCACTATTAAAAGCAAAAAAAAGTTTGTAGACCGTTTAGTAGGTTTGTAGTCCATTGAAGGTGGAGGGGAATATAATGAAAAACAATTATCAGAGCCGGTTTGTATCCACGAGCGCCTCAGAAAAAATTGAGCAGATCACCGCCGATATGCAAGGATATCTGACCGGTATCCGTCAAAAATCGGAGAAAAAATTTGTCGGGGTCATGCATCCAGTGGTACCCCAGGAATTGTTGTATGCCGCAGGTCTGCATCCTTTTAGGCTTTTCCCTTTTCCCGGAGAACCGATTACTGCCGCGCATGCCCATCTGCACACTGCAACTTCATCTGTATTTCGTGCCATTTGGGATCAGGTTTTAAAAGAACGGTATCCTTTTATGGATGCTGTTGTTTTACCTGAATCCTGTGAAACAGTAACTTATTTTGCACGGGGCTGGAGATACAACCGCCCCCATGATTTTGTAGCTACAATTGCCGGAGTGCGGTTCAGCAAAACCGGTAATGCCCTCAAGTTTTTTTGCAGGGAACTGGAAGCCCTTGCCAAAACCTTCGAGAAATTTTCGGGAACAAATATTTCAGCGGATTCACTGGCGCAGGCAATCGATATCTATAATAAAAATCGTGAACTGATCAGGAATATCTACGACCTAAGAAAAAGTGAATCTCTACCTCTTTCCGGGTTAGAGATGCTTAAAGCGATCATGACAAGCCATATTATGGATAAGGAAGAAAACAATCGGCTCCTGCAAACTTATTTAGATGAACTTAAAAACAGAGAAAAGCACCCTGCACCAAAAGTTAGGCTGATGGTGTCGGGCCCCTGTATTACAGATTTTCGTCTGTTGGAAACATTAGAGGCTGCGGGAGCGCTTGTAGTTATCGATGATACCAACATTGGCTCGCGTTCCTTTTTCTTTAACGTGGATGATGATCCCAATCAATTCATGGCCCTTGCAAGGGCTTATAACACAATACCCTGCCCCTTTTGCTTTTCTGCTGAAAACCGGCTGACTCATCTTATCAACATGGCAAAAGAATATAGGGTTGACGGCCTGGTTTTCGCCCTTGAAAGGGGCTGCGAAGGGGAAAAAATGGATTTTCCTTATCTCGAAAAAGAGATAACCACAAAGACCAAACTTCCTGTGCTCTTTATCGATACCGAATATCTCTGCGATATGGCGCCTATTCGCACTCGAATAGATGCCTTCATCGAGTCCTTGATATAATTAATAAACCAAGGGGAGAAGATAATGGCCGAAAAGAAAACGAGGAGACTCCAATCCGCAAGAGCCATCGGTGCAACCATCCGCAAATTTTATGAAGACGCCTGGGCAAAAAGGCCCATCGCCTGGTCGGTGGCAACTGCAAACCCGCTTGCCGATATCTGCACAGCCCTCGGGATCCAAGTCGTTTACCCGGGGAATTACGCCTGCATCTGTGCAGCGCAACATCTGTCCGAAAAATACTGCTCCATAGCCGAGGGCTATAACTATAAACGCGAGTTGTGCTCTTATATTCGGAACGTTTTCGGCTACATCCTGGCCGGGGAAGGAGAACACCCCATGGGAGGGATCCCCGAACCGGATGTGATCGTCTCTATCTCAAATTCTTGCCTAAATTATTTAAAATGGTTTGATGCGATGCACCTGTACTTCGACAAGCCCTTTGTGTTTCTGAACACCCCTCATCGCCTCTTCGAGCATGACATACCCGATTACTATCTGGATTACGTCCTCGAAGAGCTTAAAATTTGCATTGAACAATTGGAAAAAATTAGCGGCAATAGATTGACGGAACAAAAATTAAAGGAGGTAGCCCATTATTCCCGAGAACAGGGCAAATACTGGAGAGAGTTGCTGGAACTAAACAAATCTGTCCCGGCCCCTGTAAATCTTTCAGATCTGGCCAACCTCATTTTTATCCCAACTTCACTATCCGGAACAGCGTACGGGCTGGAACTTCTAAAAGAAGCTGTCGCTGAGGTGCGAGAGAGAGTCCGGAACAAAGTAGGGGTCATCCCTGAAGAAAGGCGCCGGCTGGTTATGTTTAACATTCCTCCCTGGTACCGGCTTGGCTTTGTCGATTACTTTGCCGAGAGAGGCTGTGTTTTCCCTTTTGGCAATTACAACCGTTACCTATGGAATACACAAGATATCGATGATGCAGATCCCTTGGAGTATCTGGTCCGGAAAGGGCTAAGTTTTGGTTATGACGGCGGATACGGTTCTACCCTTGCAGAAACCCTATATAGCTGCATGGGCGATAGGCTTGCCCAAGATATTAAAGATTACAAAATTGATGGAGCAGTGATTTTGATCAATAAGAGTTGCAAAATCATGTCCATCGGGGAGCTGGATTTAGCTACTCTGCTCCGGGAGAAATATAGGCTGCCTGTCCTTGTTATCGATGTCGATCAAGCCGAAGAAAGAGCTTATTCCGATGCGGAGATAAAACAGAGAGTCGATGCTTTCCTAGAGATGATAGGGGTATAGAGGAGAGTTGTAAAATGGTTTTATTTGCTGGGCTGGATTCAGGTTCGACATCAACAAAAGCTGTCTTACTAGATGAAAAAGGGACGCTAATCGGCGCAAAGATCGTGCCTACCGGAAGCAATTTCCGGAAAAGTGCAGAGATAACTTTGCATGCCCTTTTAGATAAAACTTGTTCTACGCTGGACGATCTGGGTGCTATCGTATCAACCGGTTATGGAAGATTCATTAGCGGATTTAATTCCAAGGCTATGAGCGAAATTACCTGCTGCGCTCGTGGGGCCCACCACCTGCATCCAACGGTCAGAACAGTAATAGATATCGGGGGGCAGGATAGCAAAGTCATTAAACTCGATAGTAGGGGGCGGGTTATCCAGTTTTCTTTGAATGATAAGTGTGCTGCCGGCGCAGGCAAATTTCTAGAGAGGATCGCCGTCTCGCTCGAACTGGACCTGGAAAAAATGGCGGAGCTTTCCATGCAATCGTCAGAAAAATCGCCAATTTCGACACAGTGCACTGTCTTTGCAGAGGCAGAAGTAATTTCAAGGATTTCAAATGGGGAGCCTTTAGAGGGCATCGTCAAAGGGATCCATAGCGCGCTCGCCGACAGGATTTTCACTCTAACGACGGGTTTGGATATAGAAAAGGATATCATGATCTGTGGCGGTGGCGCTAAAAATGGTGGCCTGGTCAAAGAACTTGAAGGGCTCCTTGGTGAAATCGTACTGCCCCGAGAAATTGATCCGCGGTTGGTAACCGCTATTGGCGCAGCTCTTATGGCGCGCGACTTGCGTAAAAAATCGGCCTAAAAACAATATAATGCAGCTTGTTTAATTACAAATTTTTACTTTTTCCCGAAAAAATTTCTGGAAATACACTTTGTTATGTGTTATATTTATATTAGGATAAGATATGTTTTACCCCTTTACACCTGAATAATGTCCAGCAGCAGGTGCCGTAAGGCTTGAAAGGGAAACCGGTGAAAATCCGGTGCGGTCCCGCCACTGTAACAGGTAGCTTCCTCCAAAGTGTCACTGGTTTAAAACCGGGAAGACGGAGGAAGGCAATGATCTGTAAGCCAGGAGACCTGCCTGTTGCTGTAAATGCAGCAGACCCCTTCGAGGGAGAGGGGAGGTGTATGTCTACAGCCACGCGTTTCTTCTCCGTGGCTTTTATTTTTGAATAGAAAGATGTGGGATAAATCTATGCCTAGAAAGCTGATTCTTTTATGCTTCGCCATTGCCGTAGCCATGACAGCCCTGCTTTTCGGATGTGCCCGGGTTGAGGACAGCAGGGGCAGCGAGGGGCAGAACCGGGAACAGGAACAGTTTGAAATTGTTTTGGAAGACGATCTGGGACGGCAGGTCCGCATTTCGCGGAAACCGCAGAGGATTATTTCTTTGGCGCCGGGTCTCACCGAGACGCTTTTTGCCCTGGGTCTTTCGGAACGTATAGTAGGGGTAACGGAGTACTGCAACTACCCCCCGGAAGCTCTGGAGAAGCCCAAGGCTGGTAGTTTTTCCGAACCGAGCATTGAAAAGGCGGTAGCTTTACAACCGGAGCTTGTCGTAGCGGTACCCTTACATGAAGAATCGCTTTTCCGACTGGAAGAGTTGGGCATACCGGTGCTGATCCTGGAACCTACCTCTGTGGATGATGTATATCGTTCCATTGAGTTGCTGGGTTTGGCTGCCGGTGAAGAAGAAAGGGCACGCCGGCTTGTGTCGGAGATAAAATCAAGGATGGATGCGGTCAGTGAAAAGCTGTCCGGGGTGCCGGAAAGCGAGCGGGTAAGGGTTTACTACGAGGTATATGCCGATCCCCTGATGAGTGTTGGCTCCACCTCCGTGATTCATGAACTTGTCGAGGCGGCAGGCGGGAAAAACATCTTTGCCGATGTTAAGGAGCCATACCCTTTAGTCAGCAGCGAGGCGGTCGTGGATCGCAACCCGGAAGTAATAGTCCACCCCAATTACCACGGGACAGAGGGATTTCTGGCTAAAGAGATTCAAGCCCGCCCGGGTTGGGGATCCGTTGCCGCCGTGGCTGAAGGGCGCATTTTTAGCATAGACCCCGATAAAGTCTCACGCCCCGGGCCCCGAATTGGTGAAGTTGTCGAGGAGTTGGCCGGATTGTTTTACCCGGCGTTGGAAAATTAACAGGATCCAGGTGATGATCGTCTATGCGGCAAGAAAAGGAAGAAGGTGTTTTTTCGGCTAACCGTACCTTCATTCATACCAGTCGGCAAAAAAAAGCCTGTCTGCTGGTGCTGTTATTTCTGCTGGTCGTTTCCCTTGTTTATTCCAGCAGTTATGGGGCGGTTTCGCTGGATAAAAGAGAAATCGTTTATATTATTATGGAGCGGATTGCCGGCTTTTCACCTGCCGAATCCATAAGCGGGACGACCAGAGATATCGTGCTGAACATCCGCCTTCCCAGGGTTTTCCTGGCAGCAATGGTCGGCGCCGCTCTTTCGGTGGCCGGCGCTACATTTCAGGCGCTTTTCCGCAATCCTCTTGCGGATCCTTATATCATCGGGGTATCCTCCGGAGCGTCCCTGGGCGCCGCTCTGGCTATTGTATGCGGACTAACCCTGGGTTGGGCCGGCTTTGGGGCCGTTCCGCTGATGGCCTTCGCCGGAGGCCTGGCCGCTATAGCACTGGTTTACCAGTTGTCCCGCCAGGGGGGTGTGGTTCCCGTGATGACGCTTCTTCTGGCCGGGATTGCCGTCAATGCTTTTCTTTCCGCATTTGTTTCTCTCCTGATCTATTTTGCCGGGGAACAGCTCCACCAGATTGTTTTCTGGATGATGGGGGGGCTGGGAGGCGCGCGCTGGAGTTATGTCCGGGTCATGCTTCCCTATGTCCTGATCGGCTTTGGCATTATATATTTTTTTGCCAGGGAGTTGAACGTCCTGCTGCTGGGAGAGGATACGGCCGTGTACCTGGGCATTAATGCTGAGAAAGTAAAAATAATTTATCTCATAGCGGCCTCGTTGCTCGTCTCAGCGGCAGTTTCCACTTCGGGGATCATCGGTTTTGTCGGTCTGGTGGTCCCTCACATCATACGGCTTGTCGCCGGCCCTGATCACCGTTTTTTGCTGCCGGCTTCAGTTTTGACCGGAGCTATTTTGCTGACAGGAGCCGATACCCTTTCACGTACCATTATTGCTCCGTCGGAACTTCCTGTGGGCATCATTACAGCCCTTTTGGGTGCGCCTTTCTTCCTTTATTTGCTGCGCAGGAGAAAAAAGATGAGATATTTTTCCGGGGTTTAGGGGGTGGTTGCTCTGGGGATTACACTCCATGTGCACGATCTGTCTGTTGAATACGATTCTTTTACAGCCCTTGACGGCCTGGATTTTTCCATTAAGGCCAGGGATTTTGTGGCGCTGATCGGCCCCAACGGGGCCGGCAAATCTTCTCTACTGCGCTGTATCGGCCGCCTGTTAAAGCCGGCCCGGGGGACGGTGTATCTGGACAGCCGGGAGTTGCATAAAATACCCCTGACGGATACCGCCAAACTGATTTCCGTTGTTCCCCAGGATACCGCCGTTGATTTTGATTTTTCGGTGGAAGAGATCGTGGCCATGGGGCGGTATCCTTACCTGAAGCGTTTTCAAAAGGAAACCTCTCGGGACAGGGAAATAATACGAACAGCCATGGAAGCTGTCGGAATTGCCGGTCTGGCCGGGAAAGCGGTTACCGATTTAAGCGGCGGCGAGCGCCAGCGGGTTATAATCGCCCGCGCCCTGGCCCAGGAGCCGGAGCTTCTGCTGTTGGACGAACCCACGGCAAACCTCGATATAAATTTCCAGGTGGAGTTTCTGGAGCTTGCCCGCAGGCTTAACCGGGCTAAAGGGACAACCATTATAGCCGCCATCCACGATCTAAACCTGGCTTCACAGTTTTTTGACACTTTTATTTTACTTGCCGAGAAAAAAATCTTGTCCTTCGGGAAACCGGAAGAGGTATTGACAGCAGAGAACATCTACAGGGCATATGGGACGCCCGCCGTTATCCAGCGTAACCCCTTAAACGGCAAACTCACCGTCACCGTGCTGAAACGGGATCTGCCGGGGGGAAAACAGGAAAGTTTTTCCGGGACGAGAATACATGTTATCGGCGGAGGGGAGGAGGCGATTCCTGTTTTATCGGCCCTTTGGGAGGCAGGTTTTCAGCTTTCCGTAGGACCGGTTACACGGGAGGACAGCAGTTACCGCTTTGCCTCCTGTTACCGTCTTCCGGTTATTACCCTGCCTCCTTTTTCTCCTGTAAACGATCATTTTCACAGGCAGCACTTGGCACTGATAGAAAAAGCCCGGGCCGTCGTAGTCCCACCGATTCCCTTTGGCCCGGGGAATTTGCGCAACCTCCAGGCGGTGGAGGAGGTAATATCTTCCCGGTTTACAGTAGTAATGCTGGAGGAAAGGCCTTTTGCCGAACGCGATTACTGCGGAGGAAAAGCCGTCGAGGTTTATGAAAGGATTAAACAAAAAGGGGCGCTGGTTACAAAAGGTGTTGATGACCTGCTGGCCATCTGTAAAGATCTTTACCCAATCGGTTACGGGAAACAGTGAAACGCTCTTTGTAGACCATATTTCGGCCCGGAGGCCTTCCCGGTGTGCTGCCTCCGGGGGACGAAAAAACACCTAAGGGGGAGTGAAACATCATGAACGCAGGCGAAAAAGTATTTGTTTCCTGGAGCGGGGGAAAGGACGCTTATTTGGCTTTGCTAAAAGCCCGGGAAGCAGGTCTGCAGCCGGGATGCCTTCTAACTTTTATCAATAAGGACAGTTGCAGTATGTCGCATAATTTGCCTGTGGAACTCCTGTCAGGCCAGGCCCGTGCCCTTAATCTTCCCCAGATATTGGAACCGGTTACCTGGGATAGCTATGAGGAAACTTTTCACAGGGTTTCCTGTGAGCTAAAGCAAAAGGGCTTTACAGGAGGAGTTTTCGGGGATATTAACATTACAGAGCACCGCCACTGGCTTGAAAAGGCATGTGCCAGGGTTGCTGTTAATTGTTACCTGCCCTTATGGGGACTGCAGGAGGAAGATATTCTGTCGGAGTTGCTGGCGCTAAAGGCGGAGTTACTGATTGTGGCGCTGCGGAAAGATCTCCTGGAAGACAAATGGCTGGGACGGCTCTTGAATGTTGACTTTATTCAAGAGGTAAAAAGCAGGGGTTTGTCCCCCTGCGGGGAATCGGGGGAATATCATACCCTGGTTGTTAACGGCCCGCTTTTTAAGGAGAAGCTGGAGGTTGAGGTTTCCGGATACAGGTCCGAAGAAAAAGTAATTTTTCTTGATTACTTTGTTAAAAAATAAACTTGTTGATAAATAGGTTTGTGAAAAAAGTATTTTTAATGTGAAATAATTATCTTTTAATAATGGCTTGACATGTTTCCCTCCTTATGGTAGAATTAATTATCAAAAAATTCTGCATTTGTTAGTTTAATAACAAGCTGCAGAAAATAAAAAGCAAAGGAGATGGAGACATGCTTGAACTGACCAGTCATGAAGTAGTTTGTCCGGTTTGTAAAAGAGTCTTTTTTCCGGAAACTGCTGTAAAAAGGGAGGTGCTTTGCGGAGAAGAGTTGTATCCATATACGGATAAACTGGCCAGAGCAATGGATTGCCAAATTCGCTATTTTTGTTCCGAAACATGTTTCAAGCGCTTTCAAAAAGAAAACCGCTACAGAAAAAAAATCTCCCGCCTGGAGTTATTCCTGGAAAAAATAGGAAGAGCCAACTTTAAGTACATGAGCAGAGGCTTTCGTTGCCATGCTATTAAGTAAATTTAATTCCCAAAAGCAGCGGTCAACAGTCCGAAGGATTAAAGGCATGGATAACATAAGGTTATTGAAGAGCAGCGTTGGAAAGTGCCCCGGTAAAAGCTTCTTTCAGAAGTGTTCCGGGGCACTGATGCTTCTTCCGGAACTGCTTCGTTGATAAAGCTAAGACCGGGGCTCTAAATTCAAACCTCCGTTGTTGGTTCCTCTTTGTCCGGCGGGTGATCGATAAAGTATTCACGTTCAAGGAGTTCGTGAAACTCATCCGGTATTAGTACACTGCGCGTGGATACGCCTTTATCACGGGCATCCAGTTTGAAAACCAGTTCATAACTGCCGTCCGGACTCTTGCGCGGCCACCACTGTTTAAACTCGGCTTTCTCACGGTCAATGTAGTCTTGCACAACCTTATCGCACCAGGTAAAAAAGCGTTCCTGCAGGTCATCCAGGTATCCCAGCATTGTGCATGGGTCTCCTCTCTGTTGGCGATTATCTTGCTTTATTGGCTTATTTATGTTAATGTTCGGATAACCGCATCAATAATGTTATGGTCATCATAGCAAAGAATATTATATCTAACAAAAAAGAAACATGTCAATTATATGGCGCCAAATAAACACAGGATTCACACGGATTTAGATTCGGCGGGATTCTATGTCAATTCACTCGGATTCTCTTGACAAACATTATGATTGGTGCTAAAATTACTCTTGTCCGTGGTTCAACTAAGCGAGCGCTGATAAAATAAAAAAAGAGGCTTAAGGTTAAAATAATCTCGTAGAGGAAGATCATTAGATCTGGATTACTGCGAGTCTGAATGTTTTAAGGTGTTAACGCGGGGTGGAGCAGTCAGGTAGCTCGTCGGGCTCATAACCCGGAGGTCGCAGGTTCAAATCCTGCCCCCGCAACCAGAAAATTTAAATCACAACGATTGTAATATATATTACCAGAAAAAAGCCATTGTTGGAGTATACCTCCTGTCTGCTTGCTCACGTAGCTCAGTAGGCAGAGCGTATCCTTGGTAAGGATAAGGTCACCGGTTCGATCCCGGTCGTGAGCTCCATGGCGGCGTAGCTCAGGTGGTCAGAGCATACGGCTCATACCCGTAGTGTCCGGGGTTCGAATCCCTGCGCCGCCACCATTTTATTATAGAACTTTATTAAAAACCAAAGAGCAAATGACTGCTTTTTTTTTAAAAACATATACATAAAAACAAATGTTTGTCTTTTATCGCCCTCCGGTGGGAGGGCGTGGGTTAAAAATAGAGAAATTAATCAATTTATAAACAGGAGGATTTAAAAATATGGCCAAGAAGAAATATGAGAGGACCAAGCCTCATATTAACGTTGGGACGATAGGGCACGTGGATCACGGCAAGACGACCTTGACCTCGGCGATAACCTACTGTTTGGCGAGTCAGGGGTTTGCGGAGCGCATGGATTTTGATTTGATAGACAAGGCTCCTGAGGAGCGTGAGCGGGGCATCACGATAGCCACGGCGCATGTCGAGTATGAGACCGAGAACCGTCACTATGCCCATGTGGACTGTCCCGGCCACGCTGACTACGTCAAGAACATGATCACCGGTGCGGCGCAGATGGACGGTGCCATACTGGTAGTATCGGCGGCCGATGGTCCCATGCCGCAGACGAGAGAGCACATCTTGCTGGCGCGTCAGGTAGGGGTTCCCTATATCGTCGTCTTTTTAAACAAAGTTGACATGGTAGACGATCCCGAGTTGCTGGAATTAGTGGAGATGGAAGTAAGAGAACTGCTCAGCGACTACGAATTTCCCGGAGACGATATTCCCGTTATCATGGGTTCTGCCCTGAAGGCTATGGAATGCGGCTGTGGTGATCGGGGTTGTGAGAACTGCAAAGTAGTCTGGGAACTAATGGATGCTATAGACAGCTATATACCCACGCCGCAGCGTGACAAAGAGAAGCCCTTCCTAATGCCTGTGGAGGACGTCTTCACCATAACCGGCCGCGGCACAGTGGCTACCGGCCGTGTGGAGCGTGGGACAATCAAGATCGGCAACGAAGTAGAGATAGTCGGTTTTGGTGACCGTCCGCGCAAGACCGTAGCCACCGGCGTAGAGATGTTTCGCAAGACATTGGAAGAAGCCGAAGCCGGGGACAACATTGGCGTATTGTTGCGGGGCATCGACCGTGACGAAATAGAGCGTGGCCAGGTTTTAGCCAAGCCGGGCAGCATCAAGCCGCATACCAAATTCAATGCCCAGGTTTATGTCTTAAAGAAAGAGGAAGGCGGCCGTCACACCCCGTTTTTCCCTGGTTACCGTCCCCAGTTTTACTTTAGGACCACCGATGTGACGGGTTCCATCCAGTTACCGGAGGGTGTGGAGATGGTTATGCCCGGTGACAACATCACCATGGAGATCGAGTTGATTACTCCCATTGCCATAGAGGAAGGTCTGCGTTTTGCCATCCGTGAAGGCGGGCGCACCGTAGGTGCCGGCGTAGTCGCCTCCATCGTGGAATAAAA